>Ga0310694_10004402_pt1 | contig 13633 bp, 13 predicted proteins | sample 174DNAGHGhighgp2_FD_203884 | JGI IMG/M metagenome (GOLD analysis project Ga0310694, IMG submission 203884) | Sheep rumen microbial communities from Palmerston North, Manawatu-Wanganui, New Zealand - 1742 DNA GHGhigh gp2 (v2) (version 2) | ecosystem: Host-associated > Mammals > Digestive system... | reverse complement strand
TGAAATAGGGATTTCGTCAGACGTAGCATTTTTATTTAGGGAAAATGGCGCATATCGGCAACGAAATCAGAGAAGTCCTCAAACAACAAGGTCGCACGGTAACGTGGTTTGCCGAGCAACTCAACTGCAACCGTACCAACATCTATAATATTTTCAAAAAGGAAGACCTTGACACGCAACTCCTTAAACGCATTTGCTTAATCCTCGACTACAACTTTTTCCAATAAGTCTGCACCGAAATCAACACCCAAGTGTCGAAAAATTCGTAACATTTTTGTCGAAATATTCGCTACGGGGAGGGCTTGGCGGATTGGATGATGGAGTTTAACTTTGCGGTGTAAGATAAACGGAAAAATCGAGCCGCCGAGAAAAGGGTGTAGAAGGAACTAAAACAGCATTAATTTATGTCACTGTCAAGTTATCATCGAAATCAAATAAAAAACAAAATAAGGAATCTGTTTTCGTGTGATGTAAGTGTCACGTATGGAGAAACAGACACAAGTGGTCTGTACCAATACACAGCGTATTTTGACGACAAGGATGACTACAATGCATATTGTAGTGATAGTAGTATAGACCGCCAAGTTGAAAGAATTTTTCATCGATTTGGTGGACAGATGCGTTCATACGACGCGGATTCATACGATCAAATCCTATGGTGGCATATGGAAGAAGATTAAAGAAAACAAATGTTTAACTTATGGTACAGAAGATTCGTGAATCTTCGTACCATTAAAACAACAATAAATATGAAAAACAAAATCATACTATTTGTTTCGGCAATGGTTCTTGGATTGATTTGTTCCTGCGGACAGCGAAACAATTCTAATCAACAATGGGAAATGGGCGATTCCGACGACCCGGATCCCGATGAAGAAGTTATTGAAAACGACAAAGGATTCGACTTCGCATTCAAGTTTAATAAGGACGGAAACTTGCGCCTACTGTATTGCACTGCAAACAAACAGGAGTATTACCTCTTCGACGACGAACACGATTATCAAGCTGAAGCCTTCCCTGATTACGTAGTGTATGAAACAATACAGAATATTGACAAAAACGAATGGGGAATCAATTATTCTTATTACTACAATAGACCAATGCGTGAATTGCAAGCCGTGGAAAACGCTTGCATAGCAAAAGGCATAGAAAAATACTCCCCATATTTGAAAAGCGTATTTGATATGCCGAATGTTGGTAATATTCCGGCAAGCCTGAAAGAATGCTTTTTGAAGCTATACTACGACCATCAGCAATCACAGTTGTATATAGGTCAGAAAAGGTACGGGTATCAATCATACCGTATCAATAAAAATATCTATGTGACTTTTGAACGGTATAAAAAACAAGCGGGAGATGGATGGGATGACATTCCTGACGGTGCAGTGATGATGCATTCATACACAAGTTTTTAAGAGTACAAGAGAAGTGCTGTCTAAAAAGTGGAATTGGTTTCTCTAAATTTAGAAATATCATCAGCAACATTGACTTGTAAAAACTATCGTAAAAGCACACTATTCATTAGTAGAAGAACTTGAAAAAGTCTCTTGAATGTTAGGGTTAAGGGACTTTTTTCATTTTAAAATTTTATGACAATCCAAGGAACCATATATTATATTCTGTCGGAATATCCCGATGCGAAAGACGATTCACGAGATTTTTATCGTCTAATGCAACAAAATTGGGACGAGTGGAATTACGAAGAACGTGAAATAACCAAGTTGTTGGTAAAGAAGTACTTTCGAAAGTTATGGACTATTTTGGAAGATGATGATTATGATGGTAGGCGTGATTTGGTAGAAAGATTTAGCGAACGACACTCTTACGATTCTCAGGTCGTTTATCGCGTGGTGAACAATTTCAAGGTCGCCTATACAAAATTTCAAAATGATAGTTATTGTGACTACGACGATGATGATGACGATGATGAGTATAGTTCCTCTTATGAGGGGCATGCAGTAAAAGCCACATCGGATTCTCTATTAGATTATGATTGTTTTGCTAGAAAATCACCGTTGCAAATGGCCTCAATGATGTGCATCGTAGATACGTTGAACGATTTGTTGCTGCGTGGCTATCTGTTAGATGTTGTAAAAGATATATATGACGAATTTATGTTGCGTGGTGTGCAAAGAAATGGAAAAACATCATACATTGGAATAAAGGCAATTTCTGATGGTATTATTGCAGTCGCAAAATGGGATATGAGGACTGGGGGGTTGGATTTTTCAACAGTTAGAAACTGTACAATTGGTGCTGGAATATTAAAAGAAGCAATTATTGACATAATGAATGGTCGGTAACAATTAAGCGATTTACCTATACACCATCCTTTGGTGCATCTTCCTGAAATTCTCGATTTGGTCGTTGTCGAGGCTGCCGGATTCCCAAAGTCTGTTGAGCCTTTTGGGCAAAGAAATCATATTGAGAATCTCCCATTGTGCGCTGTTGATTGAGAATGATTTTTCCATATTCTTTCTATGTTTTTGTAAGAGAATAATAGGGATGAAATGATAAATTATATCAATCTTGCTGCCATAATTATATCCAATCTAATAATCAAAACAACAAAAATCATATAAAAATTTCCGAATCTTTTCTATCTTTGCAATCAGTAACCGGTCACCAATTACGACTGGTTCGTAAAAACTTGTTATCAAAATGGAAAGCGAAATTTCGGTTATACAGAATAAGATATTAGTAATTCGTAATCAGCAAGTTATGATAGACAGAGACATTGCTGAATTGTACGGAGTGGAGACAAAAGTGCTTAATCAGGCGGTCAAAAGAAACATCGAGAGGTTTCCTGAAAACTTTATGTTTCAATTAGATGAGATAGAATTTAAAAATTGGAGGTCACAATTTGTGACCTCCAATTCAGACAAAATGGGTTTAAGACGTCCACCATACGCATTTACAGAACAAGGCGTTGCAATGCTTAGTGCCGTATTGAAAAGTGAAACTGCGATAAAGGTAAGCATACAGATAATGAATGCTTTCGTTGCTATGCGAAGGTTTATGCAAAACAATTTGCAGTTGTTTGACGAAATTGTTGCAATCAAGCATCATCAATTGGATACCGACCGCCGCATCGACGAACTTTTTGCGCGGATGGACAAATACGCCATAGACGATACACAGGGCATCTTTTTTCAGGGACAAATTTTTGACGCATACGCTAAGTTTGAAAATTTCATTGCACAAGCGCAAACTTCCATTGTGTTGATAGACAATTATATAGACCTTTCTGTTCTTGAACGTCTTACTAAAAAACGCAGCGGGATTCCAATCACAATTTATACAAGTGCACAATCCAAAATTACTCAACAGGATATTCAAAGTTTCAATGCACAGTATCCATTGCTTAATGTCAAATATACCAAAACAATTCACGACCGATTTTTGATAATTGACAACCAAACTCTTTATCATATCGGCGCGTCTCTCAAAGATTTGGGTAAAAAATGTTTTGCATTTGATGTGTTTGATTCTAGTTTCATCGTAGATATTATGGCGAAATTGTAGGCAACATATATTTTCCACCATCATTTCTGTAAAATTTCCTTACACAACCTGTAAAAAATCTTTACACTTTTACATCACTCACCAATCGTTACTATGCTATCAATCAACCACTTGCCGATATTGGCACAAAATCTGTAACATTTCAATCAAACAAAACAATTACATTATGAAAAAAGCGATTAAAATATTCTTCATCAGCCTGTTGTGCTTGATGATTTTGGCGGGAGTGCTCGTCTATATGGCGGTTGGCGACTTGGTGAGCGGCGCGTTGTCGGTGAAAAAAATCGACGACCGATTTTATTATATGGAATACAGCGGCGACGACGGTTTCGACGAGTTTATCGAGACGGGCGGCGCAAAGGATGCCGGTCAACTCGTGGAAAAAATCACATATTTCCTCTCCAAGGGTCATTACAAGCCCAACGCTCAGCCCGATTCGATGAAATTTGGGTGCGCAGCCTTCACCGTCAAAACCAACGGCGGAGATGTCCTGATGGGCAGAAATTTCGACTACAATTCGTCCAACACGATTGTGCTGCACGCCAAACCAAAACGCGGTTACGAATACATTTCGACCTTCAATTTGGAGTTTTTCGGATTTGGCGACGATTATAAGCCGGAAGATTTTGTGAGCAAATACAGGGCGTTGAGCGTGCTGTTTGTTGCGCTCGACGGCATCAACGAAAAGGGTTTTGCCATCGCCGACCTGATGGCTGGCGACGACGTGGAGACTCATCAAAACACCGAAAAACCCGACCTCACTACAACCGCCGCAATCGCCTATCTCCTGAAAAACGCCGCTACTGTCAACGAGGCTATCGAACTTCTCAACAAAATTGACATGCACTCCGACATCGGCTCCGCGCACCATTACGCAATGTCAGACACGACAGGCAAAAGTGTTGTGATTGAATATGTTGACAATCAAATGATAGTAACGCCCACGCCCGCCGTCACCAACCATTACCTCTGTGAAAAAAAGCGCAACGTAGGACTTTGGGAAACCGACCACCGCTACGACAATCTCTGCAACCGTTACGAATCCTCGCACGGCATTATGGACGAAAACCAACTTTTTGAATCCATCAAATCCGTGGCGCAATATCCAACCACTCAATACACTATGGTCATCAACCTCTCTCAAAAGAGCGTAACGTATTATTCACAGCGCAAATTCGACGAAGGGCACAGGTTTAAGTTGAAATAAAAATACAATGCATAATTCATAATGCATAATTCATAATCGCCGTCCGGCGGAAGCCCAATTATGCATTATGAATTATGAATTATGCATTAATTATTATTGTTATTATTGTTGTTATTATTGTTATTGTTGTTATTTGACGAGCCGCCGCCGGAGGAGTAGGACGACGAACTACTTGACGACGAATACGATGTGTAGGATGACGTACTGCCAATGTAGGTTCCTGACGTAACTGCCGAAGTGTCAATATAATTGCCATTATAATTTATAGACAACTTGCCATCAATGATGCTGACACATTCGACGTACTTCGCCTTCGATTCAAGCATCTTCATATTAACGGTTTTCACGAGATTGTCGTTGCTGTAAAAATAAATACAGGTCGCAAACCCCGAAACCTTTGAGCCGTCGGACTCTGTGAAATCGAAGATAAAATTGAGTGTCCCGTTGTTCATCGTGGGATAATACGCCGCAAAATCATACGTATTTTTGGCGTGGACAAGATCCTTGTATGTCTCTATCGGTTTGTTAATCATAGTGTTAAGTCCTCCAAATAATTAAACTCCGCATTTTGGAACGGCAGGTTGATTGCCGCGATGTGGTAGTATGCGTTGTTTTTTTGTTTAACGTAATGATAATCACGCAGATGCGTGGTCGTGAAGAAAATATTGTTGGGATTTTCTTTCGACAAATATTTCTTGAAACCGCTGAGGAAAGTGGTCAAATCATAGACATAAAAACCGTCTTCCTCGCAGTCCTCCAAAACAAATTTATAGACCTGCAACGTCGCCACGTGCTTTTGTTTCAATCGTTGTTCGTCGCCATAGACGTGGCAGTCGCCGCTCAGTAGTTGAACGAAAAGCGCATTGTTTTGCGGATAGTCGCTTTCGGCTTCGAGAACCTCTTTGCGGACGCGGATTTTCACGTCAAACCCGCTGAAAATCTGCAATATCTGACGACTGTTTTTCATTAATTGCGATTGCAACGGATACCGCTCGCCGCCCACTTCCAAAATGAACGCATCCGGGTCGTAAATGTAGCGCAGTTTTGGGTCTTTGGCAATCAAATCCAACAACGAGTTTTCCTGATAAACCGTTGGCACAAAGTCGTTTGCGCGATTTGGATGCATTTTCAGGAGATAATTGTAAGCCGTCGCGGAAGGATTGTCGTCGGGACAGAAATTGCGATTTTTGTACAATTCCTTTTGCAAAAGGCAGGTGTAAGACTTGTCGGAATGGTAAACATTCTTTACAAACGGACAACCCGTCTTGCACAAATACAAATATTGACAGGCGGCGCACTCGTTGTTGAATCCAACATTATTATGAGCCGTAAGTATTTTTATTTCAGCATTTTGCAAAATCTCATCGACTGAGTTTTCATAAATATTTCCATACTTGAACTCCTCGTGCCCCTGCCCGCGCACGCACGAATAGATGTCGCCATTTTTCTCCAACAGGAAAAACTTTTCGCCGCAGTTGTCGCAATTAGTGCAATAATCTGGCGAGAACTCCGCAAACCACGCCCCGTTGACGCCCTTGTCCAAATCCGTGCCGTCAAATTCGCGATGCATCCGCCTGAAAAAATCCACTTGATCGCCCTCATCAAGCGCATGGAGGACGCCGTTGCTGTTATAATCGAATCCAATCATAAAATTGAAATCGTTCATATCCAAACACGTCTCGCGATGCAGAAATTTGATGTCTTCAATGATTTGGTCTATATGTTGGTAATGCTCGTTGAAAATGGTTGCTGAAACTTTTTTCCTGTTTGGGATAGTGCGCAACAATTCAACATTTTGCAGTATCTTATCTAATGTTTTGGTTCCACCCTTTGTAACTCGGTAATCCTCGTGCAACGACAACGGCAAATCGAGGCTACCACTTATCGAAACATTAAATTCCCTGATGGTGTCGATGTGCCTATCAATGGAATAGAGATTGGTCTTGATATGAGGCCGCCCAACACGAAATCCCGCAGTGGATATTTCATCGTAATTATCATTATAATAATCACTTATATATTTGACGACATCCCTAAAATCGTCCTTGCTCAACGTAGAAACCTCGCCGCCGTGCAACGAAATATTGAAAGGCATCACTTCCCCACACCTGAACTTCTCGACCGCGAAATCCAAGGTTTCCAACGGCTTATATTGCTGCATACGGTCTTTGGTATTGTCTTCAAGGTAACAATACCTGCAAGCCATATCACAGGCCAACGTCGGAACGTATAGGAGATGGATGAATTTCATTTGGCGATTTGTTGATTTGTTGATTTATTGAATTTTGAATTTCTAATTTCTAATTTCTAATTTCTAATTATCAACTCAATACTCCGTTACTGTTGTCGGCGAATCCTTGAACACCTTGTCGGCGAGATTGCAGGATTTGGGAATGGAGGCGGATTTAAGGTTTTTGCAACTTCGGAATGCCGAGCCACGGATTTCCTTCACAGAGGGCGGTATCACCACTTCCGTCAATTCCGTATCAAAAAATGCACGTGAGCCGATGCGCACAAGTTGGGATTTGTCCTCAAAAATCAATTTGTTCAAGCAAGTAAGGGCAAACGCCTGTTCGCCAATGCGTTGAACAGAGGCAGGAATTGTGATTTCTTGCAATCCTGTCCGCGAAAATGTGAAGGCGTGGATTTCGGTGAGATTTTTGGGTAAGGTGATTTTCTCGATACCAAAACACCCACAAAACGCATACGCGCCGATTGAATCCATTTCGGATGGCAAATCACTGATGGTCATCGACACACACTCATTAAAAGCGTATCCGCCGATATACCTCAGCGACGGCGGAAAATCGACGTGCGACAACATATAGCAACCGTCAAATGCGTGTCCGCCAATGTATTTGAGATTTTTGGGCAGGTTGATTTCCATCAAATCCTCGCAACCTTCAAAAGCGTGTCCGCGCAACGTGTCGATGGAATTTGGCAACGTTACAGACACAAGATTAGTAGAATTGAAAACATCACCACGGATGCCCTTGACAGGGATTCCGTCGATTTCGTCGGGAATCACGAGCGACTCGCCGCCCGTCAACCCCTCGGTATAAAACCTCACATATTTGCCGTCGGGCGCGTCCTCGTAAAAAATGTGCGGCTTCAGGAACATCAACGCCGGTATCAGGAACGTGAAAGCCACAATTATTCCAAGCCGCAACCACTTCTGATTCTTGCACTTATCATAAAGTTGAGGCGCAATGACGTCGGAAAACTTTTCGTCGGGACGTGCCTTGATTTCCTTCGTCAAAAACGCTTTGAGATCCGATTTTTGGAACTTATGCCATATCCAAAAATTAATCAAAATCAGAACAATAGCCGAAAAATTTGAATAATGAAATGTTCTAAACAACGTAATGATTATCAAATTGATAGGCGCAGAAATGAGAGTTGCCGTCAGTTTCTTCTTCTCGAAATGTGTAAGAGAATCATTCTTAACGTCAAAACCCGACGCCGTGAGTTCGCGGTCGATAATTCCATCGAGTATCTGCGCCTCCGACTTGCCCACAAACAGCGGGTCAATCACCGGCTGCCCCTGATACGGCGGCGGCGTCTGTGCCTTCGACTGATACTGCGGCGGTATTGGTGGTGGTGTATTTGGGTTCATAATCTTCCAATTAAAAAACGATTGCACAAATATATGCCATTCAAGGAATATTTGCAAATATTTTTTTTGGGGGATGGGGAAAAATATATATTTTTGCATTGTACTCAAACAACATCACTATGACACCGCAGAAATTCATATCGCTACTCAGGAATGAGGTGGCAACATACAAAAACTCCCTCGAAACCGACAACCACGATTGGATTGTCAAAGGGTTTATTGATGTTGATAAAAACGTCTATACCATTACCAACGACACAAAAGTCGTGTCCAAGATTATTGAGATTCTACTAATTCCTAAACTTGAATCATTTGCAACCAAAAACGGCTTACAATTGGAATTGCCGTCTAAACAAAACTTTTACCCCGATTTGACTTTTAAAGACAATCAAGGCAATCTGTTCGCAGTTGACTTAAAATCAAGTTATTATGATGGGGAAACAGTCAATGCACTCACACTCGGTTCGTATTGGGGATACTTCCGAGACAGAGATTCCATTAAAAATATGGATTATGCCTATAATTCGTATAAAGCGCACGTTGTATTGGGAATGTTATATAAAAAAAACGTTGTTGTCAGCAACGAAAAGAAAATTTATTCTGTTGAGGAATTATCTGCAATTCATTCCGTTATAGAACAATTCGTATTCTTTGTTCAACCCAAATGGCGAATTGCCGACGACACTCCGGGCAGCGGCAACACTCGAAATATTGGCGGCATTACAAATATAAACAAACTCATTGACGGAGAAGGTCCGTTTGCCGAGTTGGGCGAAGATGTTTTCGATGATTATTGGTGTGGTTATTTCAACAAAACTGATGCACGCAATGCAGGTATCGGACAACCGCATTATCATAATTTGGCGACCTACAAAGAGTATCTGAAATCCCAATCTGAAAAACTTAACAAATTGAAGTAAAAATGGCCGTTATAGTTCCTCCCATAAAATCGCAAGGCATTAAGACTAAACTCGTTCCGTGGATTAACGACATTATTTCGCGGTCGGGGCTCGATATCAAAAATGCCAATTGGATAGAGCCTTTTTTCGGTACGGGCGTTGTGGGTCTCAACACAATTGTGGGCGGCAGACGAATTGTTGCCGATACCAATCCGCATATCATCAATTTTTATGTTGGAGTTCAAAACGGAGAAATCACGCCTTACAATATGCGTGAATATCTTGAACGCGAGGGCAAACTTCTTGCAGAGGCAGACGAAAACGGTTACGAGCATTTTCGGACAGTAAAAAATCGTTTCAACACGGAGCACAGTCCTTTTGACTTTATTTTTTTGTCGAGAGCGGGGTTCAATGGAATGATGCGCTTCAACCGCAAGGGCGAATGGAACATTCCATTCTGCAAAAAACCCGACCGTTTTGCGCAGGCTTATATCACAAAAATCTGCAATCAGATAAAATCTGCGAATATGGTTTTGCGCCGTTATGATTGGAAGTTTTATAATCAGGATTTTCTCGAAACTATCAAACAAGCCAAAAAAGGCGACCTGATTTACTGCGACCCACCATATTTTGGGCGTTATGCGGATTATTACAACGGTTGGACAGAAAAGGACGAAGAAAATCTTTTTCGCGCATTGTCAGAGACCGAAGCACATTTTATTTTGTCAACGTGGCATCACAATGAATATCGCTCTAATGATATGATTGACAGGCTTTGGGGACAATTCCACATCGAAACGCAGGAACATTTTTACCATACCGGCGGACACATCGAAAATCGCCACGCGATGGTTGAGGCATTGGTTTATAATTTTGATTTGCAGACCGCCGTAAAGCCTTATTGCAAAAATATTCAATTGGATTTGTTTGAGGTGGCGTAATTATAAAAGTCATACGACTTTTGTAAAAACATTTGCAAAAGTCGTATGACTTTTGTAATTTTGTGGCATTATGAAACGCGAAATTATAGCACAATTAGCCGAATGGAAGGACAACAGCCGACGCAAGCCGCTGTTGCTGACAGGTGTGCGTCAATGCGGTAAAACGCACACACTCAAAGAGTTTGGCTCCAAATATTTCCAAAACGTTTGCTACATCAACTTCGAGGCAGACAGCAAATACGCCGCCGTGTTTGAATATGACTTTGACGTAGAGCGAATCATCAGGGAAATCGCATTGATTCAACAATGCAAAATAATCGAGGGCGAAACTCTCGTGATTTTTGATGAAATTCAGGAAGCACCACGCGCACTGACAGCATTAAAATATTTTTGCGAAAACAAACGCGGACTTCATATCGCCTGCGCGGGGTCGCTGTTGGGCGTCGCCATCAAACACCAAAACATCTCGTTTCCCGTCGGCAAGGTCAACCGTATGCAGATGTATCCGCTGAGTTTCAAGGAGTTCATCACCGCGCTCGGATATGAAAATCATATCGAGATGTTTGCCAATTGGCCCGCCGACCGCGAAATCCCGCCAGCGTATGTCAAAGAATTGGAACATCTTTTAAAGGAATATTACATCGTTGGCGGGATGCCCGAGGCTGTGAAAGAATACGTGGAAACGCGGAATTTGGAAACCGTGGCGGAGATTCAGGACGAAATATTGGCGGATTATGCCGACGATTTTTCCAAACACGCGCCCACGTCAGAACACGACAAAATCCGTATGATTTGGGATTCGGTGCCAAAACAATTGGCTAAGGAAAACAACAAGTTCGTATTTTCGCACGTCAAGGAGGGCAAACGCGCACACGAATTGGAGGGCGCGTTGCTTTGGCTGAAATACGCCGGATTGGTGCACATTGTGGAACTTGTCCAAAACGCCGAATCGCCATTGTCGGCATACGCAGACGCCACAAATTTCAAAGTTTACTTGTCGGACGTCGGCTTGCTATGCCGCCGGCTTGGTATTGGATATAGGAGTTTTTTTGACGACGACTCACACCCAACGACTTTCAAAGGCGCAATCACCGAAAATTACGTGCTTACAGAACTGATAAATTCGGGACGGCAGCCGTATTTTTGGCGGTCGGGCAATAGCGCGGAACTCGACTTCCTGTTTGAAGATTCTGGACTTACAATTCCACTTGAAGTAAAAGCCGCAACCAACACACAAGCAAAGAGTTACAAACAGTTTTGCAAAAAATTCCGTGTGGGTACAGGCTTCAAACTTTCGCTTAAAAACATCGCAAAAAATGATGTGGAAGGCGCACAGACAATCAGTCTGCCACTGTATTTGGAATGGAATATGGATTATTATATAAAAAGCAACCCTACACCCTAATCCCCACCATCGTCATATCGTCTATCTGAGGATTGCCGCCGCGCCAGGCGATGATGGTCTGTTCGAGGGCTACGCGCTGTTCGTTCATTGGGTCGTTGTGGATTTCGATGAGGGTGGCGGTGAGATTTTTGAGGAGATATTTGCGGCAATCGCGCCCGCCAAGTTGGTCTTGGAGACCGTCGGAAAACATATAAACCATATCGCCCTTCTCGATGCCAACTACCTGAGTCTTAAAGTGTTCCTTCTCCCTCACATAACAGCCCACCGGCATTGCGTCGCCCTTCAAACGGATGGCGTCGTTGCCCCTGATAATCAACGCCGTCTGATTGGCAATGGCATAGCGGATTTCCATCTTCTCAAAATCAAACGAACAGATAGTCATATCCATACCGTCGTCGAGGGAGCCACCGCCACTTTTCACGAGCGTCGATTTGATGAATGTCCTCATACGGTCGAGCACCGTGCCGGGATTTTCGGCGTCCTGTTCCGTCACCATATACTCCCTAAGAGCCGAAATCCCAAGCATCGAGAGCAACGCACCCGGAATACCGTGCCCCGTGCAGTCGGCGGTAATCATCACAGAATACCTGCCGCAACGCAGGGCGCGGTAATAATCGCCGCCCACGATGTCGCGCGGACGATACAATATAAAATTGACGGGGAAAATGGCGTTGACATCCACAATAGACGTTATCACCGCGCCTTGTATGCGGCTTGCATAGTTGACACTGCCGAGCATCTTATTATTGACCTCGCGGATTTCCATATTCTTCTCGGCAAGTTTGGAGACCGACTTGCGCTTGATGTTGATAATTTTGTAAATCGCTATTATCAAGGCAATTATACATACCAACGACACCGCAACCAAGCCAAGGAGAATATCAATATTCTCGCCTGCCCAATTGCGGAGGCCGTCCAGCCAAGTAGCCTCATCAGTCGATATGTAAAGCAAAATATTCATCGTGCAACCATAATGCAGCAAAAATTACACCATTTTGCCACCGAAAAATTCTATTCCGGAGCGGTGTAGAAACTTGCGTTGACCTTGCCCAAACGAAGCCCATCGTCCGCAACTTCATAATTGTCGATATTGATGCCTTCCGCGCCATTGTCGGAAAGATAGATATACAACTTGCCGTTTTCAACTGTCGCAAAATTAAATCCATAGCCGTAAAACTCGCCGCCGTCGTCCACGCGCCACGTGGATTCCTCGTTCCATTCTCGCGCCAAATCGAGCGACCTGATGCCGCCGTCGGGCATTACGACCGCCACAACGCCAAGTGCCTGAGTGCCCTTGTTCTTGAACTGCATATTGACAAACTTATACTCGTCGTTGTCGCCAAATGTGCAACCCAACGTGCCGTGCAGTATCTGACGTCCATACTTTTTCTCAAACTTCTCCGCCAAATCCTTGGGCAAATCCATCGGAGCACCGTCTTTGAGAGTCCTTTTTGGGGCATAGACCTTCACAGAATTTTTGAAGGCGTCATCCACCAACATCGGGTACGCCCACGCCGCATCATACTCATCCTCAGGCTTTTCGAGCAATCTGCCCGACTCCATCTCATAGACCCAACCCGCCATATTGTCGAAGTTCATCCACGTATCACGGGAATTGTCGGCGTCCTCGTTGCCCACCTGATAGCCAAGCAACTTTACTGGGTAATATTTGCCGTCGTTGATGATGTACTTGAAATTCTTCAACGTATCGGGCGTCTGCGCAGGCATCTTGCGTTTTGCGTCGTCGGGAATGTTCGCGTCGAAGAGTATAAACTTGCCGCCCAACCTGTCTGCAATCACATAGACGGGTTTGTTGGGCTTGGTTTGGACATCCGTCTTGCCGGATTCTGTGGGCTTTGCAGCCTCCTGAGTGGTTGCAGTAGAGGCATTGTCGCCCTGAGTATTGTTCTGATTTGCACCACCACACGACATAAGCGTCGCGGCAACGAGTGCGGAAATTATTAATTTTGTATTCATAATCATTAGGTTTTGTGATGTATTACAGCGCAAAAATAATAAAGTATTGATAGTAATGCAAAA
>Ga0310694_10004401_pt1 | contig 13635 bp, 9 predicted proteins | sample 174DNAGHGhighgp2_FD_203884 | JGI IMG/M metagenome (GOLD analysis project Ga0310694, IMG submission 203884) | Sheep rumen microbial communities from Palmerston North, Manawatu-Wanganui, New Zealand - 1742 DNA GHGhigh gp2 (v2) (version 2) | ecosystem: Host-associated > Mammals > Digestive system >... | reverse complement strand
TGCAGTGAAGTTGCCGAACTTCTGCTGTGAACTTTGCGAATTTCTGCAATCCTTACGCGAAGCAGAGCAGCAGGACGATGAGCTGCGCCGTAAGGATGCGCAGGAACATGCTGAGCGGATAAACGGTGCTGTAGCCCACCGAAGGAGAATCGCCCGCCGCTGTCTGATTGGCAAAGGCGAGTGCGGGCGGATTGGTGGTGCTGCCTGCGATGAATCCCATGAGTGTGAAATAGTTGAGTTTATAGCGCAGGCGTGCAATAAGTCCGACTATGAGCGCCGGCAGCAGCGTGATGAGGAATCCGCACCACACGTAAGTGAGTCCGTCGCCCTGCAGCACAGTTTCGGCAAAGGTGGCGCCGGCCTTCACACCGACGCTGGCCAGGAAGAGTGCCAAGCCCACTTCGCGCAGCATCAGGTTTGCGCTGGTGGTTGTGTAAGCCACCAGCTTGGCTTTGTACCCGAAGCGACCGACCAGGATGGCCACGATGAGCGGACCGCCCGCGAGTCCCAACTTCACCGGCGTAGGCACGCCCGGAAGAGCGAAGGGTATGGAACCGAAGATGATGCCCACGAGAATGCCGACAAAGATGGCCGCCAAGTTGGGTGTGTCGAGGCTCTTGACCGAGTTTCCCATCATGCTGGCCACGCGGTCTACGGCGTCCTCCGGTCCAACGACCACCAGTTTATCCCCCACCTGCATACGCAGATGGCGGTCGGCAAAGAGATTCATTCCGCCTCGGCGGATGCGTGTTACGTTCACACCGTAAACACTGCTGAAATGGAGCGAGCCGAAAGTCTTTCCGTTCATGCGCGGCTGCGTCACCAAGATTTGCTTGCTTACGAACGGCACGTCCTGCTCGTCCCACTCCACGTGCTCCTCGGGCCCGATGAAGGCCACGATGGCCTCGGCGTCGTCCTGCGCGCAGGTGATGAACAGTTTGTCGTCGATGTGCAACACGGTGTCGCGCGTCGGTATGCTGACGTGTCCGCTCTGCAGGATGCGACTGCACACAAAATCGCGGCCCAGGAACTGGCGCACCTGCAAAATCGTCTTGCCGGCGAGCGAGGGATTCACGGCACGGAGCGTCATACGATGCGGTACGGCGTGCGGATTGGCTGCCTGCTCGTGCTGTATCTGTTCTTCCTCCTTCTTCAGACTGATGCGGCACAGCACGCGCAGCAACAGCATGGCCAATATAATGCCCATGACGCCAAGCGGATAAGCGCACGCATAGCCGTTGGCAATCGAAGGAGCCGCGTCGCCGAAAATCTGCTGGCAGGCCTCGGTGGCAGCACCAAGGCCGGGCGTATTGGTAACGGCGCCACAGAGCACGCCTACCATCATGGCCAAATTGGTGGAGTTCTCGCGCTGTGGCAGGTGCCCGTCGTAGAAGACTAGATAGAACAGCCCGATGCAGCAAACGACATTAAGCAGAATCAGGGCGCAGGCCAACAGATTCAACTTTATGCCGCCCACTTTCAGACTTGCGAAGAAGCCGGGACCGACCTGCAGACCGATGCAATAGACAAAGAGTATGAGACCGAAATCCTGTACGAAGTTCAGCACGTCGGGTGTTCCCGTGAAGCCGAGGTGACCGGCCAAGATGCCGGCGAAGAGGACGAACGTCACACCGAGCGAAATGCCCTTAAACTTGATGCGTCCCAGCCCGATGCCTGCCGAAATTACCACGGCGTAAAGCAATACGATGTGCGCCACACTGTCAGAACTCACCAGCAACGATTTCAGCCATTCCATAGTGTTACTCAAGTATTTGCGTTTGCGATTGAATCAATGTTATCCCGTTTCGGCTGCAAAGGTACGAAGTTTTTCTCATTTCGCCGCCCGCCGGACTATATTTCTTCTGACGCTGTCGCAAATGCGACGCGTAGTTTCGGCTCACGCGACACGTCGCAATGGCCAACGCGACGCGTCGCAAAAATTTTGCCACACGTAGTTTTCTGGCGCCTCACAAGTGCCGAAAAGAAGAAAAAACGTCAAACGATGACGGATTCCTGCACATAAATTTTGCCACGTCCCCAAAATTAAGTAATTTTGCGGCGCTTCTAACAAGCACACACACATTATTATTTTTTATACAAAAATGGCAGAAAAAGAAAAGCTATTCTCCGATTTCACTGCGCCCTCGCGTCAGGAATGGCGCGACAAGATTGAGGTAGACCTCAAGGGTGCCGACTATCAGAAAAAGATGGTCTGGAGAACGAACGAAGGCTTCAGCATGGAGCCTTTCTACCGCAAGGAAGATGTGGACCAACTGGCCACAGTGAACTCCTTGCCCGGCGAGTTCCCGTATGTGCGCGGCAACAAAGCCGCCGACAACGAGTGGTGTGTCCGTCAGGACATCAAGTGCGAATCGGCCGAAGAGGCCAACGCCAAGGCACTGGACGTGCTCTGCAAAGGCGTGGACAGCCTCGGCTTCAAGATTGAAGGCAAGGACGTCAACCCGGCTTTCGTGGCCACACTGCTGAAAGGCATCTACCTGGACTGCGTAGAGGTGAACTTCACCACTTGTCCGCGTCACACGGCAGAGTTGGCACAGATACTGGCCGAATACTTCCGCCAGTCTGGCATCGCAGCCGAGAAGATACGCGGCAGCATCAACTTCGACCCGATTGAAAAGATGCTCACCAAGGGCAAAGACCTCAGCGAGATGATCTCGGAGGCAAAGGCCGTTGTGGAGACGTTGGCCGCATGGCCCAACTTCCGTGCCGTTGGCGTGAACGCTTACCGCCTGACGGATGCCGGCGCCTACAGCTATCAGGACCTCGGCTATGCTTTGGCATGGGGCAACGAGTACATGCAGCAGCTCACCGAAGCAGGCGTGGCACCCGAAGTGGCTGCCAGCAACATCAAATTCAACATGGGCATCAACGGCGTCTACTTCATGGAGATTGCCAAGCTGCGTGCCGCACGAATGCTGTGGTCGCAAATCGTAAGTCAGTACACGACAGACAAGGAAAGCGCCAAGATGCACGTGCTGGCCGTTACCACGACCTACAACCAGACACTCTTCGACAGCTACGTGAACATGCTGCGCTCGCAAACCGAGACGATGAGCGCTGCACTGGGCGGCGTGGAGAGCATCGTGGTGCGTCCCTTCGACGAGCCGTACGAGACTCCCACCGAGTTCGCCGAGCGCATCGCACGCAACCAGCAGCTCCTGCTCAAGGACGAGTGCCACTTCGACCGCATGGTGGACGTGGCCGGCGGCTCCTACTTTGTGGAAGAACTCACCGTAGCTCTGGCAGAACAGGCTTGGAAGCTGTTCCTCAGCGTTGAGGAGCAGGGCGGCTTCCTGACAGCAGTCAAGGGCGGCGCCATCCAGAACACCATCAACGAGACAAACCAGACACGCCACGCCAACGCAGGCAAGCGCAAAGAGTTCCTGCTCGGCACAAATCAGTTCCCCAACTTCACCGAGAAGAGCGAAGGCAAGAAACCGCGCGAATGCCAGTGCGGCTGCGGCACCGAGTGCGGCACTCTGCCCACCATACAGCCCACACGTCTGGCCAGCGATTTCGAGACACTGCGCCTCACGACGGAGAAAGCCAAGAAAGTGCCCGTGGCCTTCATGCTTACTATCGGTAATCTGGCCATGCGCCAGGCTCGCGCTCAGTTCAGCTGCAACTTCCTGGCAGCCGCTGGATACAAAGTGATAGACAATCTGGGCTTCCCCACCGTGGAAGAAGGCGTAGACAAGGCACTCGAGGCTGGCGCTGACATCGTTGTCATCTGCTCCAGCGACGACGAGTACGCAGAATACGCCATTCCGGCATTCAAGTACCTCAACGGCCGCGCCATGTTCGTAGTGGCCGGAGCTCCCGCATGTGCTGAAGATCTGAAAGCCGCAGGCATCGAAAACTTCATCCATGTGCGCGTAGACCAACTGAAGACATTGAAAGAGTATAACGCTAAACTGGGAATCTGATAGATTATGGCACGTAAACAATTCAACAACATAGACATCTTTGCCGGCATAGAGGCAAAGAATGGCCAGCAATGGCAAAAAGAAAATGGAATCACTGCCAACTGGAAGACTCCCGAGCAGATAGAAATCCAACCCGTCTACACAAAAGAAGACCTCGAGGGCATGGAACACCTCGACTTCGCAGCCGGCATCCCGCCGTTCCTGCGTGGCCCGTACAGCATGATGTATCCTTTCCGCCCGTGGACCATCCGTCAGTATGCCGGTTTCTCGACGGCCGAAGAGAGCAACGCTTTCTATCGCCGCAACCTGGCCAGCGGACAGAAGGGTCTGAGCGTCGCATTCGACCTTCCCACACACCGCGGCTACGACCCCGACAACCAGCGCGTGGTGGGCGACGTCGGAAAGGCTGGCGTTAGCATCTGCTCGCTCGAGAACATGAAGGTGCTCTTCGACGGTATTCCATTGAACAAGATGTCAGTCTCCATGACGATGAACGGCGCCGTGCTGCCTATTCTGGCATTCTACATCAACGCCGGACTGGAACAGGGTGCACAACTCGAGGAGATGGCAGGTACCATCCAGAACGATATCCTCAAGGAGTTCATGGTGCGTAACACGTACATCTATCCGCCCGCATTCAGCATGAAGATTATCGCAGATATCTTCGAGTACACGAGCCAGAAGATGCCCAAATTCAACAGCATCTCCATCTCGGGTTATCACATGCAGGAGGCAGGTGCCACGGCCGACATCGAGTTGGCTTACACGTTGGCAGACGGAATGGATTACCTCCGCGCCGGTATCAACGCAGGCATCGACGTGGATGCCTTCGCACCGCGTCTCTCGTTCTTCTGGGCCATCGGCGTAAACCACTTCATGGAAATCGCCAAGATGCGTGCAGGCCGTCTGCTTTGGGCCAAGATAGTGAAATCCTTTGGTGCCAAGAATCCCAAGTCTATGGCTCTGCGTACTCACTCGCAGACGTCGGGCTGGTCGCTCACCGAGCAGGATCCCTTCAACAACGTGGGCCGCACCTGTATCGAAGCCATGGCAGCCGTGCTCGGTCACACACAGTCGCTCCACACGAACGCACTGGACGAGGCCATCGCACTGCCCACCGACTTCTCCGCACGTATCGCACGTAATACGCAGATTTACATCCAGAACGAGACACAGGTGTGCAAGCACATCGACCCGTGGGCTGGTAGCTACTACGTGGAGAAACTCACGCAGGAACTCTACACCAAGGCATGGGAGCACATCCAGGAAATCGAGAAGCTCGGCGGAATGGCCAAGGCTATCGAGACCGGTCTGCCCAAGATGCGCATCGAGGAAGCTGCCGCACGTACGCAGGCTCGTATCGACTCGGGCGTACAGACCATCGTGGGTGTAAACAAGTATCGTCTCGAGCACGAGGATCCCATCGACATTCTGGAAATCGACAACACTGCCGTCCGCTTGCAGCAAGAGGCTTCGCTCAAGGAACTCAAGGCTAAGCGCGACGAGGCTCAGGTGAAGAAAGACTTGGCTGCCATCACAGAATGCGTACGCGAGTTCAACGAAGGAAAGAAGAGCAAGAACAACCTGCTCGACCTCGCCGTCACAGCCGCCGGCCATCGTGCCACGCTGGGCGAGATAAGCGACGCATGCGAAGCCATTGTGGGACGTTACAAAGCAGTAATCAGAACAATTTCAGGTGTGTATAGCAGTGAAAGCAAGAATGACACAGAGTTCGAGGAAGCCTGTGCATTGACCGAGGAATTTGCAAAGCGCGAGGGACGTCGTCCGCGCATCATGATTGCCAAGATGGGCCAGGACGGTCACGATCGTGGCGCCAAAGTTGTAGCCACCGGCTATGCCGACTGCGGCTTCGACGTGGACATGGGTCCGCTCTTCCAGACGCCCGAGGAGGCAGCTCGTCAGGCAGTGGAGAACGACGTGAATGTGCTGGGTGCCAGCTCGCTGGCCGCCGGTCACAAGACGCTCATTCCGCAAGTTATTGCAGAGCTGAAAAAACTTGGCCGCGAGGACATCATGGTTACCGCAGGCGGAGTTATCCCCGCTCAGGACTACGACTTCCTCTACAAGGCAGGCGTCGCCGCCATTTTCGGCCCCGGCACCAGCGTTGCCAAGTCTGCCCTCGAGGTAATGAAGCTGCTGCTCGACAAAGAGTAAGTCGCGCACGCGCGCGTATAATTAATAAGGTGTCGTCCTTCGTGGGCGGCACCTTATTTTTCTCTTGAGACTTTCGCAGTCGCACCTCGCAAATCTGCCACGAAATACGTCGTTTTGCTTGCCCGATTGCTTGCTTCTTCGTAACTTTGCCCTCGTTATGACAGACATCGACATCGTATATAAGTTCCTGCGCGACGTTGCTGCGCACAACGACCGCGTCTGGTTTGCAGCCCACCGCGACGAGTACGACCGCGCACGCCTCATCTTCGAAACCATGGCCGAGCAGCTGATTGGCGGCCTTGCCGTCATCGATCCCTCGGTGGGCCACCTCTCGGTGAAAGATTGCACCTACCGATTCTATCGCGACACGCGTTTCAGCGAAGACAAGTCACCCTACAAGCGGCACTTCGGCCTCTACGTCGCCGCCCACGGCAAGAAGGCTTTCCACGGCGGATATTATCTCCACATCGAGCCCTCGTCGTGCATGATTGCGCGGAGCCTACTGCCTGCCATCCAATATGCTACGCGCTGTGCGTCAGAGCGTTGTGGACGAGATAGAAGAATTTCGCAGCATCGTGGAGGCGCCCGAGTTTCGCCGCCTCTTCCCCACCCTTGGCATGGACCGCGTGAAGACCGTGCCCAAAGGTTTTCCGCGCGACTTCCCTTTCCCCGACTACATTCGCCCGAAGGACTACTCGGTGGCCACGCAGATTCCCGACGACTTCCTGCGCCAGCCCGACTGGCTCCAGCAGACGCTCCACGTCTTCGAGGTGATGAAACCCTTCCTCGACTTCATCAACTACACCATAGACGACTACGAGTAGCTGCCACACGTCGCACCCATTTTCCTACACGCGAAAATATATATTCTGCGCCAGCCAACGCCCTAAATGCAGGCAAAACCTACACCTTTTCGCCTTGCCTACACGCGAACCTACACACCCATAACGTCCTGCAGCACAATACACTAAGTACCAAAACGTATAGGATGTAGGTTTTTTCGCGAAAAAAAATTTTAGGGAAGGAGCGAAGAACGTCTAATCTGGATGATTAAGATTCCACAGCCGATCGAATTCTTCTTTCAGTTGCCCTGTTTTTCGATCCACACGTCTCCACTCCAATGGCAATTTATCCTCATCATCTGTTTTTTGAATCAGCACATCATCCTTAGCATATAAATGCCACAAATGTCTTCTTCCTTCTTCCCACATCTCTGATGTACAAAAGTCAAGTAAACCAATGGTAGCCAGACTATCACCTTGGAAAACACGTTTATGATAGCCATATTCAAAGGCAGAACCGCTATCACTATCATAAACAATTTTTAGTTGCGGACAAAAAAGAGGATTACGTATATCGGAATTTTTAACTCTCTCGAATAAAGAAGTCAACGGATTGTATCTTAAAATAATATTTCGAGTCCTTGATTCACCTGGTCCCAAATAAATATCCTTGTACCCGTCAAAGTCAACATCTATAAAAAACACCTGCGGCATCTCTTTATCAAAAAGATAAATGTCTACATCATAAGAGAGAAAAATCGACTGAATCTTTTCCCGTCCTTTGTATATTACGGCCGTAGTTCCCTCTTCCTCATCCAACTTGATTTTGACTTTTATATATTTATCTGTTGTTGGATAGTCCAATAATGTATAGAAATCCACATCTGAATAGAAATCACTTTCATCCGAGAAATCAGAATCTGAATAATACTCTATTTCTCTTTTAATAACTCCATTGTTTCCGCTGTCACCTGAAAGCGCTAACTGTGTCCAGTTGTGATGACTATCGACTATACTATCAGTTATTTCATAAGTTTCCATATATTCCCGATATCCACCACAATAAACACAGTCAAACCGAGTTATAGAACTAAGACCACCCTCTTTATTATATTTGAATTTACTATAGCCGCCTCCAAATTGATCTCCATTGTCAATACGATCGACACGATGAGAAATATACGAATATTTAATGGATTCATCGGTGGTTTCACCATCACTAATTATTGAATCTATAAGTCCCTCTGAATTCCTACTAATTTTGACATCATACATATACCCATCAGAATCGAAATAAAAATCTTTCAATCTTCCCCCAAGAGTGAAATTCAAGTCATGCAAGTGATTCGATGGATTGACCATAGGATCCTCGCCCTTTACACATTTCACCTTACCTTTTAATCCAAATGACTCATAATCTGTACTAAAACAGTGAGTGAACTTTACCTTTTGCGACTCATCTTTCGGAGCCGATTTAAACACCTTCTTACTTTTTTGCGACAACAAACGTGCCCATCCATCTGCTTTCGCTTTCTCCCCGTCTGTGCAGCCAATAAGTAGCATTATCAGCAGAAGACTAAATAATTTTGTGCCTCTCATTCCTGTTTTTGATGGGATTATTTAGTTGTGAACTTCTGCAAACTAACGTTTATAGTAACTCTTTTCATATAGCAGGTAATACTCTTCCCTGCACATTTCACTTCCCTCGGAAATTGAACTGAAGCAATAAATTTATCGCAATCATCTGCATTTCGTTTAATATTCTTTTCTTCCCCTTTCTTGATAACATCACCCGTAAATTCAATAACGAGAAAAAGACATTTCTTTTTCCCTTTTTCTTCCGCAGCCTTTACCGTTCCTGTTAACCCGGTTAGTAATTGATATCTACAATCCTCCATCACGCCAAGAGGTAGCCCTAACAATTCTAATAGTTGCTCTATCCGATACCTTTTATTCTGTGTTCCATTATTATATTCATCCTTGATGAGATTTCCTAATGATTCTGAGACTTTGGCTTCAATCCCTATAACAAAATCCTTTCCTTCAATCAGTAAATCGTGATTTCGCCCATTCCCACTCCCTGGAAGCGACGTCACTGCCTCAGGCTCGCATGTCAGAACAGAACTTTTAGCGAACTGAAATTCTTGTATCCAAGTCTCCACATCTGTGAGAAAAGATTCATTCGTGACATATTCGGCTAAGAGTTTTGCACTCCTACCGTCTTTCCAATGGTCTGCTTTTCTTGGTGGAGCATAGTACAGCCAATCCTTTGCTGTTTGAATACGGTTCTTCTTGATTATTTCTATTTTCATATTACATTAAATTAAGACTGTTAATTAAGTTAATTAAGGCGAAATAATACGGGTAGATTGAAGCGTGAGCGAACTGTCTTGTTACCTAGACGTGCGGGCTTCCACTTGGGCATCATCTTCACAACGCGCTCTGCTTCCTTCGAAAGGTTCGAGTCGGGCGAACGCAACGTCTTCACATCTACGAGGGAACCGTCCGTGTTTATGACGAAAGACACAATGACGCGCCCCTGAACTCCATGCTCCTGGCAGACGGAAGGATACACGATATGCTCACAGAGCCACTCGAAACAAGCCTCATCGCCGCCCGGAAACTGAGCATTCTCCTCCACTCTATCAAAAATTCGGTCTTCTTCTTCTTCTGCTGCTGCCGCTTCTTCTGCTTTTTTTGCCTCCAACCTTTCCCGAGCCTCTGCTTCCACTTTTTCTTTTTCCAATCTCTTTAATTCATTCACCGAACAATAAACATGATTGTCCAAAATAAAGTAAGACGTATCAACACGATTAATATAGTATTTCTTCGCCTCAAAGTCTTCCCATCTTTTTGATTTGGCTTTCATCTCCTGCGCTATTTGACTCATCTCATACTTTCTCCTCTGGGAAAGATTAGCATATGGAGTTCCATCCGACGACACACAATTCACTGTTATCGTGTTTACATTTGGTCTCATAATCATGTTATTTCCTTTCCTACTCCACGTGCCGGTTATCTTTAATAAGAATATACCTGCATCCTTCACTTTTAAAGTCAAGTTATCAGTATACGTCCCGTTTGTGTTAAAAATTAGTTGTTCATCTGCCTCCTGCGAACTTAATGCGCTGGCCATGGCCATTAATGCAGCACCTTCAAATCCGCCCAACAATCCGCCCAACAACAAATCTGATTTTAAGGATTCTTGGCTACTACTTTTTTCTCTGGCAGACAAATACTTCTGACCTTTCAGAGTCCATTTCTTATTTGTAATTCTTGATGTCGGAGCCAAGAAGGCCGCATCTTTTGTAGCATCCGTCACCAAACTATCTTCTTTCGCTGCATTCACTCCTAAATGAATAGAGACAAGCACAAGTCCTAATAATAGCACCCTTTTCATAATTGTTTTCATCTCTGCCACTCCATCCCCCACATGGCTTTAAAAGTTTTGTTATGAGCACACAAGAAAGACGTAGGGACTTGTCCTGTCATCTTAAACCTGGTATCGCCAAACACCATTTCGGAAATGAAAGAAACAAATATGCCTACGCCGTATATGCTCGAGCACCGGCGTAGGCCGTATGCATACGATACATACACAGGAGACGCACCTTGTCTCTCATCCCTCCGATTTGAAATTGGCGATTTCGGTTTAAAGGATGAAAGCGGAAACGCTCTCTTGGCCTTATGGTTACACCCCGTATTTGACGGAACGCTCCACGAGACGAGGCAAAGTTACGAAGAATAATTTAATATGGAAAGATAAGAAAGGAATTTTTAAAAGCGAGCGGAAGAATTGGTAAGCGTGGAAACTATGTTCTTTGCTTTTTCATCGCGAAATGCCTCATTACAAAATACGTGGTTTCACTTGCCCGATTGCACGCTTCTTCGTACCTTTGCAACGCGAACGTAAGGAGGAAAAAATATGCAATACGGAGTAATCGGCACGGGAGCCGTGGGAGGATTCTACGGTGCGCGGCTGGCGCGGAGCGGACGGGATGTGCATTTTCTACTTCACCGCGACTATGATTTTGTGAAGGAGCACGGGCTGTTTGTGGACTCGTGCGACGGCAATTTTCACCTGCCATCCCCACATGTGTATAACGACGTGGCGAGGATGCCGCAGTGCGACGTGGTGCTGGTGGCGCTCAAAAGTACCAATAATCACATGTTGCAGCGACTGCTTCCGCCGCTGCTGCACGAGCGCACGCTGGTGGTGCTCATACAGAACGGCATCGGCGTGGAGGAGGACGTGCAGCAGCAGTTTCCCGACGTGTGGCTGGCCGCCGGACTGGCGTTCATCTGCTCGGCCAAGACGGAGCCGGGGCGTGTCTGCCACCAGTGCTACGGCAGCATCAACATCGGAAATTATTCGTGTCCCGACGAGGCGCTTATACAGAGCGTGACGGCCGACTTGCAGGCCGCCGGAATAGAGGCACACGAGGTGGAATACGCCACGGCACGCTGGCGCAAAGCGGTGTGGAACATGCCATTCAACGGCATGACCGTGGCCCTGCAATGTCAGACGGATGAACTGCTACAGATGCCCGCCACGCGCCAGCTCATCCGCGAGCAGATGATGGAGATAGTACGCGCCACACGAGCAATGGGCGTAGAAGGCGTGGACGAAGAATTCGTAGAAAAAATGATTGTCACCACCGACGCCATGACTCCCTACAGCCCGTCGATGCGGCTCGACTGGGACTTTGGCCGGCCGATGGAGATAGATTATATCTACTCGCGCCCGCTGCAGATAGCGCGACAGGCGGGATGCCCGATGCCACGCCTCGAAATGCTGGAGGCCGAGCTGCGATTCATGCAGAAACAACGGCAAGAAAAAACAAAACCTCACGTGGCAGACTGACTTGCCACACGTGGAAATCAGCGAAACTGCACGTCAGATTTTGTTTTTCAAACTAAAAAGCGTAACTTTGCGGACGAAATGACGGATAAGGGAATTCGGTGAAACTCCGAAACTGTCCCGCAGCTGTGTGTTCCTCACATGTGCTTCCGTGCGTATCAGCCACTGGAGAAGAAATGTCTCTGGGAAGGTGCACCGCGAAGCAGGAACGAGTCAGAAAACCTGCCGCCATCAGAATACGCGCGGACGTAGAACATAACATGTGTAACCTTAAAATAACAAAATGATGAAACAGACAAAGTTTCTGGCGATGCTGCTTTTTGCCGGCTTCGCATTTACTGCTTGTGACGACGAGAACGACGACTTCAACCCCAGCACGGAAGAGGCTGCCAACACGATGACGCTGACATTCGAGGAGTCGAAATGGGACGCCCTCATCGACAATCCGCAGAACTACGGCCCGCTGCTCTACGGCGAGAACGCCAAGGATTATGCGTGGACCGACGCCACGACTCAGCTGCACGGCGGAATGACAAACGCCTACGGCGGTAACTACGGTTTCTCGGAAAGCGGCATTGCCATCAGCAATTACGTGGACGAGAACAGCGACTCCATTCGCTCGTACGACATACAGTTGGCCGTACCCGTGAGCAATGGCAGCAAGAACTTCGCTGTCGTATATTGCAACGACGGCGCCACGCTGAGTTTTGCCGACGGTGTGGCTCGCGAAATCCAGTCGTTCGATGTCATCGCCACGACCTACGTACTGAGCGTTATCAAGAATGGTAACGACTACGCCAAGGCGCTGACTGCAAAAGGCGACTTCCTGAACATCATCGTGACGGGCTTCAACGGTGAGACCGAGACGGGCGTCAGCAAGATTGCCGTGGCTCTGGACGGCGGAAAACTCTCGAAGTGGTACACCCATCCGCTCAGCGCACTGGGCAAAGTGACGCATCTCCACTTCACGATGGAAGGCAGCGACAAGAGCGACTGGGGCCTTAACACTCCGGCCTACTTCGCTTTCGACAACGTGGTAGTGAAGAAATAAACAGAACAGGCGGTTGGGAGTGAGTAATTCACTCCCAACCTTTTCTACTCTCAGCCGTAGCATGATGAATCGCACCGGTGCGGCATCGTCCGCCTGCTGTCAGGAGTCTCGCTCCCGAGCCTCGAAGCATAGTTTCCGCCTTCGCGCGGCCGCATGGAGCGGCCTACTGCCGGTGCTGACGGCCCTGGCATTCCAGTCGTGCAACGGCATAGGCGACGAGAACGACGAAGAAACGTTCACCGACACGGGCACTGGCGTTTTTATCCTGTGTGAAGGCAACTATCAGAGCGGCAACAGTTCGCTTTCCTACTACGACCCGCAGACGCGGAAGGTGGAGAACGGAGTGTTCCAACGTGCCAACGACCGCAAACTGGGCGACACAGGCCAATCCATCACGCTCCACGACGGGACGGCTTACATTGCAGTCGAAAACAGCGGCATCATCTGGGCCATCGACGCCGAGACGTTTAAGGTGAAAGGACAGCTGACAGCCGGAGCGGGAAACAAGATAGTGAATCCGCGATACGTCCATGTGGCCAATGCCGAGCGTGCATACGTCTCGGACCTCTACTCGCCTTTTATCACCGTATTCAACCCAGCAACGATGCAAGCCGTGGGAAGCATCAGCACACAGCAGCCACAGGCCTACGGCTACTGCAACACCGAGCAATTTGTGGCCTACGGCGACGTACTCTTCACCAACTGCTGGTGCTACAGCCGCAGCATTCTGGTCCTCGACACGCAGAAAGCAGAGGTGACAGACAGCATTGTGCTGACGAGTTGGCAGCCAAAATGTATGGTGCTCGACGCAAGAGGCAA
>Ga0310694_10004400_pt1 | contig 13645 bp, 18 predicted proteins | sample 174DNAGHGhighgp2_FD_203884 | JGI IMG/M metagenome (GOLD analysis project Ga0310694, IMG submission 203884) | Sheep rumen microbial communities from Palmerston North, Manawatu-Wanganui, New Zealand - 1742 DNA GHGhigh gp2 (v2) (version 2) | ecosystem: Host-associated > Mammals > Digestive system... | reverse complement strand
CGCAAGATGAAACTGAGTTGCGCAAGTCTGCAGGATGGAGAAATAAGATGTTCGTAAAAGCAAGCCTTATGCCTCACCATATCTGCATCACAGACAGGAAGATCGAGCGACTGCAGGACATCAGCAGTGAGGATTGCATGAGAGAAGGAGTATTCCAGTGTGCTGAGCCAGCGACGGCGACGCCAACCTACCATGTTGACGGGCTCTATGCCGATGGATTGGAGCGTGAGCGTATCTTAGACGTGTTCCTCAGTCCTTTCGGGGCTTACACTGCACTCATAGACCGCCTTAGTGGCAAGGGAACCATGGAGAGCAATCCTTGGGCGATAGCATATACGTTTGAACTAAAAGATTGAGATTATGAAGAAGTACGGTAAGTTGAATATCATTGCCTCTTTTACAGAGGGAGAAGGTGAGGCTTTTGATGTAGAGCTGAAAATAAAGAAATCGTCAGGTGAGACCTCCAAAGGAATCATTGTGAACTTTGAAAGCATCAAGGAGCTGAAAGACCTCGCAAACTATCTGATTGGACGTGCCCAAGAATTGAAGGCGAGAAAGGAAGACATGCCAATAGAGCGTGTCCGGTGCGGTAGCTGCAAGTGGTATGGCATAACTGACACGGGTTTTGGTATGTGCCGGCTCCATGCTGGGCGTGTCGCCTCTGACTCTTTTGTCTGTACTGATTACAAATAGCCCATGCAGAAAGTCTATATTTCAGACGTGGCTCATTGCGGCACAGAGAACTGCCCCAGACGAAAGTCATGCTATAGAGCGTGGCTTGCTGGAGAGTCGAAGGAGATTCAAGACGAGTGGGCCACCTACAACAGTCCTGACCCTGACAACTGCACGATGTACGAACCGTTAGAAGATTAGAGTATGAATTGTAGAGATTGCAAGTGGTGTATTATTGTGGATGGTGGCAAGTTAGGTTGCACCTATCCCCGAATGTGCCACACTCCAGATGGCGAGAAAACAGCTTTTCAACCCAAAAAGCACGATGACAAATGAGACGGAGAGAATATTTTAGCAAGATGAAAAAGCTGTGCAAGCAGCTGAACGCTCTTATCCCTATCAAGGATGATGGGGATAAAGATAAGCTCAATGCCCTGCTCTACGAAATGTTTACAAATACGACGGACGAACCTCGTTACGACATGTACTGGGATAGGGAAATCTACATCAACCATGGATTCGACTTCAAAAAGATGAAGGAGTTTGCTCTGCATAGTGGCAAGGTACAATTCGAGCCAAACGAAGATCCGACAGAACACCCTGGGGTTGTCATAAGGTACAAAAGTAATACGAACCAATAAAGCATTTTGAGAATGAAACATGACGAGACAGAAATGCGGTACTTTGCCGCTGAGTTACAGAAGATGCTCGATGAAGAGTGCATCGAGGATTGCAAGTGTGAGGTAGAGCCATTCCTGGACGGTGGTGTGACACCCGCCATCAAGGTAAAGCCGAGTCCGTTGAATACAGACCAGCAGACGATTTTCTGCTTGCCTGACATCGTGAGATTCAGTAGTGAGCTGGACCTCAGTGTTTACGCATCTGTAGAAGATGATGGTGAGACGACAATTCCCATTGTCGTTATCTTCTGAAGCCAAACCCTCCAGACATCTTATTTACACAGAAGTTTTGATATATCGCATGGAGGGTTAGGGGTGTCCGAGCGCGGATGCCCCTTTTTACGTTAGTTTCTTTTAAGATTAGACGAGGAAAAATGTTTAGTAAAATTTGCGTATATGATAAAATATGCCTACCTTTGTAATGTAAATAAGATACAATAATAAACCCTTCAAAACTTCAGAGTTATGCAAAAGAGAACTTTCACAAACCGGATTTACAAAGCTGTTGAAAAGTCACGTTCAACTTCTCATATCTACCGCGATACTGATTGGCGCGGCCTGTCATTCCTTCTTTCCGACATCAACGGAGTAGTTGAGAATCTGGGCGCAACACTGACCTTCATCAGCAGCGACTACGAGGGAGTCCTTGGTGAATGTGGTCACCGCAAGGTTTACCGCTACACTATCAGCAGCGAAGAACTGAAAGCCGACATCGACGTGCAGATAATAGCTGCCTTCTGCGGAACAATGGCAGACCCGATGGGAGCCTATGACCTGACCCTCTTAATGAACTAAAGGAGGGCAGGCCATGAAAGCAATCATCACAGAGCATTTAGTCCGAAAGACGAGGACTGGTAAAACTTTCGTTATCGTCAAGATCGAGAGCAAGAAGGAAGAAATTGTGAACGTTGTCAATGATTTCATCGCCGAAAGAGCCGGAAGGCATAATTTCATTCCTGTTGAGAAATTCGAGGTGAAAGTCTATGACTATAAGAATAGAGTGGTAAATCAATGGGAGTACAAACCGACATACAGAGCATAATGGGAAATCATTATCAGAAAGCCATCCAGCACGTCCGAGATAATCATCGTTGGTCGGAGGCAGAGAAGCAGGTGGCATTGGAGCGGATCGGCAATTTCCGCTGTGACATTACCTTTGCCAGCCAAAGGATAGCGGACGAAATCAGTGAGCTCATGGATGAGTACGGCCAGGACAATGACCTCGAAGAAGATTGGTGGCGAGAGTTCGGTGATGAAGATGATGTTTTCTTTGCACTTGGAGAGGAATAGCTATGAGAGAAAAAAGAATACCTGCTTTGGTCAACGAGAAAGACGTAACGACCGATTGGATTGAGAGCATGTTTGAGAACTACACCGTCATCTACGATAAGAACAGGGCCATTGGATATGTCGAGGGCTGTGTGGTGATGGTGAGTTGGAGTTACAACGTGGTCACATGGCACGTATCGAAGGAGTTTGGCGGTGACTATGTTAGCGCCTTCAAGATACTGGAGGAACGGCTAAAAGACATGGAGAGCGAGGAGCAAAACGTGTACTCTGACATAGAGCATGAGGAGCGAGGGAGGTACGTTATCACTCAGTCTTTTTACTTCCGAGACGAAGGGTGAAAAATATTTGTGGAAATGATAAAATATTTGCAGTAAAACTTGCGTATTTGATTATTTCTTACTACCTTTGTAATGTCAAATAAGATATAACCCTTCAAAACAAAAGAGTATGAAAGCTATTAAGTTATCCCCAAAGACCATCAAAGCCATTGCCGAGTTCATCAACAACACGGAAGTCTGCAACAGCTTCACTTCAGTAAGAGAAGCCGAGTTTGAGCAAGGCAAAAACATCATCTACGTTGACTACAACGTGACCGCTGACTACATTGAGGATTTGAACGTCCACAATGAGTTTAGCTACAATAACATCGAGGATTTGTCCTACTGGTGTCCCTGCGATGTAGAGCTGCTGTCTGTAACCGCATACAACGAGGATGGTGACGAAATGAAAGTCTCTGAGAAAGACTTCTGGGCCATCCACCAGGCACTTGCAGTAGCATGAGAGAGTAATAACCGAAATAGTAACTTCAAAACTTCAAAGAATTATGGAAATTCCAGCAAAATGCCCCAAGACAATAGCAGAGATACATGAGGCTCTGCTTGAACTGAATAAGCAGTCTTACAAAGATAAGGTCTGCATGAGCGTACAGGTAATGCCGATGAAAGACTGGACTACGGTATCGGCTTATGTGAACACGGAGAATAATAGAGTTAAGAAGAAATGCTTGAGTGTGACCTTTTGGTCGGAAGATCAGTGGAACTCCTGCAACAATGCGAAAGAGTGGAAGGCTTTGCTGGCTTATTATAAGCGGCAGAAAGAGTACAACGCCAAGCATGGCTTCAAGGTATAACAATTAGATGCAGCGCTTGTGGTGACGAATTGGCGTCAGGTAGTCCGCAAGTACGAGCCCACGTTACGGGAAGATCCGCAAGCTGCTGCATCTTCATTGCGAAAAAGATATGCAAAATCGGTAGCGTGGGAGATACAAGGGTTACACCCATACGATGTTTGCTAAGATATAACGAATGGTGCTTTAGCCGTTTGTTTAGTTGAGTGATGGTGAATAGCACACCTTACTCAGTATTAAGTTTTGAAGGGATGCCTGCCGTCCGTGATGGATAGCAGGCATTTTTGTGTCTATACATTCCCCTAAAACCGCTACATTTAGGGGCTTTTTTAGGTGTCTGGACTGCACTTTTCAGTTCAGCGGAAAGCAGACAGATAATAATGATTCGTGTTTTTTATTATTGTAATTTTGCCGTAGAATTAAACACCGGAAGAAAATGGCAAAACTATGTATCTACAACGAAATCGTTGATGAAGAGACCAAGGTGATGTACCGCGACTGGTTCGGAATGGACTCGGTTTGCTATAAGGACATTCACGACTTCATCAGCAACATAGACGAGGGTGACAACGCCATCGAACTGAAGCTTCACTGCCCCGGCGGTGACTGCATCGAGGGATGGGCTATCTATGACGCCCTTCGTCAGTCGGGCAAGGAGATTTCTGCTACCATTGAAGGGCAGTGCTCGTCAATGGCAACTATCATCCTGCTTGCAGCCCCAAAGGAGAGACGCTTTGCTTTCGCAAATGCCAAGATGTGTATTCACAACCCAAGTCTCGCATGGCTTGACCTCTGCACCATGGAGCGCCTGACGGCCGATGAGCTGGAGAAGATGAAGGGCAAGCTTGACGCACAGCAGCTTTCCCTCATGGAGGAGCAGAACAAGATTCTCGACCTCTATGTTGAGCGCACTGGCACAGACCGAGAGACGCTGCAGAACTTGATGAATGAGGACAAGTTCGTGGATATGGAGAAGGCTAAGGAGCTTGGCTTTATCTCCGACACCCTTGCCCCTAACACGGCAACGAAAACCACCAAATCAAATAAAAATATGGAAGAGACAAAAGTAAAGAAGAATTTGCTGGATAAGGCTCTGCGCATGTTGGGTCTCAGCAAGATTGAGGACGTGGAATCCGCTATCCTCAATCAGAAGATTACCGCAGCTGACGGCAGCGAGTTCACGGTAGAGCGTGAGGATGGTGACCCGCAGGTAGGTGACAAGGCCTATCCCAATGGCACATACACCCTTGACGATGGCACCGTGATTGTCGTCGCTGACGAGAAGATCGAGAGCATCACCCCCGCCGACAACAATGACGACGATGACGTGAACGCTTTGAAGCAGCAGGTAGCAGACCTTACCTCTCAGGTTGAGACACTGACTGCTGAGAACACCGCTCTGAAGGAGGAGAAGTCTAACCTCGAATCCGAAAAGAGTTCTCTCGAACAGCAGGTGCAGTCCTTGACCACTGACAAGGAGAATCTGACAGCTGCCGTAGGTACGCTGACCTCTGAGAAGCAGGCTCTTGTCACTGACAAGGCCAACCTCGAAGCTGAGAAGCAGACGCTCACTGAGAACCAGAAGAGCGAGGAAGAGAAGGCTATCATTGCCACAGTGACGAAGGCCGGCGGCAAGGCATGGCTGGATAATGTGTGCAAGATGCAGTCAACTTTCCACCCGGGTAACCGCACTTTCGTTGAGAGCAAGGGCCAGGGCAAGCGTCAGGAGGGTGAGACACGCACTCAGCAGATGCTACGCGAGGAGCGTGAGCGTCAGGAGGCTAAGCGTAACGCCCGCAAGTAAACACGATTGTATAACACTTAAAACGACTCACAATGAACTTTGAACAATTCACTGTAGACAATGGTGCGATAAGAGACCTTAACGAGCTCTTGTTCACCTCCGTTTTCAACGACCCTGACCTGGAGCGTGTCATCACGCCTGTTACGGGAGTTCAGGACGGTAAGAAGCTGGGCTACGTTGACCGTATGGGCGACGTTGGCGAGGAAGGCGGCGGTTGTGACCCCGAGTACACCGATGTCGAAATCACAGGTTTCGAGAAGACCTGGGAGCTCGGCAAGTGGCAGATTCCTAAGAGCATCTGCTATGAGGACCTGGAGGACACCGTTGCCAAGTTAGGCATGAAGGAAGGCACCGAGCGTGCTGACCTGCAGGACACTCCCTACTGGGATAAGTTCCTCATTCCTCTGCTCAAGAGCGCCATCAACGATATGTTCTGGCGTCTCGCATGGTTTGGCGACAAGAAAGCCAAGCATGTTTCCGAGGGTGGTAACATCACCGAAGGTATCAACCTCAAGCTGCTCACCGTCTGCGACGGTCTCTGGAAGCGCCTGCAGGCCATCATCGCCGAGAAGCCCGGTCAGCAGATTCAGGTTACTGCCAACAATGCTGAGAGCTACACAGCTCAGAAGCTTGCTGTCCGCGTAAAGGGATACGCAGTTGGTGTCATGGATGACCTGCTCTCCGAAGCCGATAGCCGTATCTTCGACAAGGAGGATCACGCCATCTTCATGACGAACTCCTTCTTCAAGGCTCTTCGCAACGACGTGAAGAATCTGAACAACATTCAGATGCCTGTAGAGAAGGTTATGTCAGGAATCCAGCTGTCGGAGTACGATGGTCATCCTGTGCTCGTAATCGACATTTGGGACCGTATGATTCGCAAGTACGAGTCCTTCGTTGACAACGGCAACCTGAAGCTGAACTGCCCGCACCGCGCCGTGCTCTGTTCTCCTCAGAACCTGTTTGTCGGTACAGCCGACAAGGACCGCTACGCTTCTCTCACCGTGAAGTTCGATGACCGCAAGCGCGACAACTTCATCTATGCCGCTTCCAAGCTCGGCACTCTGATTGGTGAGGATGACCTGGTACAGGTTGCTATCTAAAGTCACGTGTTGGGCGCGGTGTGGTGTACGTGAAGCCACGGTTAAAAGCCTCGGACACCGCGCCCACATTTATAAACTCTAAAACAGAAAGATTATGGCTGCAGAACTTTGTGATTACAAGATTGCTCAGGACATCGGTGGCTCTTGCGACAACCCGCAGGTTGCCGGCCTGAAGAATACGGGCTACATTATGAACTTCGATGATATTGACTGGGACGCACTCGTTAAGAGCGCTACCAACGCAAGCATCGTTGAGACGTTGGCTCTGCTGGCTGGCAAGAAAGCCTATAAGGTTGTCGTGCCGGGTAACACTCCGTTCACTGGAACGCAGACGGCTCTCGCCACTGGAACGTACCGCAATAACTTCAACAAGACGGCTGCAATCGTCGTGCTGAACAGCGGTCCCGATGTGTCGAAGAACATCATCGACCAGCTGGCTAATGGACGCTTCGTGTTCATCTTTGAGAATAAGTACCAGGGTGAGAACAAGGACAACACCTTCGAGATTTACGGCTTAGAGACAGGTCTCGCTGCTACCGAAATGACCAATGACAAGTATTCAGAGGAAACAAACGGTGGCTGGCTCGTGAATCTGCAGGAGACTGGTGCTCCTTCGAGTGGCATGTTCCTCTTTAAGACGAGCATCAAGGCTACTCGCGCTGCCCTCGAATCTCTGGTGACAGGTAACGTGACAGGTAACAATCCTTAAACCGTGACCCATGAGTTACGAGGAAACCTTGTCACAGCTTGAGGAAATGAGAAGTCGGTTTGACTCCGGCTTCTCATCTTCCGACAAAGTGATTATAGAACACCTCTATTCTGAGGTGTGTAACAAGAGAGTAAGAAACACCGGATGCAAGGATTGCTGGCGCGATGCCTACATCGAGGTAAGACGTAAACTTAAAATTTTAGGAACTATGCCAAAGAAACCCAACTACGTATTGAAGGCTGGTGTGGTGCTCCATGAGCCGGGAACGAGCCAGTTCTACACGCTTTCCAACTGCCCTGACGAGGTGGCCGAGCGTTACCTTGGGAAATATCCCCACTTCATCAACCAGTTCGAGACATACCCGCTGGATTATGAGACTCGCGTAAAGTCTCGCCTGGAGGGAAAGCCTGTTGCTCCCACCTATGACGAGCTGAAGGCCGTCGCTGAGAAGCTGTCTGGTGAGGCAGAGGCCAAGGATGGCTTCATCGACACTCTGACCGAACAGACCAACACTTTGAAGGCTGACCTCGAAGCCTCACAGGAGGAAGCTGACGCACTCCGTCAGGAGGTGTCAAAGGTCAACGAGCAGCTTGACAAGTGCAAGGCCGAGGCCCAGAAGGAAGTCGCTGACCTGAACAAGGAAAATGCAGACCTGAAGGCCGAGGTGGAGCGTCTGACTAAGGAGCTGGAGAAGGCTCTGAAAGCCAAGGCAAACAAGGCCACAGCTGCCAAGGATGCCGCTACTGAGACTACACAAGAGGAGGGCAAGTAAGCCCTTCTCATTCCGTTATTATCGTTCAGCCCATTATTTTCTATGAATATCAATAATGTAAAGCGCTCACAGAAACGTTTTGAGAGCAGTTATCAGAGTAACTTAGGCATACAGACCTATGGAAAAGATAACCTCTATCCGCAACGAATGTATGACCTCATCCGTAGCAGTACCAATGGCGGCACCTGTTTGGAGCGTTTTCTGACTTTCATAGAAGGTAATGGGCTGAATAATACTGACTTTTCCGAATACGAGTGTAACAGATCGGGGCAGACGGTGGATGACATCTACCACCTCATAGCTCAAGATATGGCTTTGTTCCATGGCTTTGCGCTTCACGTCAACTACAATATGATGTGCGAGATAGTAGAGCTGCACCATGTACCTTTCATGCAATGTCGGCTGGAAGAAGAGACACCTGACGGAAAGGTTGTTCATGTGTTCGTTCACCCTGACTGGACGGGAAAGAAAACCCGCAAGGGTAAGAAAATCGAGGTGAACAAGCAGAATGCCAAGAAGATTTTTGTATTCAACCCCCGTAAGGAGGTGGTGATGGCTCAGATAATGGCCAGTGGTGGCATAGAGAGCTATCGCGGTCAGATTCTTTGGTTCTCGATGGATGGCAAGTGGGACTACCCTGTACCTATCTACGATAAGGTTGTTACCGCCCTTTCTACAGACGAAGGACTTGACAACGTGAAGTATCGCAACGTCCGTAATAACTTCCTGACTGCCGGAATGCTGGTGCACAAGAAAGGCCAGACGTTAGGAATTGACGATAACGGCAAGGAGATAAAGAATACTGACAATGCGGACATCAGCGAAAGCCTTAATATCTTCCAAGGTGACGAGAACGCTTGCGCCATTATGGACGTGACTATTGAGAGCGATGAGGATGAGCCGAAGTTTGTGAGATTCCAAACCTCAAACTACGATGGAGCCTACAAGGTCACTGAGGAAAGCGTAACGAGCCGTATCTATGCTGCCTTTGGTCAGGAGCCTTTCTACAGAATGAGAACGGGTAGCCTGGGCTTCAGCAGCGAGGTATTGGCAGAGACTTACGAATACTATAACAGCTATGTGAGCAAGGAGCGTCGCGCCATCAGCCGTGCACTGCGCCGTGTCTTTGAGCATTGGTTTGAGATAGCCAACGAGACCAATGACTATGAGGTTCAACCACTTGTATATGTAAGCAACAAAGATACGAAATGAAACACCTGCTAACAATAGACGAGCTACGAACGCTCGGGAGACCTATCGGCAAGGTTGCCGACGATAAACTGACAGCATACATCACCGAAGCCGAGCAACTACATATAAAGCCCATTCTCGGTGATGAATTGTTTATAGCCCTTCTCAATGAGCAAGACAAAGCTGACGAGGAGAAGGACAAAGACAAGACTATGCTCCTTGATGGCGGCTCCTATGTCGCCACAGACGATTGTGGCGATGAAACCACTCATAGCTTCATGGGTCTGAAAGTGGCTATTTCCTATTTCGTCTATGCTCAGAACTTGATGGTTGGTGACGTTGAGAGCACCCGCTATGGCTCTGTGGTGAAAAGTGGCGATTACTCAGACCGCCTTTCGTCGAAGGAGCGTTCAGACGCATACAACAATACGCTGGAGGTGGCCAATAACTACCTGAAGGAATGTGTGGCCTATTGCAAGGAGAAAGGACTTATCAAGAAAGCCGGTAAGCCAAAGGCTTCTATCGGCGGATTGACAATAAGAAGGATAGGTTAGTATGATAGATATTCGCAGTTTGCTCAATGGAGGATTAGACGCTCTCGGAAAGACTTCTTCTGAGAGGTGGAAGCTTCTTGTGCAAGCTGTGATAGAACTGCAGAACCGCAAGTTTGGTGGTACTGGCACTTCTTCATCTACAGGCACGGGGAGCGGAAGCGGTAGCGGAGGCAATGGCGAAAAAACCTTTGCCGATATTGCTGATAAAGCATACGAGGCTGACCATGCTAAGCATGCTGACCACGCGAAAGAGGCTGACCATGCTACAAAAGCTGACGTAGCTGCAGATATTTCCAGTGACTCCCCTGCTTTGAAACGCTTTCTGAGCCGTGTCGAAGATGATATTGCAGAGGGCGAGATTGGCTTTCTCAAAGGGCTGTGGATAAAAGCCAAGGCTTTGTTTGGCATTGACAAGGAAGGAAACGCCCGCTTTGCGAGTACCAACGTCCAAAATACGCTTATTGTCGATGGTGAGACCGTTCTGAAATCTGTCTCTACGGTGGGCGAGTTTCAGAAGGACGCGCAAGTGGGGATTGGTTCTCGACAAGGCATCCGCATGAATCCTGATGGCAGTATCATAGCACGATCACTGGAGCTGTCTGAGTCTTTGATGGTGCCTACTATCAAGTACAACCAGATAGAGGTGCTTTCGGGTACTCGTTGGGATTCGGCAGGAAAAGGTCGTGTGAAGGAGATTATCAGCATAGACGAAGATAATCACCTCTGCACCTTTGTCCTTGACCTCAGCGACGGAGAGCCTGGTGAGTTTGTTATAGGTGACATTCTACGTGGTTTTTGGCACAATATCGACGGTACAAAAAACGCCTCTGCAAACAGCGACGACAAACATGGCAATATTCAGAGAGCTGGCTTCATGTCTATCTATTGCCGTGTGACGAAAGTGGAAAATGTCGTGGAGCGACACTATGATGAGGAAGTCGTTTATCTCGCAAAGGACGCAAGCTATAAGAGCCGTGAGGGTGACATCGTAATGGACGCTGGCTTAGTGACAGTCATGGTGCGTCCGTATGTCAACGAACAAGGCCAGACTATCCGTTGGTCCCCTTATCCTGAACAATGGACTGTGCTCTCAGTGTCCGGCTCATTTGACAACAACCGTCCAGAGCGTCAGAACTTCTTCGTTTACACCACAACCTACATGGCACGCTTTGAAGGCGTGAATACCTGGGAGTGGCAGGACCACAACCTCATGGGAGCATGGGGTGACCTGACAGGCTTTGCCATGATGGAGTTAGACGAAGAAGGTGGAGTCATCTACCGCAAGGAGTTCAACGGTGAGGGTTTCATTACCAAGGACGCACACATCTACGGCATACTGGAGCAGTTCACCCGATTCTCTGACAAACTGGAGATAACACTGTCGAGGGCCGACGGCACGATTGCCGACGGTGAGCAGCTACGCGCTGACTTCACGCTGAAGGACATCGAGGGCACGATAATCACCAGCGACTACACGCTGAGCATCACCAGGCAGACGGGTGACGCTGATGCCGATGCAGCATGGAACGCAGCAAAGGCAGCGGAATACCCAGACGGTATTCCTGCCTCGCTGTACTTCACCTACGCCGACATTCCGGAGTCGGGAGCAGTGTTTGTTATTGCTGCCAGCAGGCCAGTCATCGACGCACAGGGCAACGAGGACACCTACACCACCTCAGCCTCCTTCGTGCTGATGAGAGCTGTCATCACGGAGGACTTCAAAGGCCCTTGGGACAAACTCACGACCTACACACGCTCGCCTCGTTCCTATCCCACCGTGACACACGGAGGCTGCAAATGGTACTTGAAGGTGCCGACCAGCACGGGCGACGAGCCGCATCCTCTTTCTGCCGTGTGGGGCATGGTGTACGGCATCAACGACCTTGAGATACGCTTCTACAACGAGAGCGGCCAGCGTATCTACAACGCCCAGCAGTACCCCGGCAACGTGGATATATACCTTGACCCTCACTTGCTCTGTGGTAACTACGACATCACGGACAGCCTGCAGGACAGCGACTGGACGTGGGAGCGGTACACAGGCAACTACGGCGAGGCCGTTGACACCCGCGACGCTACCGACAAACAGGCAGACAAAGGGTGGCCGGCACAGCACTGGCCATCAATACCCATGACGCGCATCATCCGCATCACCAACGATGATATGCCGCCGACATGGGGCAGCGGGCCGATAGTGAACTTCATCATCACTGCCCACTACGACGGGCTGGAGATTCCGAATATAGTAACAATATAAAAAATACAAGCGTATGACGAATATCACTTTCAACAAAGCAGACGGCGTGTATGTCTCTGAGGCTTTCCCCGGCAATGTCAACGTGCAGATAGTCTTTCCAAAGGCTGGCAGCTATCCCATTGTCGTAGAGACACGTCTCAACAGCTCCCTGCCATGGACGAAGCACAGCAGCAAGGCGGCAAAGAACGCCACGAGCATATCCCTGCCTGACTGTGCCGCCACCCAGCAGTTCCGTATCATTTCCTACGCCACGGCTCTGCAGGCCAGCTATGAGGCCATCACCACGCCGGGCAGTTCCTCTGACGCTGAAGCCATCGCAGCCCTCAACGAGCGTCTTTCTGACCTTGAAGAAGGGCAGGAGCCATTGGTGCTGACAACGAACTTCGACACTGGCTACTTGGAACAGGAAGGAGTCAGCAGTGGCAAGTTCGGCATTGACTACGAGAGCGGTTACCTCACCTTTGAAACTAACGAATAAAAAAAACCAGACGAATATGAAGAAGAATGTTGCGCGTGTACTGCCGTTCAGTAAAGGCGAGTACGACAAGGATTATAACTATGACGTGTTGGACCAGGTGCAGAGCGGTGTCTGCGTCTATCAGAGCAAGAAGCCCAATAACCTCGGCCACCCTGTCACTGATACTGAATGGTGGGCGAAGTATTTCGATGCTTCAGCAGCTATCGAAGCAGCTACCAACGAGCAGGAATCCACAGAGGTCAGCAATGGTGCCGTAGTCGCCCGCCTCATGGCCATCGACACCAACGGCAAGCCGTGTTCTATCACTCCGGCAAAGATTATTGACTATGTTCTCGATGCCGTCCTTGACTATGACGTTCTCGCAATTCCAAAAGAAACGGAGGGTGAATAATGAAACAGCTGAACAACTCACAGCCGTTTGCGGTGTCAACGACATTCCGGCCGCTTCACACGCAGTTCAAAATCATTGCGCTGGGTGGCCTGTCAACGACACAGTTCTACAGGCAGACGACGCAGGAGTGGATTCCTGACCATACGAAGGAAGTCACGGTGGTCTCCGGCAAGCAGACGGACGGCACACTGCGCCTTCATGCTGACTATGGCATTACAGACCCAGACAATTCCTTTGACACGAGCTCGCTCATACCGCAGATATACTGGTTCATCAAGGATAGCACTCCGGCAAAGGCTTCAGACACGCAGACCAACGGCACACAGGTGACATCGACCGACCAGACCGACGACTACTATATCGTTGGCCGTGACCTCTACGTGAGGAAGAACTTCACCCACCTTGACGGTGTGTCTGTCTATTGCGAGGCCCGCTTTACCGATCCGCGCTCCAATACCCCGATGGTGCTTTCTGACACCGTACCTCTCTCCGGCATCCTGCAGGCCGACGAGCAGTGGAGCATAGCCATCCTATGCGACCGCACACGCAAGCATTTTCCCCTGTCGGCAAGCCCGCTCTACTCCTTTGAGGCAGAGGCAAGGCTGGGCAGCGTGGATA
>Ga0310694_10004399_pt1 | contig 13646 bp, 15 predicted proteins | sample 174DNAGHGhighgp2_FD_203884 | JGI IMG/M metagenome (GOLD analysis project Ga0310694, IMG submission 203884) | Sheep rumen microbial communities from Palmerston North, Manawatu-Wanganui, New Zealand - 1742 DNA GHGhigh gp2 (v2) (version 2) | ecosystem: Host-associated > Mammals > Digestive system... | reverse complement strand
TTCTTTTGCGCGCTTGTCGATTAAATCTGTCAAAGGTGGTAGTTTATTAAATTTTGTGGGCTTACTTGCACCAGTATTCGCGATGTTAAGGCTGGATTGTGGGTTTAAAATACCAAATCTATCTGAAACAGTATAGCCCACAAATATTTTGTTCAAAACACTGAACGCATCAGTTGCGTATTTTTGAACGGGAATATGAATATTTGATGCAATAAAGGCCTCACTCGCCTTATTTTCCTGAGTCATATGCAGTATTTCGATTTATAAATCTTCAATTATAACTTCTGGTGTTTCTTCGCGCGGAGTTGTTTTATCTTCATCTACAACCGGCACTTCCGAAGTGGTCGGCACGGAAAATATTTCCTCACCATTTTCATTAAATTCGCGCGTTTTCCCATCGCAGTCTTGCCACAAGTCAAGGTTAATAACCTTTACTGTGGTTTTTGGAACCACCTTCAAGGCATTTTTAATTTGACCATAAAGTGCGACATCATCTTCGGAATCAGCGACACACAAAATTGAAACATTAAAACGATTATAAGTGGACATTTAATTTTTCTCGTTTAACATAAAATAATTTAGTACAAGGACGACATAATAAAATCATAGTGACTAACCACGACTACATTTTAACACATTAATTTGTTGTGACAATTCATTAATCTTGTCAACCAACACAGCAACCACCGCATTATAATCCAGACTTAAAAATCCATCAGAATCCGTACTTACAGCTTCTGGTATTATATTTTGTACGTCTTGCGCAATCAAGCCGACATGCTTATGATCTTTATCATCCTTGAAATTATATACATACGCCTTTATTTGCGAAAGATCGATATTTTCGACTCGTTTAAAGTTTTCCTTCTTTCTTATATCTGAGGTCGATTGTATTGTGGGCGCCCTAACGGTTTTATCAAAGGTAAAAGCGTTATTTACTGTAACAGTACCAACTGCACCGTCACTACTATTATAGAATGCTATTCCTGCGTCCCCGTTTAAACCTTTAATGCAGAATTTTCCTGCGATGTTATGGTCACCAAAACTCGCATCGTCGCCAGATTTATTCCATGTATTATTTGCAGTATTAAATGCGCCTGTTAGTGTACCACCACTTAATGGTAAGAAATTCGTAGTGTTTTTTGATGTGTATGTTCTGTTATTAACAGACGAAATTCGACCGTACGCATCGACTGTTATTTGTGGCACTGTAATCGTTGTACCATCATTACCCGTTACATTCGCAGTCGGGCCATAGGTACCTGCCGTGACACCCGTTGTTGTCAAATCAATATCATAACAATAATCATCGTCCTGCACTGTTGTTACCAAGTTGGCAACTTCCTTGTCACCAACCGTGTGGGTTGCAGGCTCATACTCGAGTATCTTATCCTGTGCGGTGAATGTATATTGACTAATACTCGTAACCCGACCAAATTTATCAACCGTAATTTGTGGCACTTTGATTGTGGCACCGTCCGTGCCGGTGACATTACCGGTAATACCATACGTACCAGGGCTTACCTGCGTTTGTTGGGGTAATGATATGACATGGTCCGTCATTTGCAGGCCACCACCAGCCGAATACGCAACTGCCGCAGTCTCATAATCCCATTTTGCCACACCGTTGGAATTCCATCTTAGGATTTGACCACTACTACCGCCTGACGGTATATGGTTATAACCTGCGCCTGTGGGGTGGGTATAAGTTGTGTTATTGTCAACAGAAGTATATGTGCGATTTGTGATACTGGTAACTCTACCCTTCGCATCCACAGTTATCTGTGGCACTTTAATCGTGGTACCGTTTGTACCAGTAACGTTTGCACTCGGTCCATAGGTGCCGGATGTTACCCCCGAGTCAGCCAATCGCGATAAATCAATGTTGCCGACCAAACTGTTTGCGTTAATTGAGGTGAGTCGTGAACCATCACCGACAAATGCTGGCGCAGTGACACTCACCGGGAACGTCGTTTCGCCGTGAACACCTAGTATTGTGGCAGAATATGCGATATTGGTATACGATGCATTGGAGTATTGGCGAATATAAATTGGCTCATTACCTCCGGAGGCCGTCGCCAATTCCATATACCCATTACCATCATCACCTACACGAAGACGCGCAGAATCTCCGGACGATGTACTTGCCTTGGCCAAATCAACTGCACTACCAGATTTAAAGGTATTCTGTACGGTTAGCGCCGTGAATGCTGGGCCCCCGGAAGAATTTGAACCTGCGTAATTGTGAGTGTGGTTACCGAGTGCATATTGACCAATGTCGGTAAATGCACCACTTGCTAAACCCTTAATCGCGACACTCGTCGTTGTCGACTGACCAAACTCATCTGGTGCACCTATTACATTTATTGTACCGTTATCGTTCCCTTGCGTTATGCCGACGATACCTACGGGAGGTTTTGTCCATGTCCCGTCTTCCCGAAGGTATTTCGATGCACCTGCCACACGAGGCGGTGTTGGCACCAAACCACTTTTTGCGTTTGAGCCGGAACCCGCCATCGTTGTGGGAAGCTGGGATGCCTTGATGGGAGTATATCCTAATGCATTTAAAATATTTGACTTCGAAACACTTATCGTGCCGGAATTGACATTGATGTTGTCACCGATTTTGACACCACCCAATGTTTCCGTGGATGCCTCGGGCAACACGTAATTATTCGCTTTTGGTGCAATCGAATCAAGCTTCGCCTTGTCCTCGGCACTCATCACGCCTTGGACATAATTACCGTTTTTATCAATGCCCGCCGGCGATAACGTCGATGAATTAACGTCTGCAGGAACGAATTTAACGTTGCTAATATTGGTAATTCTGCCATATTTGTCGACCGTTAACCTCGGAATATCGACTTCTGCGACGCTTTCGAGATCTGGTCCAAAATTAGCGGTTTCCGCATCATTCGCGAATTGCAAGGTTTCTGGCAAAACTGAAGATTTAATTTTCGGTTTTGTGCCATAAACAGAAAAGACTCTGCTGATAAAACTGGATAAAAACGACGGCATGTTTAGGATACAATGTCCATATTAAAAGTATTTAACCATGTGCATTCAGTATATTGATATATGTTATAAAGCATGGTATAATTGATACATTAATACAGGAGTACATTAACATATGAACATGAACGAAAAGAATCTAGACGATATTCGTCGTTTTATCGCATCTTGGACTGATAGTGAGTTGGTTAATCTGTACGAGTCGTTTACCCTCGAGGAGAAGGAAAAGGGTCTTTTGGGGTGGATGGTATACAAGGAACTGGGCGAACGACACCCAAGGAGAATTCGCGAATATGAAAAGGGTGACATTGGTCTGAAGGCCGCAATCCTCAAGTAGTACGTAAGGTAGTTCATAATAAAAAGGATCCATGAAGGATCCTTTTTTAATGCGGCTAAATCGCGCAATATTGCGATGTATTTTTCATATCGCACATTTTCCTCGGGCAGAGCGTATCTTGCATAATTTTGCGCGATCCTCACCGTGATTATGCGTGCCACATAACCGTTTCCTGTGAGTAACTTTTAATGATATATCGTTACGGACTTGGCAAAGTCATCCACGGAACAGGACAAGATGTTACCTCAGGATAATATGCACCGTATGACCGACAATAGTATACTAGTGATCTAGGCGGATAATACGCTGGCGGAGGCAATGTATAAACCACTGGAGGTGCCGGTGTATACACGATTTGGGGAGGCGGAGTATACACGTATCTAGGTGCATAGATCCTTTCTGTGATCACACCCCCTAGAATGGCACCCACAGCAAATGGCGCCCAATAATGGTGTTCGTGGTGTCTATGTGCATTGGCGCCTGAAGAAAAGGCCAACATTGCGCATGCGCCCAACGTAATAAAAAATTTGCATACCTTCATGATTTTAACCCCTATTTGATTGTTGTCATCAATATATTAATGAAGTTGGTGCGCTTTGGCAAGGGCAATTACCCAATTTGCAAAAATATTAATGGTCAGTACCCTTTTAGAATACTGACCATTTTATATCAAGCAAGAATTATTGGTGTTTATAAATCAAACACAAAAGTCGCGTTCCCTGCACCAGCACCAAAACATGTGCTGTAACCAGCTTGTGCCTCAATAGCAGATTGCATTGCTGCAGGGAAATGTAACTCAATTGTGTCGACATTTGATAAATCGGCAAGCATATTGTTGAATACGTTACCTTGGATTGTTTCGAGACTTGGGAAATTAAGTGTAACGGTACTACCACTAACGTTAGAGTCGGAGCTCAACACAGAATACTTGAACATGTTGGCAAATACATTGTTGCCGTTAACCACACGCAATGACGGAAATATTGTGCCATTTGCAAATGCCAGGCCAAACGGACCACTATCGTCACCGTCGTTATGATATGCGAATGCCTCTTCAAACACATTATTTCCTGTAATAGTGTCAAGATTATCAAATCTCACACCAATCGCATGGCCCTCGCCTGCTGATTTTGTATGTTCAAATGCGCTTTTAAACACATTATTACCAGTAATTGTTTCCAAACTGCTAAAATCGATCGTACCTATTTTATGTTTTTCACGGTAACTGAAGGCTTGTTCAAACGAACTATCACCCTCGATCAATTCGAGACCAGAAAAATCCGCGGAAAAAACATGTTCTTCATCATATTCAGCCGAACCCGATACAACACCATTAAGTTCGTTTGCAAACGCCTTATAAAATTGATATCCCACATATTCTGGAGATTCACCCTCCGAATCTCCATCCACATAGGTATCATATTCGCTTTCAATATCTTCGACATATTTTAATTCACGCAAGGCGCTGAAATCAACTTCATCAAGGCAAGTATATTCGAATGCAGACTGGAAGGCCTGATATCCTGCATATACAAGGGAACTGAAGTCAGCAGATTCCGTATTCGATCCCTTAAATGCCTCAGTAAACGAGTAATGCATCGCAGCCTCAAGATTAGAAAAATCCACATTGGCCCTTTCAACGTCCGCGAGTATACCATTGGAGCCACCATATGGGCTATCCTCAGATTTCAACGTTGAAAACATGTTTGCAAATTGATTAAATTTTGCGCAAACACCATTATATTTTAAGGTCGCAGCATTCCAATAATTGGCGACTTCATAGTCAATGTTTGGACGATATCCGGTTGGTTCGCCAGACAATTCAATCGACAATGCAGTAGAATCTGAACTACCCTCGCCGATATTTGCGATTGCCTGTGCCATTCCGATAGGCTTAATTGTGGCATTGCTCTTTGTTTTCTCGCGAATTGCTGATGCGATATCGGTAAGAATACTTTTTGTAATAAAACCTGTTGACATATTTTTTTAACCTGTATAAAAGGTGAAATATCAAAAATATTTATTTTTTATATGCATTGTACAGTTGAGGATCTTTATATCGCGATATACGATCAATATGAGGATAATACACAAATCATTAATGCATTAACACGGCATACCATGATAATTCCACAACGGCAGTTCTTTAGCAATAGCAGTAATTTATAACACTAAAGATCGAAGTAGAATTCGATGGTGCCTGCACCCTTACCGAAGCATGTATCAAATCCTCCCAAAGCGCGAACTGTTTTCTCATTTGCTTCCCCGAAATGTACCTCCTCGACGAAGGTATTTTCAAACAAAGTGGATCTTAGTGATTGTATTGATGGCAAATAAAGTTTTTTAAGAGAAGTACAACCAATGAAAGCGCTGTCGACGTTAAAAGTATGCAGTTTTGGTACGACTAGGCTGTAAAGAGAAGTGCAACCTTTAAACATTTCGCTGCTTCTATAGTATGCGCCCTGAACGGTTTCCAGATTAGGGAATTCGATTGTTTCCAATGAGGTGCAATTACGGAACATGGCATTTACGAGCCAGTTTCCATATAATGTTTTTAATGAAGACATGTCGACATGCCTTAATTTTGCACAACCATCAAACATACCAGCGAAGGTATTACTATCCAAAAATCCGTTGGCCCCTAACATATACGGAAAATACGCTTCCTCAATTGCGCTACCAGCAAATGCATTTTCAAAACCACTAGGCGCAATATAACTCGTTATTGCTGGGAAACTAGCGGTGCGCAGCTTCGCGCAATTTTTAAACGCGCTGGAGAAACTCGAATTTGTTGTTTCTACCAACACGTCAAAAGAGGCACTTTCAATACCAGAATTTACAAATGCACTGGACATACCACCCGATTCAACCTTGGTAATGTGTCTGAATAATGGAAAATCTGTTAAATTCGTACAATTGCAAAATGCACTTGAGAAAGCGTTTGATTTGATCACCGTTAAACTATCTGATATATCGACGTCATTTAATAATGAACAATTATAAAAAGCACTATTCAATCCATTCGCATCGACATTTTCTAATTTCGGAAACGAAACAGATTTTAACGAGGTGCATCCATAAAACGCGCTATTTAAACCGCTGGGCCCAACACTTGTTAAACTGGGAAGCGCAATATTTTCCAACGAAGTACACGATCTCAATGACGCAGAAAGACCGCTCTCGCCGATGGTTTCCAAGGCAGGGAACGATATAGATTTGATATTTGTACAACCATAAAACGCAGATTGCAATCCGCCATTCCCCGAAATCGTTTTAAGCAAAGGCAAATTCACAGTTTCAAGGGATGTGCATGCATAGCATATACTTCGTGCACTATTTGGTCCGCTTATTTCAACCAAATTCGGCATCGATATCGAAGTAAGTGAGGTATTGCGGTCAAATGTACTCCAAAGCGCTTCTGCGTTATCTATATTGGTTAATGCGCCTAGTGTCGCAGTTTCAATACCGGGACAACTCTTAAAACATTCTTTTAGTGCGCGTTCGCCTATTATGGTGATATTGGGGAATGATACGCTCCGGATGCGTGCTTTTCCTGCAAATTTTCCTGTCCAAAAATCATCTGAAAAACCATGTACAATATCACCCGTGTTGATATCTGCAATCTCATCAGGAGCCTTCAATACATGATTTTCAACTCTACCGGTGTACCATTCAACACTAAAACCATATCTGGATAACATATAACCTCTTATAAATCAAAAATAAATTGAACGGTATTTTCGCCGCGCCCAAAACACGTATTAAAACCATCATGTGTCGTAATCTCTCCTTCCATAGCGGCAGGAAAATGTACTTCTTCGATATACGAACCGGTTAAGAAGTCGCGAAGACTGCTGGTCGAGCTTAAGTTGTTTAATTTTGGGAAACTCAATGATGTTAGGCTTGTACAACCAGAGAATGCGTTACTAAAGCATTGTGAGCCAATGCTCTCAAGACTCGGAAAATCCACAAACTGCAAGCTCGCGCAATTAAAAAAGGCCTTTGCCATTGCCTGACTCCCCGAGGCAGTCTTAAGTGCATAAAAATGCACGCCCTTAAGGCCAGTACAACCATCAAAAAGATTTTGTGCACTATAATTTGAGCTCATGGTTTGTAACGCAGGGAAATTCACGGATTCCAATGATGTACAATTTTGAAAACAATATGCCATTGAACCACTCGCAAGAGTCTGCAATGATGGGAATCTTACATCAATTAGTGCCGAGCACCCTTGCGCAAACGCATACAACGCGTTATTTCCAGTAATATCGTGCAAATCTGGAAAATCAATCGTTTCCAATGCGGGGCAATTTGCACACATTGAGCGAAGTGAGTTGGAATTGTTGATTAGCTCCAAATTATCAAATTTAACATATGTGAGCTCCGTACATCCAGAGAAGCATTCCTTGAGCGAATCGCTTCCTATGACCTGCATATTTTGGAACCATGCTGAATGTACGAGGGGGTTGTTTTTGAACATACCGTTCCACACCCCATTATCGATATGGGTGGTATACATTCCCGTTTCGACTCGTGCTACCTCATTTGGTGCCTGCAGGATCCCATTTTCATCGGGCACGCCCAAAAACAATCCTATAGGAATTGAGGGCAAATCCAAATCATCCGGATTAAATTCGTCATTCTGGCCATTAATGGCGAGGATTGCAGGTGCCATATCGCACGGACGCAATTCACCGACACTTGGATTTTTTACACGAATCGCATCAGCGATATCCTTCAGGGTTTGAGCGGATACAAGTCCGAGTTGGGACATCAACAAGCACAAATAAACATATGTTATGGTATTTAACCTGCATAAAAAAGGAAGGCGAACCTTCCTTTAAATTGGCTGAACCAGTTAAATTTGATATTAAGCTGCGGCTCCCCGCCTATCACATGTAATCCGATAAACAAGCGTACCTTTTTCTTTTGACCCCATATAGGGTATGGTTGCTACATCGACTGTATAAACGAACAAATCCAAATCCTTTTGTTCCGTCGTGTTTGTGAGTTGCTTGTGGATGTATACTGTGCCGTAGTGATTGCGATTTGTTTCTGATGTTCCTGTGGTAGGAAGCACACTAACGGAAACCTCGGACTCATCATCGACTTCCTTGTTGTATTCACAACTGCTTGCGATGGTCCTACCAAGGTTTGCAAGCTTTGATGCGTCGAGGCATTTATTGGCGCCAGAAGTGATAATCACCATCTCTGGATATCCAGACTCGTTTTCCGATGTAAAATATCGAACATTTGCGCCAGCAAATCTTTTAACTGCGCTCACGATCCGGTTAAAATCGGACGTATCGAACATATCGGAAAGTTGTTGACTCTTGGCATCCTCAGCCACGGTCTTTGATGCTTCCGATAGATAATCATTGAATGATTTCATGTAATTAGTCAGTAAAACCACATTTAACGATATTTAACGATTGCATTGGCGTATATGTGCTAACCATCAATCGGAGCGAAATAGGCATTAAAGCATATACCACTATCGTCGATTTCCAACTCACCAGGATTCACTGCATTTGCAAGAATGGCATGTCTAATACCGGCTTTACTGAGCTTATCAACACAATCTCTCAACGTATCACCGCCCAACAGGCAAGAATACGTATAATCCTTCCTCTCCGGAACCCATGTGGCAATGGTAAGCCAAGCTGCGGAGCCTGCATTAATCGCCTTCACACAATATGTTTCACCCGGCTCACTCGTATTCGAAAACGCATCTTCAAATGCAACACGCACAATGCGCCCACGGCTTTCATTATGTTGATCATCAATGTCACCATCGCGCTCCGTGTTCACAATTTCGTATGGGGGTTCAGCATTACAATCCCAATAGGAATCGTTCCAATCATCACCCCACTGCTTGTCGAAATTGTCCGTGAAATAAAGAATCAGGCCACGCTTAAAGCAAAGCCGATAATCACCCAACTTCATGCCGTACATCTCCATTTAATAATATTCCAATTATATCCTAATTCTTTAACTGTGGCGCCATCCAGTAAGCGCCTTTACACCACACGCAATACCCAACACAATAACAATCATCGGAACTGCCACAATCCGATCCCAAATATCATACAAGCATGCGCGATGCATCACCCAATCTCCATTACTCATTATTGAGGAAGTCTGGCCCAACGATAAACATTTGACCAATCCTGTGTGTTTTTGAGCCATACTTCCTGCGAGTTATCATCATCACAAATATTACCAAAACATACAGTGTCAATCACGTATTCGCCCGAAATCAATTGAACCAAAATGGCCTCGCCTTCTTGGCATTGCATTGGGCCGTGGTCAATCCAACCCTTTTTAACATCAATAACGGGATAAGACCATACTGTTGTAAAAACACGTTCGTTTGTCAATTCTGGCAATTAATCCATCCTTTCTGCGTTATATGCGCACCTCTGCTTCCTTTATTTGGTCATCGTCTGACAAGGAAAGCGTAATGCTATGTTTCATGGCTTTCCTTAATTACCAAATTACTGTGGGTTGTAATCCTCGATCTTGCAATGAACCTGCGGATATTCGAACGTTCTGCATAGTTCCTCAAGATAAACCAATAGATTCATGCGCACATTATCGCGCTCATCCTTATTATTCCACTTAGCCTCATTATCAACATCGGTGCGCACCAAATCGCGCAGGTAATGAAGATCATTATTGCCAATCGCGATAATCGCACGATCTGTCTCAGAATATTCCTCAAAAAGCTTGCGATTCATGATAGGAATCATGAGATCCTTGCGATCAATCGTGATCCCATCATCTTCCATAACAAGAAACGATATTGCCATGATTATTACTCCTAAAATTTTGTTTGAACAACACCATTATATCAACATACGCATTCAATCGTATGCCAAATCATCAAAAAACTTTTCATCAGAGTTACTAACCAACACAATACTCAGCGCTGTGGTATTTTAAAACTATAACGGTGTCGCGGATGATGCATCATCCTGAACAATAATGTCGAGAATTTTATCCGTATCAATAAAACCAATTGTAGGATAATGTTCCTTATCCATTAATGATGAGAAGTAATATTCTGCGATACGAATCTCTTTTTTACCGTCAATTTCGGTAATGGCAAGGCCCCGAACCATTCGATTATATCGATCGGCCTTAACCGTGTTCAAACAAACGAAATAGGTTTTATAGCCGGCCCATCGATTGAGAACAACTTCACCTTTCCTTAAAGTGCGGGTACCACTCATTTCATAACCTCTTTTGCTTGACTTTTGTTTGAACAACACCATTATAACATAAACAGGGAAAGGTGTCAAGAAAGGAAAATTGGGTGGTCTCCCCGGTAGGATTCGAACCCACCACCAGTTGCCTAGGATGCAATTGCTCTATCCATATGAGCTACGGGGAGAAAAAGAATGGAGTGCTTGTTTAACAGCCTATGAACAAGCATAATCATAGATTTGGGAAATATCGATTATACTAGATATCGCGGTTTGTATCACTGTACCTGAACAATTGTCTACACTCAACCAAATTCGATAAGTCATTTGTGTTGTTTGTATTAGTATGTTCCATAATACTGTACAAATACAATATCTTGTATAACCTCAATCTCGACCAAATGACACGTACGCGTGCGCTTGGGTCGTCTTGCTCAGACTTTTCAATTTATTTGGAATTCTGGTTAAGATTTTATATCTTCCTTTCGTTGATGTTTCCGTCATCCACTACTCGGCTAGCCAAAACAAACTTGTTCCTCTCGGCAATTTGACCACTTAAGCTCACCCACATTACCATATATGCTATGCCTGTACTACTTTGCACCGGCAGGGCGATTCGAACACCCTTTAGTGGCAACCATGATCAAACTCGTTGGCTTTTATTCCAACTGAACACCCTCATTGGTCGGAAAAATCCCAAATCACGTGCTGCTTACATTTGCCCAGCTAAAACCAGAATTATTCGTTACTCGGCAATCACCCAATCCTCCGCAAGCATATCAGCCTGAGAAGCGAGCCATCCAATCTGAACCCCATGGGTACCAAAGAATGCGATGGCGTGATTACCAATGTCCTCATGGTTAGGGTTAATAACTACGGTGTCCGTGGTTTCTCCGTTGTTATCACATGTATACGTAAAGGATATGTGTGTGGCCAGAACAATAAATTGGTCCTTTCCATTCCATCCCAGACGCTTCATCCTCTTTCCTTGCTTAATCAGATTAATAGCGTCACCAAAACCATAACACGTAGTCATATAACACCACAACTAATAATTTTTGGCGGGGGTAGATGGAGTTGAACCATCATAACTCGGGTCAAAGCCGAGGGCACTGCCGTTGTGCTATACCCCTAATCAATTGTTATCTATTAAGAATTTCCATCGCCTTTTCGATGTCTCGTTCTTGAAGACCAATATTTCCATCGACCAATACCAGATGTGTCTCTGTGTATTCATCCATGTCACTATTGTCATCAAGAATAACGAACGACTGAACATTTAACTTCTTTCCATCCTGACTCAGCCATTCTTTTATCTGAGAGCCTCTTGACCATCCACCACCATGTGTTGTGTCAATCATCTCTCCACCTAATTCTGATATTTTCTTTTCTACCTGCGTTTTCTTCCACTGATTCAAACGCCAAGAGGAAGACAGTACGATTTTCGCACCAGTCTGATCCATTAAAGATTTCAATAATTCTGAATGAGATTCTGTCTCAAGTGAACCAGACCAGTAGTCCTTCATCGAATTCAGAACACCATCAACATCTAAGAATATAACTTTCATATCAGAATCATTATGAAAAAGATCACATAAAATTCTTTTTGGCAACCCGCGGGTAATCAAATAATACTCTGAGGTTAATTAAAAATTATTTCTTTTCTCAATTAATTGGTTGCGGGACAAGGAATCGAACCTCGTCTATAAGCTTATGAGGCTTATGTGCGAACCACTACACCATCCCGCTGTTAATTTTTGGTGCTCCCTGAAGGACTCGAACCCTCAACCTACTGATTACAAATCAGTTGCACTACCGGTTGTGCTAAGGGAGCGTAATTTTGCAATTGATTATTTACCTTACGGGAAGCGTCCCAACTCTCCTTGTCACGATGTTCTGGCGATCAACTCAGTCTCGCAACGTGTAACAATGGAAAGTATTTCATATGGCCTCACGTCGGAAGCATCCGATATTTATTCACGAACAAACCATATGGTTTTCCATTGCCTTCGGTATTCAAGTATCCTCCCTACCGCTCACACAATCATGTGCCGATATTTCAATCGGATCTGAAAGGCAAATAATCAATTGTAAAAGAACGTCGTGATCTCTCAACCACATTTATTATTATAGGACATTTATTAACAAATGTCAACATTTTTTTTTGGTGGACGGGGGCAGAATCGAACTGCCGACACGTGGATTTTCAGTCCACTGTTCTACCTACTGAACTACCCGTCCAAATTTTGGCAGGGATGGATGGATTCGAACCACCACCAAAGGTTTTGGAGACCACTATGCTGCCGTTAACACCACATCCCTATCACACATTATATATCTTACTTCATCGCCTTGTCAAGTTCACAATAAGAAATGCTGAGATAGTCACGACCCTCGATCTCATTCTTAGTAAGAAGTTCTTCAGGACACAGTTCATAGATATTTTCTCCCGCCGTGAATCTTGAAGCAACTAACACAACACGGCAATATTCCTTAATCGGGTCAGTTAACCTCTTTAGATTCATGACTTGATATGAAACAAGCAACAGCATATTCGACAAAGGCTTTTCCACTTCAAACTGACCGTTATGAAGGTTAACCGTTGCACGTTTCATCAATGCTCTCATTTTGTCTCCTTTTCCCAACACCCTCATTATACATGAATCTGTGGGTAAAATCACCAGCAAATTATGTCATATCCTCACTTCTCATTTGTGTTTTCCTTTCTTACAATAGTCTTGATAGGTGATCCAAAAACGCTTTCGAATGTCCATTCGCCCTTTCGAAATCTCTTGCCTGACACCGTAATACCCTCATCGGATCTTTCCAAAAGCATATCGTTCAGAACCGAAAGAACGGGATTGGCAAGGGAAAAGTACATCGTATTGTTGCCATACTTACCATTAAAGCAAATTACAACCCTTCCACTATCATCCCCAATGCCAGCGAAAGTCTCGATATCCAAATTTTCAGAATGAGCATGAATTCCGGAAGGAAGACCCTTAGCCCAATCGAATCTTTCATTCTTCAACTGAGAATAGAAAGATCTATAGAGAGAATCATAAATCTTTTCCCATTCCGTCAAATCC
>Ga0310694_10004398_pt1 | contig 13648 bp, 25 predicted proteins | sample 174DNAGHGhighgp2_FD_203884 | JGI IMG/M metagenome (GOLD analysis project Ga0310694, IMG submission 203884) | Sheep rumen microbial communities from Palmerston North, Manawatu-Wanganui, New Zealand - 1742 DNA GHGhigh gp2 (v2) (version 2) | ecosystem: Host-associated > Mammals > Digestive system... | reverse complement strand
CGGGGTCTTGTTATCCATCACGTGTGATGGCGTAAAACACGGACCGGAATGGTTCTGTGCGGACGGGGAAAGGCGGGATGATGATGCCTGACAGGGAAAAACTGATCCGGGGGCTACAGAACCGGATCAACGAAAGCAGGAATCACGGAGGCATCGCCGTCCCTGTGGCGCTGTCAACGCTGTCAGGGGCGCTGGTGTTGCTGTAAGAGCAGGAACCTGTGGAACCGAAGGAAGAGTCGGACAAGATTGTTTGCGGCGTTTGCGGCGAGAAGCTGGCTGAAATCTGCGGGGACGTAGAAGTTGTGTGGAACGATGATGCAAAGTATCCAAAGTTCTGCCCGGAGTGCGGGAGAAAGGTGAAGTGGGATGAAACTCACGCAGTTATATAATGCCATCATCAATTCTCTGCTGTACGAACGAAACCCATCAGAAATTGACGTTGTAATTACTACCACGCTGCCATACGCAACATGCGGTCAGCTACCATGTACGGGAGTGCGTTCCGTCGGAATGGGCTTTGACTGGGAGGCTGGGCAGTTCAGGATCACTCCGCAGGAACCATTGATGTGCGTCAAGCATGATGCTCCGCAAGTCGTACGCGAATGGCAGGGTGAGTATCATTGCCCAAAATGCGAGAGGCTGTTCGGCAAGCGGAAAGATACCGATATACGGTTTTGCAGTAAATGTGGGCAGGAGGTTAAGTGGGATGAACGAACGCCAGATTGACATGGAAGAGATCCGGGAGCTGCTCAAGGGCCGCTATGAGAGCGGCGGGAGGTGAAGTGGGATGGCTGAGTTCAGTCTCGAAAAAACCATCAAAGAGGGCATTGAACAAGCGATGAAAGAGCCTATCGCGGACGGAAAGTCTATTACGGAGTGGGCGGCTATCGGGATGAAAGCGCCGCGCTGGATCAGCGTCAAGGACAGACTGCCGGAAATGCACAACTCAATATTCGCGCCGTGGCATGGGAGCGAAAAGTGGACAAAGGCCATGTGGCGCGAAGAATCCGACAGAATGATAGTTGCGATATTATTCCCGGACGGATCAAGAGGTGTCGGAACGGCGAGGTTGCACGACGGGAAGTGGCAAACAGACATTATCAGCCGCACACTTAAACCAACAGTCACCCATTGGCTGCCGATGCCCGAACCGCCGAAGGAGGTAAGCGTAGATGAACGAGCGACAGATTGACATGAAAGTGATCCGGGAGCTGCTCAAGAATCGCTATGAGAGCGGCGGGAAGGCCGCCTTCGTGGTGCTGGTAACCCCGGCCGCCGATGAGGATGAGTCGGTGGCGATCTCCAGCGCGTTCTCCGGCACGGGCTCCGCGCTGATGACCGGCGTGGCGGACGTGACGGGGGACATGCTGGCCGCGATTGCGCTCAAACAACCGGGATGTAAGCACGTCAACCAGGTCCTGCGGGCCTTCAAGCGGGTCCTGACCCGTGAGGCCCGGAAAAAATACGCCGAGCTGCTGCGCGAAATGGGGAAGGGAGGTACCACCACATGAGCGCCTACAAGCACGAGGGCACCATCCCCTGCTACAGCATCGTGACCAAACAGGAACCCGGCGGCGATCTCTGGGCCTGGCCGGTCCAGGACACCGAGACCGCGGCCATCGGTCAGGCCGTCAAGGCCATCTTCGCCCAGTATGAGGGCGAGGACTTCGTGATCGACAAGATCCTCAGCGAGGCGGACGGGAGCTGGTTCATCCAGGCCCGCTCGACCACCAACGGCTACCCGATCCGCCCGGACGTCAACGCCTGGGTGCTGCCCACACACATCGGAGGGGATGACACATGACCAACATCGCCTACATCCAGGTCGGCGTCACGGCCCTGCGGGACCCCGTTACCGGCGCGGTCATGCGCGCCGTCCCGATGTACGCCCGCGCCGATGACCTGGGCGCCGCGTCGGAGGCGGAGGCCATGCTGCCCATGCTCAAGGACGCGGGGGAGATCTTCGCGGCCCCGATGGCGGCATACATCGAGGGCTGTAAGGCGAAGGGGATCCCCATCTGACAACACGAGAGGAGATTGACCCATGACCAACGCGCTGCGCTTTGTGCGCTACTCCATCCGCGTGATCCTCGCCGCGCCCAACCGGCCCCGGCACGCGGCGAACCCGTGGCCCCGGCGGCGTCAGCTGCTGGGCGCGGGCCTGGCCGGCGCGGTCTTCCTGACCCTCCCGGCCTGGATGTGGATGCTGGGGGTGATCTGATGGACGAACAGCGCTACACCTGTAAAGAGATCGCGGCGAGCACCGGCATCAAGGCGACCACGCTCAAGTCGCGGGCGCTGAAGCTCCGGAAGGCGGGCCTGCTGCCGCCGATCAAGAACAAGGTCGAGGCGTCCTACACCTATGACGAGGTGAAATTGATCGTCAAAGCGCCGCCGCGCCGGAACGGCCCACACAGGGTCCGGAAGCACGTCGTGGACGCGCTGCGGATGAAATTGCTCAACGACGGCTATCCGATCAGGAAGGGAGAAACGAAATGATCAGCCAGAAGACCGTGCCGTGCCGGGCCTGCGGGGCCCCGCTGCGGTTCATCAAAACGACCAAGGGAAAGACCATGCCCGTTGACGCGGCGCCGGTGAAGTTCGTCCCGCAGACCTACGCGAAGGAGATCTTTGTGACCGAGGACGGGATGCTGCTCCACGGCGTCCGGCCAGCGCCCAGCGACCGCGACGTCCACGACGGCTACATCAGCCATTTCGCCACCTGCCCGGCGGCGGAGCGCTTCCGGAAGCCGCGGAAAGGGGACCGCTGATGGCCGCGACCGTGGATTTGTCCGAGATCACCGAGCGATGGAAACGCGCCCGGGAGCGGTACATGGTGCTCAGCGAGTGCCTGACGATCACCGAGGCCACCAAACGGCGGTTCTCAAAAAACGAGGCCGCCCAGGTGCCCAAGGAAGGCTACGAAAAGCCGTTTGATGAAGAACAGCGCCGGGTGGAGGTGCTCCAGGATATGCTCCGGGAGCTCCGGCTGGAGATCGAGACCAGCGGCCGGGTGCTGGGAATGTGAGGTGCGCATGAACCTGACACCGGAAAACTTTCAGGACATCGGGCCATTCCTGGCCGTCCGCCGGGTGATGAAGGGGCTGAAACAGCAGGACGTCGCCCGCAGGGCCGGGGTTACGTCCGCCTGCGTCTCCGCCATCGAGGCCGGGACCAACGCGGGCCGCTTCAGCTCCGTGGTGGCCATCGCGGCCGCCCTGGGTCTGGAGATCGAGATCAGGGAAAAGACACCGTTTTGAAAGGGGGGACAATGACCGTGGAGGAACAGAAAATCCTTTTTGCGGACCTGTACAGGATGATCGGCGCCGCGAAAGATGAGCTGAAGACAGCGGCGAAGGCGACCGACAAGCTGCTGGAGGGGCATGAGTGGAACAACCTCACCATGCTGGTGAACGGGATCATCGGCGAGGCGGCCATTCTGAAAAAGATCGGGGAGATGATCATCGCCGCCGCGGACTGCTTTCTGAAAAACGGCCCCTATGAGGGCCAGTCGGCGGAATATCTGCCGCTGGAAAGGATGGCGCGATGAAAAGCGAGGATATGGTCCAGAAGCTCAACGCCCTGGCCCGGCGGGGAATCTTCGTGAACCACCTGGAATGTGAGCTGGTGAAAGCCGCGGCGAAGCGGATCCATGACCTGGAAGCCCGCCTCCGGGAGGTGGAGGATAAGGCCCAGGTGGCCATGACGATCCCGGCGAAGGGCGAGACCGAGCCCTTCTGGGACGATATGTGGCCCACGGGCGGAAAGTGAAACGAAAGGAGCGAACCGGATGAAAACAATGAAAATCAAGATCACCTTGACCGAGGAGATGCTGGGCACGGCCAGCGCGAACCCCGAGATCCACGAGGAGTTTATCGCCAGCAAGGCCCCGGACGCACAGACCCGGGAGGAGGAAGTCGCCGCCCTGGGCGTGGAGGCGGTGGTCGAGAAGGGAAAGACCGTCTTCCCGAAGCTCGATGACGGAACGCCCTTCATGTGGGACTACCAGATCAAGGGCTTCATGAAGGACGCCTGTGGGATGTTGGCCCGGGTGCCGGGCTCCAAGTCGAAGGCGCTGAAGGCCTATAAAAAGATCATCGACGGCCTGATCTTCCCACAGCCGCGGAAGATCCCGATCCACCTGGCCGGGGAGATGGGCGAGTGCCAGCGCCCGCTGCGGGCCATGACCCTCCAGGGCGAGCGCGTGGCCCTGGCCAACAGCGAGACGGTCCCCGCCGGGAGCTGGATGACCTTCGACATCGTGATGATGGACGATGCCCTGGAGCCGGTGATCCGGGAGTGGCTGGACTATCTGCCCCTGCGCGGCCTGGGCCAGTGGCGGAACTCCGGCAAAGGCCGCGCGACCTGGGAGAGCCTCACCGACTGAGCGAGGGATATGCCTCGTTCCGAGCGGCACCGACATGGCATCGCCGAGACCAGCGCTGAAAAGAAAAGGCATTGATCAGATGAGAAGAGCATGGTTACGGCTTTGCTTGGATCCGATGTGCGGGGGAAAGGCTTCGATGGCCACGCGCAGGAACGGCGGAGATGAGTTGGCTACGAAACGGCATAGATTAGTAATGAGATGAAATGGAAATGCTACGAAAGGCGAAGGCACGGATTTGCTGAGTTTAGCTAAAACCCATCTGTCGCTGCGGCGACATCTCCCCTTTCAGGGGAGACAAGGGTTGGAAGTAACTTAAGGCCTCCCCTGAAAGGGGAGGGGGACCGCTTGCGGTGGAGGGGTTCCTTGGCGTTACGAAACGGAATAGCCCAGGTCTGCACTGCGGAACTCTGCAACGGAATAGCATCGAATTGACTGGCCCAGAGAAGGAACAGCTTTGAGATGATGCGCCATGGCATTGAATTGCCATGCGACGGCAAGGAAAATCCGAGATATGGAATGCAATGGCATCGTAACGGAAAAGTGCTGCGGAGCTCAGAGACGGATTCGCGCGGCTCAGCACCGACGGGAAGAGGAAAGGCGAGGCAATGCCGCTCAAAGAAGCCGTAAACAAAGAAAGCGAGGGAGACCATGGAACACACACGCGAAGAGATCATAGCGGCCATCCGGGCCGAGATCCGGGAGTGGGGCGCGACCCCGCCGGAGTTTGTGACCGTGCCGGCGCCGTTCCTCCGGGACGTGCTGCGCCTGCTGGAAGCGGAGGGAGATGACGGGAAGTGAGCGGAGGGTCCTACAACTATTTATACAGCCAAGTTGAAGAAGAGTACGCCGGAAGAATGCTCGACCCGGAGATGGACGCGCTGATCGAAGACCTTGTCCCTGTCTTGAGAGCCGTTGAATGGTATGTCAGCGGCGACACCGGGGAGACAGCTTACCGGGCGAAGGTCCAGGCATTTAAGGAAAAGTGGCTCAGAGGTAAAAACGAAGACGTGGTGTCGGACATTATAACTCAGAAGTGCGATGACCTCAAAGAGAGACTGCTGACCATGTGTAAAGGTGGAGGATCCCTGCAAGCGCTGCCCATATTTCGAGCCGGAGGTCGTCAAGCTCTACCAGGGCGACATCGCGGTGGAGATCGTGATCCGGTGCGCCGATGAACAGAAATGCCGGACGATAGAAAAGATCCGGAAGGGGGCTGAACGCCGTGGTCATGAGTGACGAAGAGCAGAAGATCATCCAGGCGGAGATCGCCGCCCTTGAGCGCCGGCATGAGAGCGCCCATGAGCGCTATGGGATGACCGGAAGCGCGTCGAGCGACCGGACCGTCTACAAGCTCCAGGTGCTCATCGACGCACTGCACGAGGCGCTGTATCACAACCGCGAAGACGCCACGGACAAGGCCCTGATCCGGGAACGGGAAACGCTCCGGGACGTCCGCCGACAGATTGAGTTCTTCCGGGAGGGAAATCTCATCACCGCGGACGTGGCGGAGAGCCTGCTGAAGATCGTAATGAGGTAACAAAAAGAGACCGCGGAGGGGGAAGAAAAATGATTGAGTACATCATCCGGGATGATGAAAAGGAAATCCACGGCACGGACGAAGCCGTTTGCCTGATGACCGCCGGCGAGCCGGTGGAGGGCGAGGAAGACGCCGCGGCGGACGGCTGTATCTACTACGGACCGGATCGCTCGGAAGCCATGGCCGAAGCCTTCCTTCAGGCCGCTCTGGAAGAACAGTCCATGGTGCTCCGCCAGATCTACGTTGCGATCTACACAAGGGCCAGGAAAGACGATGATTTCATGCACAAGATGGCCAAGCTCGCTATTGCCGATCTGGGCACCCTGTTCGACCGTCTGAGCGATAAATCGAAAGAGAAAGCCGGGGCTGACCCGGACTTCGCGGAGATGATGAAGAACGCGGGAATGTGGGACGGTGTAGAGGAGGAATAAAATGCACTACTGCTGCTATCTCTACACAAAAGAGTTTCCGACAGACGATGTGATCACGCGCGTCATGGAGCCGTTCAAAAGCTATTCGGACTATGAGGAGCGCCCGCCGATCCTGTGGGACTGGATGATGCTTGGCGGGAGATATGCCGGGAAGCTGAAGCTGGCCGTAACGAAGAGCACCATTGAAAAATACGAGTTTGATGTGTGCGCGAAAACAAAGCGCGCGGGCAGGCTGTTCCGGTGTCGGCTGCATGAATTGACGGCGAGGGGGATCCTGGACAATTTCGGCTATCGGCTCAACACGATCGACGAGGAAGAGGCCATTCGCTACTGCGGCTACCGCGACGGGGTCCTCTATGTGGACGGCGCGTGGATTCAGGACCTCACGAACTTCGACGAGATCGCCGACGCTTGCTACTGCGCCGTTGACAGCGACGGGAATGCGATTGCACGTGACACGTATAACGGACATGAGTGGATCCGGGACGAGGATTTCGACCAGAAGCTGCGGGACCTGGCGAACAGGAGCCGGAACGACTGCTATTTAACCGTGCTCGACCTGCACAACTGAACCATCGGGGTGGAGGAATCCGCCCCTTTACGCCGCGCCCCAGCGGGGGCAAGCGCGGAGACCCGAAGCCGTCGTCGGCAGCGGCGATGTGGGACGCGCGGGATGTGCCAGGCCGCCGGGTGCGACTCCCGGCCGCGGCGACTTTCTTCCAATAAATAGGTGTGGGCGTCCTGCCCGTATCAGGCCGGTATGGACCATTAACATCTGGACCATGATCCAACATCGCCCGCCCGCCACCATTTCAGCGGCGGCAGAAAAACCCCAGGGGGTCCGGGGGCCGCGCCCCCGGGCAATACCGGACGCTCAAGCTACAGGGAGGGGACAAGCATGGCGCGCATGGAGAGGCTACACACAGACGCGGAGTGGGACGCGCTCTTCGACGTCAGGACCACGGCCCTGGAGCGGGCCTTCGCCGTCGAGCCGCTCGAAGCCCGCGTGGGCCAGCTGGTCTATCGGACGAGGACCGTCCGCGCCGGCGCCGTCACCGAGTGCGAGGTCTATCCGGTCTATGGCCGCACCCAGGAAGCCAGGGCGAGACGCGCCCGTGAGAACCTGAGCCCGGAGCGCGTGCGGCGCGCGAACCATGCCGCGGCGCTGCGGCGGATCGTGCGCCTGGCCAACGCGAACTTCACCGACCGGGATCTCCACGTCACCCTGACCTACGCCGGCGCCGTGCCGGACTACGATCAGGCCCAGAGGGACGTGCGGAATTTCCTGCGCCGTCTTCAGCGCCTGCGCGCCCGGCGCGGTCTGACCAGGGCGAAATACATCTACAGCATCGAGGACAACGATGCGGGGCTGAAAAAACGGATCCACACCCACATGCTGCTCTCAGGCGGAATCAGCCGCGAAGAGATCGAGGCATGCTGGCGCCGCGGCTGGGCGAACGCGGACCGGCTACAGCCCAACGCCGAGGGCCTGGCCGCCATCGCCCGCTACATCACGAAGTCACAGAAAAACCGAAAGAAATGGATCTGCTCCCAGGGCCTGACCCAGCCGACAGTGACCGTCAGCACCACGAAACTGAGCCGGCGGAAGATCGAGAAGCTGGCCAGCGAATTGCCACAGCTCTGGAAAGAGGTCCTGCGGAAGGCCTATCCGGGCATGGAGCCGGTCATGTGCGAGACCTGGGGGAGCGACCTGATGCCGGGCGTGTTCATACGCGCCCAGCTGATCCGGCCGGACGCAATGGGAACATGGAGGGAGGCGCCGCTGCTATGAGGACATATCACCCGGACTACACAAAGTATGGGATCTCCAGGGAGCGGTACAACGAGCTGCGGGCCTTCTGCCGCCAATATCCGGAGTGGAAGTCCATGGCGGCCAGCATGCTGGGCGTCGGCGCTCAGAACTACAGCGCCCAGCCGCACGGCACCGATGTGGCCGATCCGGTGGCGCGCCTGGTGGAAAAGCGCGAGGCCCTGCTACGAAAGGTGGAGATCGTGGAGTCCGCGGCCCGCGCGGTGGATGAGGGCCGCTGGTTCGGCGCGCTGATTCAAAACTGCTGCATGGGCATCGCATTCGAGTACATCGACCCGGTGCTGGTGCCAACATCGCGCCGAAATGAATACTACAGGCGGCGGCGGGAGTTTTTCGTCTATCTGGATTCCGTTTACAGGTGATGTTGATTTTGATACCAACGGGGCGGGGTTTTCGTGCTACCATGAGACAAGGGGACGCGGGCAAGAGGCCTGGCGTCCATTTCGCGTGACGAAATCCGGGAGGCACCACATGGCCCACGATCCGTACTACGACACCGGCCGGCATCGCGCATGGCGGGAGAAGGTGCTACGCCGCGCGGGCTACCTCTGCGAGGAGTGCCGGCGCTACGGCCGCACCGACGCGGACGGAAACCCGATCCGCGCCACCACCGCGCACCACATCAAGCACAGGGATGAGTATCCCGAGCTTCAGTATCGCGTGGACAACGGCCAGGCCCTGTGCGCCAAATGCCACGCGAAAAAGCACCCGGAGAAGGGCGGACGCCCATGGTGACGGAGGCGGTTGGTCGCCACTTGCCGGGTAGTTAGTGCGGGGTTAGTTCGCGCCCGCGCGCGCGAGGCGTTCACGCTGCCGCCGTCATGGCCATCGCGTGTGCGCGCGATGATTTGAAACGATCCCCCCCACCCTGGCGCCTCGAATGTGGAGGGGTGATACACCTGGGGGCGGCCCCGCTTATATCCGCGGCCGATTTTCAGAAAGGGGGATCCTTGTGGCTTTCGATTTTCCGGTTTTCACCTGGGGCGACACGACCGACACCGAGCCCGAGGCCCCCGCTCAGTCGGTCAAGGTCCGGCACCGCTGGGGCCACCGTCACCTGGCGCGCAAGCTGACATCCGAGGCCGCCCTGGCCGACGCCCTCGACTGGCACTTCGAGGAGGGCGACTGCTATCACTGCTTCTCATTCGGCGATGTGGACGCGCTGACCTACGTCCGGCACATCGCACGGCAGCAGCGGATCCTGTACCTGGCCATCAGCACCTGGTGCATGGCCGGCGAGGATGTGGAGGAGCTGCGCACCTGGCACCGACGCGGCGACCTGGGCCGCGTGGATCTGTTCGTCGGCGAGATCTTCACCGGATCCTATCCCGATGTCTACGCCGCGGCGCTGACCCTGACGCAGGAGACCGGCGGCCGGATCTGCATCTTCAGGAATCACGCAAAGGTCAGCGTGATCGTGGGCGAGCGCTTCGACGCGCTGATCGAATCATCGGCCAATGTCAACACCAACCCGCGCAGTGAGAACACGGTGATCACCGTGGACCGCTCGCTGGTTGCCGATTATGTGGACATGTTCAACGGCCTGCGCTCATTCGATACCACCGCGCCGACAACGCCATATGAGATCCCGGAGAGGTGAGCGGCATGAAGGCGACCACCGAGAAGGGCTACCGGGAAAAGATCCGCAAGCAGTGCCTTGCCCTGGGAACCTACAAGCCGGAGTTTGAGGATGTGATCTCCCGCCTGGCGGAATACAGGATGAGGCAACGTCAGCTCCGGGAGATGTACCGGCAGACAGGTTCCGCGCCTATCGTGACCGCGAAGGGTTCATCCATCGCAGTCAAAAACCCGATCCTGGAAGAGATGGACCGCGTGGACAAGCTGGCCTTGGAGCTTGAGCGCGAGCTGGGCATGACACCGGCGGCCCTGCGCAAACTTAACGAAGCGGCCCTGGCCCGGCAGGAAGCCGATCCGCTGGCCGCGGCGCTGTCCGCCATGAGGGGGTCGTGATCCCGTGGAGCTGAAGGGAAAGTTCGGCGCGCAGGTCATGGCCTATGCGCAGGGCGTGGCGGAGGGAAGGATCATGGCCAACCGGGACCGCGTCCTGGGCTGCCGGCGCTTCCTGGATTTCCTGGCACGGGAGGATCTCGAAGTCCGCACACAGGATGCGGATTTCGTGATCAACGTGATTCAGACCACCTACCACCACCGGCAGGGCCAGGCGCTCGACGCCTCCGCCCTGCGCGGCAAGCCGCTGATCCTGCAGCCATGGCAGATGCTGTGCGTCTACGGGATGTTGATCTTCTACCACCGCGGCACAAACATCAGGCTGGTGAAAGAGGCGATGATTTTCATCCCGCGCAAAAACGGGAAGACGCTGTTCGTCTCCGCGCTGGCCTGGGCGCTGGCACTGCTGGAGGCCGTCTCCGGCGCGAAGGTGTACGTCGTGGGCGCGGCGCTCAAGCAGGCCATGGAGACGTTTGACAGCTGGGCCTTCAATGTCCGCGCGCTCTACCCGTCGCCGGCGCTGATGAAACGGTCCGGGTGGAGGATCAAAAACAACTCGTTCGACCATGTGGTCTTCAACGAGCACATCGCCGGCGGCTCCGTGGCCCTTCACGCCCTGGCCAGCAATCCGGACAAGCAGGACTCATTCAATGCCAACATCATCATCGCCGACGAAATGCACGCCTACAAAAGCGCGAAACAGTACACCATCCTGCAGGAGGCCACAGCGGCCTACACCAACAAGCTGGTGATCGGGATCACCACCGCGGGCGATGACGGCACCGGCTTCTGTGCCCAGCGCGTGGACTACTGCCGCAAGGTCCTCAAGGGCCTGGTCCGCGATGATCAATACTTTATCTTCATGTGCTCAGCGGATCCGGACGAGAACGGCGAGGTGGACTACACCGCGGAGGAGCAGCTGATCCGGGCGAATCCGTCCTGGGGCGTCACCATCCGCCCGGAGGACGCGATCAACGACGCCATGCAGGCGTCCAATGATCCGCAGCTGCGCAAGGACTTTTTGGCCAAACGGCTCAACATCTTCGTCACGGCCATGAAGGCCTATTTCAACCTCGACGAGTTCCGGCGCTCTGACGAGGAAGCCGGGCAGGCCCTGGGCATCGCGCCGGACTGGCCCGTCGAGCGCAAGCTAAAACGCCTGGCGCAGCTGCCGGTCAAATGGTACGGAGGCGCCGACCTCTCGAAAATGCACGACCTCACCGCAGCCGCGCTGCATGGGCAGTATAAGGGCATCGACATCGTGATCCCGCACTGCTGGTTCCCGATCACGGCCGCGGCGAAAAAGGCCGACGAAGACAATATCCCGCTCTTCGGCTGGGCGGATGACGGCTGGCTGACCATGTGCAATGCGCCAACGAACAATCACACCGATGTGGTCAACTGGTTCCTGGCCATGAAAAAGGCCGGGTTCAGTATCGCCCAGGTGGGCCATGACCGAAAGTTCTGCCGGGAGTATTTCATCGGCATGAAAAAGGCCGGCTTCACGATCGTGGACCAGCCGCAGTATTTCTACAAAAAGTCCGAGGGCTTCCGCCACATCGAGCGGCAGGCGAAAAACCGCAAGCTGTATTTCATGGGCGCGGAGCCCTATCTGTACTGCGTGGCAAATGTCCGCGCCATCGAAAAAACCGACGACATGATTCAATACGAGAAGATCCAGCCCGAGCACCGCATCGACGTCTTCGACGCCGATGTTTTTGCTACCGTCCGGATGCTGGAGTGCATGGAAAAATCAGGCCGCGCGTCGAGCTGGTTTGGAGGGGATAAGACATGAGCACATTTCAGAGGGCGCGGGACTGGCTGCGGAGGCGGTTCCAGCGACGGGACGCGGCGACCCTGGCCTTTGTCGTGGAGGATGAGGACCTGGGCTGTGCCGGCTACACCCGCCTGAGCGACTGCCCCGAGATCCAGACGGCCTGCCTGAGAATTGCGGAGCTGATCGGCTCCATGACAATCTACCTGATGGCCAACACCGACAAAGGCGATGAGAGGATCACCAACGAGCTCTCCCGGTTGATCGACATCGCGCCCTGCGACAGCATGACCCGCAGCCAATGGATGACCGCCATCGTGATGAATCTGCTGCTGTACGGAAAGGGCAACGCGGTGGTCGTGCCTCACACACGCGGGGGCCTCCTGGAAAGCCTGGAGCCCATTGCCCATGACCGGGTGGACTTCCAGCGGGACGGGGCCAGCCGGCGGGAGTATCAGGTGATGATCGACGGGGTGCCGCATGATCCGGCGGAGGTGCTGCACTTCACCTACAACCCGGATCCGCACGACTTGTGGAGGGGCCGCGGCATCCAGGTCTCCCTCCGCGACATCGCTGATAACCTCAAGCAGGGTCAGAAGACCATCAACGCCTTCATGCGGAGCGAGTGGAAGCCATCCATCATCGTGAAGGTGGACGGCCTGACGGAGGAGTTTTCCAGCCCCGAGGGCCGCGAAAAGCTCATGGAGAGCTACATCAAGCCCAAGACGCCAGGCGCGCCCTGGCTGATCCCATCGGAGGCCTTTTCCGTCGAGCAGGTCCGGCCGCTCTCTCTGGCTGACCTGGCGATCAAGGACACCCTGGAGATGGACAAGCGGATGGTGGCCGCCGTGATCGGCGTGCCGGCCTTCCTTCTGGGTGTGGGCGAGTTCAAGCGGGACGAGTGGAACAGCTTCATTCAGAGCAAGATCCGCCCGCTCGCTCAGAGCATCCAGCAGGAGCTCACCCGCGCCCTGATCATCTCGCCGAAATGGTACTTGCAGTTCAACATCTGGAGCCTCATGGACTACGACCTGAAGGCCGTGTCGGACATCCTGCTCAGCGGCGCGGACCGTGGCTATGTATGCGGCGACGAATGGCGCGACCGGATGCACATGACGCCGGCGGGCCTGAAGGAATACAAGGTCCTGGAAAACTACATCCCGGCCGACATGAGCGGCAAGCAAAAAAAGCTGGTGCAGGAATGAAGATTGCCCCATTGACATGCCCGCACGCGGAACGCCGCGACGGGACACAGATCTGGTGCCGCAAGGCGGGCGCCTGGTGCGCCCATGTCCATTTCAAGACCTGCAAGGGCTGGTGGGTGTTGAGCCCACAGGCTGACAAGTGCCCGATAAGGAGTGATCAACATGATCGAAAGCCGGACCAATGACCGTCGGACGGTTCGCGCCGTCATGACGGAATATCAGACCCGCGAAGACGAAACCGGCCGCCATATCAGCGGCTATTTTTCCGTCTTCAACTCAAACTATGAGATCGGCCCTGGCATGAGCGAGAGCATCGCGCCCGGCGCCTTCTCTAATAGCTTGGCCGGCGGGGACATCCGAGCCCTGACCAACCACGACACGACCCTGGTGCTGGGCCGGACGAAAGCACACACCCTGGAGCTCCGCGAGGATGAGCGCGGCCTGTGGGGCGACATCACCATCAATCCGAACGATGGCGATGCCGTCAACACCTGGGAGCGCGTGAAGCGGGGCGA
>Ga0310694_10004397_pt1 | contig 13648 bp, 6 predicted proteins | sample 174DNAGHGhighgp2_FD_203884 | JGI IMG/M metagenome (GOLD analysis project Ga0310694, IMG submission 203884) | Sheep rumen microbial communities from Palmerston North, Manawatu-Wanganui, New Zealand - 1742 DNA GHGhigh gp2 (v2) (version 2) | ecosystem: Host-associated > Mammals > Digestive system >... | reverse complement strand
CGCAACTTCCCAGCCCAGTGCTACGAGCAGGACATGAAGTTCTGGTGGCCGCAGTGCGAGACGCTGATCGCGACGCAGTACGCGTGGAATCTGACGAAAAAGGCCAAGTGGCTCAAATGGCATCAGAAAGCCCGTGAATGGACGTACGCGCGAATGCCCGACAGGAAGTACGGCGAGTGGTACGGATATCTGCACCGCGATGGAACGGTGGCCCAGCCTGCGAAAGGGAATCTTTTCAAGGGTCCGTTCCACATTCCGCGAATGATGACCAAGTCGATTGAGCTGGCGCGCAATGCCGCATCATGTGGTGCTGACAGGGGAAGAGACTCGACATGACAGCCTTCCCCGTTCTGATGCTTTCCGCCAGTTTGGGCGGTTCCATGATGTCGCTTTGGCCGGAGAAGGCCATGCCCGACAGCCAGACGCATCAGATCGCGGCCAGACTTGAAGCCGTTGAAGGGGCGGGGTTTGATGCCGCCGCGCATCGAATGCCGTTCCTGCAATGGTATGCGCCGCCGTCAAGCAATTCGACAGGCCAGTGCGTGATTCTGATTTCAGGCGGCGGGTACCAGAATCTTTGCGATGGCGTCTGGATCGACCGGATGGCCGATTACCTGACGGCGCGAGGCGTTCAGTGCGTGGCGCTCAATTACCGCACTCCGCGTCCAGAGGGTTTGCCCATCTACCAGACGGCGTGGGAGGACGGACAGCGGGCTGTGCGGATAGTCCGCCGCGAGGCAAGGAACCGTGGCTACAAGCCGGAGATGATAGGTGCGCTCGGATTTTCTGCAGGCGCGCATCTATCCCTCCTCCTTGCGACGTCATCCGAAACGCCCGCCTATCCCCGTATCGACGAGACGGATGACATTCCGTGCCATGTGAACTTTGCCGTCCCGATCTTTCCCGCATACGTTCTCTCTGATGGATTGGAAGGGCCAAACCAGACGAAAGGCGACGCTCCGGACGTGACATTGAATCCCTGCTTCAAGTTTGATTCCAGCACATGCCCGATGTGCCTCATACATGGAAGCGACGATATTTATTCCTCGGTCGGTTCCGTGCTGATCTACAAACGGCTCCACGCAATGGGCATATCGTCTGATTTGCACATCTATGCCGACCGCGGGCATGGCTTCATGAGCGACAACGCGCTTCTCAGGGTCTTGGACGCCTGGATAGACCGCATTGGCGATTTTTTGAAGAACAGGCAAGTCTCTGCCAAGACAGAGAAGACAAGGAGAACAAAATGAAAACACTAAAAGCAATGCTCTTGACCGTCGCAGCCGTAATCGGTTTTGCGGCGTTCGCAACCGAATACACATGGAAGGGCGGTACAGGCAACTGGACTGACGCTTCCAAGTGGGAAACGACGGCATCTGGCTATCCAAGTTCTGCCGATGCGGAGGTGAAGTTCAGCGGGGATGCAAACATCACGCTTGACACGGGTGCGCAGACTGACGTCGCCTACATCAACGTGACGGCGGGCAACGTCGTCCTCACGGCGACGGAGGGTTCGTCGCTCAAGATAAACTGGCCGGGCTACAACAACCCAAGCGGCAAGACGGGCAATCGCGGAATCATGGTTTCCGAAGGCGCCACGCTCGACCTTGCCGTTCCGCTGGCGCAATTCTCTGGTCGTGTTGATAGGCAAGGAACCGGCAGATTGATCGTCCGCAACATCACCGTGTCCAAGCAGGATACCGCAAGTTGGTACGTATTCAACGGTACGAACGAGTTTGTGGGCACGGCTTTCGTGAACCAGCCCAACGCCGACTTCACGGTCGGACTGGGAACGCCGCATGACAAGTCGTTCGTCTTCATCAAGGACAGCGCGCGGATCACTTCTCGGTTGTTCTCCACATCGGCTGGCGGCAATCCAGTGCCGAACACAAAGATTGTACAGGACGGCGCAGAAACCGTGGTTTCGGTGTCGGGAAATCTTGACCTCAGGAACAATTCCGGCAACGACGGCCACTGCTACACGCTGAAGAGCGGAACATTGTCAGCCAGCGAACTTAAGATCTCGCCCAATAACAACGCAGCCGCCAATTATGCGCCAGAGCACCTCCACTATATCCAGGAGGGCGGCACTTCGACGTTTACCAAGGTCACGCTCACCAAAGGCTCCGCGGCTCTGCGCGGCGGCGTAATGAACATCCCAACTCTCAGTGCCATCACCACAGACGAAGGTTGTGCGTTGAATCTCGAAGGCGGAACTCTCGCGCTCTCCACAGAGACGCTTTCGACCTGGGACTGGTCGGCGCCAAAGTTCGACTACGCGCCTGGCGTATCGGTTGCGATCGTCGGCACCTCGTCTCTTTCCATTCCGAGAAGCTGCTCCACCTATGACCTTGGTCTTGAAATCGGTGAGGGCAAGACTGTGCAGGTTGCTTCCGGTGCGACCGTTACCGCACCGCGCAATTCTACCAACATCTGGAAGGTGACGCTCAACAATGGTTCTGTTTTGAGGTTGGCCAGTGCGACGGCGCGTATCTTCGTTCCGCTTGATTTGTCTGTGAACGGGACCGGCAAGGTCAATATGTATTCTTCTTCCGGCGGATATGGCGGTGGATCGCGCAGCACGGTGGTTGCGCATCGTCTCGTCGTGGATGGCATTGAGAAGGCGAAAGGGCGGCATACGGCGACGGCAAGCGACTTCCTTGATGCCGGCACGGTGGGATCCGTCAAAAACGCTGCGTCCATCCTCGTTCCGACGGTTTGGACCGGTGCGGGTGGAGATAGCCTCTGGAGCAATCCCGCGAACTGGGACAACAACACGGTTCCAAACGGTACTGCCGCGATAGCGGATGTGTCTCGCGCCGAGTCCGTCACGCTTGATCAGGATGTCACGCTCAATGCGCTTGTCGCGATTCCCAACGGAATCGAACGCAGGGTGACGATTACGGGTTCCGGAACAATTACGTTGCATTCATCGGCCAGCTACCAGTGCAATATATTCTTGCCAGAAGGTTGTGAACTTGTCTTGGATGCCAATTTGACACGAGATACTTCAAACATACATGGCGTATTCGGCGGTGGTCGGCTCACGGTTAAGAAGGTGTTTCCGGGTTGCACAAGTGCATTGGTTCCTTATATGGCCATTGATGGCACCTTGGCTTTTGCTGGTTCTACGGCGAGCGTTGCGAACATACCCACCAGCAACTATGCTTTTCTATCCCTGTGGACATACGAATCTGGTGTGGGCCGTGTGCTGTTCGAGGACGGTACGACATTCACGGCGTCGCGTTTGTGGAACGGAGAGAATAACTATGTGCCGCCGTATGAATTTAGGCAAACTGGCGGTACGATAACGCTTAGCACATTTTACCTTAATAACGGCAACAATGTTGGCAATCAAACAGCTGGGGCTCCGTTCTATTACCTTGAGGGAGGTGCGTTGACAGTTCCCGCCGTTCTCAACCTTGGTCGTAGCCTTGGCCCTTCGGACAGCAGGAAACGCTTTCCGGGCGGTAGCTTTGAAATGTCCGGCGGCAGCTTCAGCTGCAATGGCTTCAATGGCGGCTGCAATCAGAACTACGTGAATCTTTACGGTGGCGATTTGTACCTTAGTGGAAATCTTGCGGCGTCATTCAATCCAGTAGTGGTCGGCGGGAAAGAAACCGTTGTCCAGACGAACAAGAACGACTACACCTATTATTTTGGCGGCGTGACGATACGTCCGACGGGCGCTCAACGCAACCTTGACTCCGGCAATGCCTATCTGACGGGGAAGAACGGTGATGTGAAGTTCGACTTGTCCGAGCGGGATTTCGGTTTTTCATCTGGCAATACGGTTTCAGGGCCTGGCGGAATGGTCGTGAGCGGCGGAAGCGGGCGCAAGCTCTATTCGGCAGCTGACTTCACTTTCACAGGGGCGATCACCGTCAAGAGCGGCGGAATCTACTTCTACGAGGCATCGACCGTCAACGGGCCGAGCGCGCTCATTGTCGAGAACGCGGATTCTTCTGCCCATTTCGGAAACGGTGCCGCGAAAGCGTTCGACCGTATTGTGCTTGTTCAGGCGTCAAACCTCTCCGTCGGCCAGAACAAGACGGTTACGACGAAGCGGCTGATTGTCGGCGGAGAGGATGTCGCGGCCGGCACCTACACCGGCGTATATGGTTCGGGCACAGTGGTCGTGACGGGTTCCGCTCCAGCATCGTGGGTTGAGGATGGCGCGGGCGATCTTTCATGGTTCGCCGACGGCACAACGACGACGGTCGATGCGGCGATAACGCTTTTTTCGCTCACCTATGTTCCTGCCACGGCGGGCGAGACGAATGCGATTGCGGGCGCGGCGCTGACGTTCGCTGACGGTGCGAACATTCATGTCGAGAGGGGTGATACGCTTGTCATCAACAACGATGTCGTGTTCGCCGGCAAGATTACGAAGACGGGTTGGGGTGAAGTCGTATTCAACGGCGCAGTGACGAGTGCGGTCACGCCAGCGGCGGATACGGACAACTACTGGCTTACCGTCACCGAGGGCGGCGCGACGTTCGACGGTGCGGTTACGGGCGTACGGCTCGTTACGTGCGGCGCGATTGATGGGCAAGGCGTTCCGGTCATCACGCTCAAAGAGAACTGCACGGTCAGCAACTACGGAATCGTCCTCACGGCGTGGAACGAGGGAAGTACCGCCTGTTGCGGCGAGACGCACCAGCAGGGCGCGACGGTGGATTACTCCACCACAATTTTTGACGACCTTATCTCCAACAAAAGCAATTGGGCGCTGACGCAGCCGCGCAGCGGCGGTTATGGTCGGTATGTGCTTGATTCGGGCGAGTTTCGCGGGCACAACAGCTTCCATATGTCGTTCGTATTTGCTTCTAGTGTCAACCATCTTGGTTCGTTCGAGTTTGTCCAGAACGGCGGAACCTTCATAGAGCCGAAGAACATCATGTTCTCACGTGTGACAAGCGGCGTCAAGTTCACCTACACGCTTAACGGCGGCAGGTTTGAGTTCGGTGGATATCTCGCGGCCTTCGCCGATCCTACTCTCAACATCTTGAAACTGAACGGTGGAACGTACGTTGCCAACGCTTCGGATGCCATAAAACGCGAATCCTTCACGTTGAATACGAGCGGCACGGTTACGTTCGAAGTCGCCGCCGGCAAGACGTTGACCATTGCGGACGATGGTACGGATGCGGTGTCGTTCGCCAAGACGGGCGATGGTTCGCTTTCGTTTGATGGCGTGTTAGATATTGCCGGCCTTGACGTGCAGGGTGGTACGGTCACGCTGACGGACAAGGTTCTGCAAATGTTGGATGGCACGGCTAGCCTGTCGATAGCGAGGGGCGCGACGCTCAATCTCGACTATGACGGCGAGGCGACGTTCAGGACGTTGACAGTCGGCCGTTCCCGTGCTTCCGGTGTCTATTCGGCGAAGCAGGGCTCCAATGCCGTGAAGAGAGTTTTGGACGGCGATGGCGAGTTGAAGATTCTTGAAGGCAGCGACCCCGGTGTCGTTATCAAGATTCGGTGATTATGGAAAGGAAGGGACAATGAACATGAAAATGAACAGAAGGGAATTCATGATGGCTGCCGCTGCGACGGCGACGGTTGCGGGAGCAGGGCCAGGGGACGGAAAGGGCACGGCACCGATCATCGAGCATGACGCCCCGCCCCGCAACAGGAATCCGTACAAGAATGTGGACTGGGCTGCGGCGCATCAGATCAAGGGCACCACACACGTCCACTGCAAGACGCAGGAGGATCTTGATACCATCCTCGCGCGAGGGATCGAGTTCCTCACGCTGTCGAACTACTATCCAAGCGCGCCGTGGTATCCGCTTGCGAAGATGACGGAGAACTACTACCGTGTTCATCACGACTTCCCGGTCATGGTGAATGGCAAGCGAGTGGAGGGTTCGTTCGACTGGAACAAGATTGTCGGGCAGTGGATAAATGAGCTGCCGCCGGAGCTGCAGAAGGAATATCCGTTCAAGGAGGGTGCGCCGATCTTCAAGCCGTTGCCGGAAGGCATCCTTGAGGCGCCGAACGCCGAACACCACGCCTTCCGCCATTCGGATGGCCGTTCCACCGGCCCCCTGCACATGAACGCGCCCGGATCGGCGTTCGCCTCCGGCACGTTCGATCAGTGGCAGAAGCGCCGTTTCCAGACAGGCGTGCGTGGCGGCTACAATTTCGGCTCCGGCGAATATTGGGGAACGGCCATCGACCGCATGATCGCCGGGTTGATCTTCCCGGACGGCGGCGGTGTGACCGTAAACCATCCAAAATGGTCGGCCTACGACCGGAACTTTCTGCTCAAGATTCTTGACTACGATCCGCGCGTTCTCGGCATTGAGGTGATCGAAGGGGGCGTGGGCAACAGCGAAGGCTACTGGGACTGGGTGCTGGCAACAGGGCGGCAGTGCTTCGGTTTCTTTGTGCCCGATCATTCAATTCGCCGTCCGGACAAGAACTTTGGCGTGAACGTGCTGATCACGCCGGAGCGGAGCGTCCACGCCTGCTTGAAGGCGTATCGGGAAGGATGCTTCTATGGAGCGAAGCGAGGTCTGGGAGAACTGAAGTTCACGCGCATTGCGTTCAGCGGAACGACCGTAGAGGCGGAGACCGATCGCCCTGCGCGCCTCGTGGCGATTACCGCGCTCGGCGTCGTCAAAGAGGTCTCGAAGGGCACATCGCTCAAGTGGACGATGAATCCTGAGCCGCGTCATGGGTCCGGCCGTCCGGCGTGCGCCAACGTTTTCATTCGCGTGAAAGCCTATGCGCTGGACGGCTCCGGCGAGGAGCTGTTCTCGCAGCCGTACATGCTGGTGTGAACCGTGCCATGGAAAGGAGTCATCGGACATGAGAGTAAACAGAAGAGAGTTCATAGGAATGTCGGCGGCAGCTGCTGCGATGCCGATGCTGGGAGCAAAGGCTGAAACATCAAAAGGGCCGATATGGGCGAACCTTGTCCACCTTGGACACAACATGTGGGTTGCAAACCGTCCATACGATACCAAGCTCAGGTGCGAGGATGCCGAGTGGCGGGCGATAACCGACCGCATGGCGGCCGTTGGCATGAACATGATCGTCATCGACCTTGCCGAGGGAATTGTGTATCCAAGCCATCCGGAGATGGCGATCGAGGGCAGCTGGAGCGTCGAGAAGATTCGCGCGGAGATTGCGCGGCTCAAGGCACTCGGCATCGAGGCGATTCCGAAGGTCAACTTCTCGGCGTGCCACGACGGATGGATGGGCAAGATCGAACGCATGGTCTCGACAAGGAAGTATTACGACTTCTGCTCAGACATCATACGCGACGTCGCCGAGATATTCGACCATCCGCGCTTCTTCCACATCGGGATGGACGAGGAGGAGCCGATCTGCCAGAAGAAGGCCGACATCATAATATCCCGCCAGGGCGATCTGTGGTGGCACGACCTCAACTTCTTCGCCAAGGAGGTGGAGAAGCATGGAATGCGACCGTGGATGTGGAGCGACCACGCCTGGAACGCGGGCGACGAGTTCTACAGACGCTGCCCGAAAAGCATTGTGCAGTCCAACTGGTACTACAGCGCGTCGTTCGACATGGCCAAGCTTGCCAAGGACAAGGCGGATGAGATTGCCGCGAAGAAGGTCCTTCAGATGCATGAACTTGACCAGGTGGAGTGCTACCTCAAGCTGGACAAGGCCGGCTTCGATCAGATTCCGTGCGGCGGCAACTGGCGCGAGGACGTGAACTTCGGCGAGACGGTGAAGTTCTGCCGCGCCAATCTGTCGTCCGGGCGGCTTCTTGGATTCCTCGTCTCGTCCTGGCGGACGACGACCGCCAATTTCCGCGACAAGAACCTGAAGGCCGTTGACCTCGTCGGCGAAGAGATCAGAAAATGGCGCAACGGCGCATCGCTTCAGGGGTGAGATCGAAATGGTATGCCACAAAATGCTGTCGGCGGCAGTTGCCGCGTGTATGGTGTGCGTTGCTGCGGCAAAGGATCGAATTGTGGTCGTGCCGGCGCACCCTGACGATCTGATACCCTGTTTCGGTACGTGCCTGCTGTCGAAAGACATTTTCGAGTGGCATGTCATTGAGTTCACGCATGGCGAACGTGGTCTTGGGGCTGATGCGTTCAAGGATGGGTCGTGCAAGAAGATCCGCATGGCGGAGGAGAGTGCCGTCTGCAAGGAACTTGGCGCGACGCTGCACTGGCTCGACGAGATCGATGGCGAGGCGTACGCTTGCCGCGAGACATGCGAGCGACTTGCGGCACTCCTGAAGGAACTTAAGCCACGTGCCGTGTTCGCGCACTGGCCGGTTGACATACACGGCGACCATGCGATGGCCGGCGTGGCCGTGCAAAAGGCGCTGTTCCTCGCAGGGCTTTCGCCGGAGCTGTATTTCATCGAACAGGAGTATCAGGCGAAGCGTTTTGTCCCCGACCAGTTCGTTGACATTACCGATGTCATGGAGCGGAAGTGCGAGCTCATCCGCATGTACAAGTGCCAGTATCGGGATGGTGGAATCGAACGGAGGAAATGTGCGATAGCAAAGGCCAATGGCATGCATTCGATGCTGCTGTCCGGCGGGAGCGCGGAAGGGTTCATGTCGTTCGTGCAGCCGCTTCAGGGGCAGGGCAAGACAATCTTCCAGGAGCTTCCGCCGCCCAAGGGACGAGGCGTTCTGCGCTTCCAAGGCGCAAAGCCGTAATGCAATAAGGAGAGAACGATTTGAAAAGACTAGCTGTTGTCGCCGTTCTGAGCGCTGTGTGCTTCGCAGATGCGGAAGAGATCGACCTCGCCGGCACGTGGACGCTCACACAGGTGGAGTCGAACACGGTGACGTGTCCCGTGGCGGTGCCAGGCGGCATCTATACGGCGCTCTACGAAGCAAAGTACATCCCCGACCCGTACTGGGCGCAGAACGAGAAGCTCACCCAGTGGCCAAGCCGCGCAGAGTGGGACTTTGCGCGCACGTTCGATGTGCCCGCCGCGTTCGCGGCGAAGAAGGCCGTGTGGCTGCGGCTCGAGGACGTCGACTGTTTCGCCGATGTCTATATGAACGGACAGAAGGTCGGCGCGACCGGCAACCGCTTCCAGCGCTACGACTTCGACGTCAAGAAGTACCTGCGCCCAGGAGTGAACGAAATTTGCGCGCGCTTCCACTCCACTGAACGCATCTCCTACGCCGAGTCCAATCGCTATTCTCGCGCGTACCATATTGCTAACGCGACCGTGCGCCAGATCAACCTCGTGCGCACCGTGCAGTGCCACGGCGGCTGGGACTGGGGCATCACGCAGATGGATACAGGTTTCATGGGCACGGTCAAGCTGATCGCGGTTGACGACGCCCGCCTCGACTACGTGTACACGGTCCAGAAGTTCGCGCCCGACTACTCCTCCGCCGAGGTGGAGGTCACAGCCGAGGCGTTCGCGCCGGACATGTGCGAGGTTGACTTCGTCGCACGCATCGGCGAGGCGTCCGCCTCCCGCCGCGTGGCGCTCGCGCGCGGCGCGAACACGGTGTCGCTCACGCTGAAGGTGGATCGTCCGCGCCTCTGGTGGCCGAACGGCGCGGGCGACCAGCCGCTCTACGACTTCCGCGCGTCGCTCGGCGAGTCGTCGATTGCGCGCCGTCTCGGCCTCCGCAAGCTTGAGGTGATCAACGACATGGACGCCTCCCCCGACCCCGTGGACGGCAAGAAGGGCCGCCAGATGACGATTGCCGTGAACGGCAAGCGCATCTTCTGCAAGGGGGCGGACTGGATTCCCTGCGACGCGTTCGAGAACCGGCAGGACGGCCACTACCGCCAGCTGCTCGGAGATGCGAAGGCGTCGCACATGAACATGGTGCGCGTGTGGGGCGGCGGACAGTTCGAGCATCCCGCATTCTACCAGACCTGCGACGAGTTGGGCATCATGATCTGGCACGACTTCATGTTCTCCTGCGCCACCTATCCGGGCGACGAACGCTTTCTCGACGGCGTGCGGCGCGAGATTCGCCACCAGGTGAAGAACCTGCGCGACTACGCGTCGATCGCGCTCTGGTGCGGCGACAACGAGTGCATCGGCGCGGCCAAGTGGTTCGACCGTGACGAGAAGGTGCGTGCGGAGAACGTGCAGCTCTGCGCCGCGCGCGCGAAGGAGCTGGACGCGCTCTGCCGCGAATGCGATCCCACGCGCACGTTCTGGCCGAGCTCGCCGTGCCTCGGCCCGGGTAACTTCGGCGACGGGTGGAAGGACGACTCATCCGGCGACATGCACTACTGGCGCGTGTGGTTCGGCGACGAGCCGTTCGACAACTACTATACGATTCGCCCGCGTTTCTGCAGTGAGTTCGGGTTCCAGAGCTACCCATCCGTCGAGACGTCGCTCACCTACGTTTCCCCTGGCCAGCTCAACCCCACCGCACCCGACTTCTACTACCATCAGAAGTGTCCGAACGGCAACAAGTACATTCTACGCACGATGATGCGCTACTTCCGTTTCCCGAAGGCGACGAAGTACGTGCACTATCTCTCGCAGATACAACAGGCGATTGCGATTCAGACCGGGGTGGAGCACTTCCGTCGCACGATGCCGCGATGCATGGGTGCGATTTACTGGCAGCTCTGCGACAACTGGCCGGTCGCTTCTTGGAGCTCCATCGAGTATGGTGGGAAATGGAAACACCTCCAGTACCACGCGCGCCGCTTCTACGCGCCGCAGATGATCCTAGTTGCACCCGCCTACAAGGACAATTCGACGCTCGAGGTCTGGGCCGTCAACGACGCCGATGCGCCGCTCGTGGGCACGGCGACCGTGGAAAACCGTTTGTTCGAGGGCGGTGTGCTCGCCACCCATAAACTTCCGATGGACGTTCCCGCGCGCTCCGCGAAGTGCCTCGGCCGCTTCCCTGTCAACTCGTTCGGCACGGAGGAGGAGCGCACGCGGCGGTTCCTCGCGGTTGCGGCGGACGGATGCCCCGACAACGATTGGCAGTTCCAGTTCTACTGCAATTCGCATCTCGGCGACGCGCACGTGACGGCCGAGCTTGCCGAGCGCGGCGGGAGGTGGATGGTGACGCTTTCGACAGACAAGCCCGCGTTCTTCGTCTGGGCGGACGCCTACGGCATCCGTGGCACGTTCTCGGACGATTCCTTCACGCTGCTGCCGGAAAGGCCCCGCATGCTCGTGTTCACGAAGCGTCCGGGCGAGAAGGCCACGTTTGAGGATTTCCGCAGGTCGTTCTCCGTGACGCATCTGCGCGAAAGCTACGACTGAGAGGACAGGCACAGGACCCGCGAAACCAATGAGGATAAACATGAGCAGGAAATCGATGATGAAACAAGGGGAGGAACCCTGGGCGTCCGTGGTTCTTCCGTAGTTACGAGTGCCCTCGCGAGCCGACAGCGGCGGATTATCCTCAGCGGATGGTCAACCGCGTACCCGTGTAGATGCGATCACCATCCGGCCCGACAACGGGGAAGGTTGTGTCATTGTAAGGTGCAGTCGTTGATTTCGGGACGTACGGCTTGTTCTCAACAAAGTCCCAAAGCACCACCAAGCCGTTCATGAGCTTAACTGGCTTGTAGTCGCGAACAAGCTGCATATTGCTGCCGTCGGAGTTGCCCTGCCAAATCTTTAGCCAGTAGAAACGAGACGCGGCGGGAGTTACCGGTGTGCCAGCATCACTGTCATGCTTGGCGAAGAGATAGAGCGTCCTGCCGGTATCGACGTTGACGGAAGACGTCTTGGACGAGTAGACGGTCTCCGCCCCCGTGGCGTCGTCGATGGCCGAGAAGGTCTGGGCTCCGACGGCAAGCGAAACGCGAGCATGGGTCGTGTCGCCCGAATTCAGCGTGTAAACATCCGGATCCGCTGAGTTCGCCGCATCCGTGTATGGGTCGTTCTTTTTCGGCCGATAGTAGGTGCCGTAGCCGAGTCCAACATTGTAGCCCCACGCGTGGTACCACATATAGCACCGGGATACATCATCGCTACTGCCCCCATAGGAGGCTAGGAAGGCTTCCTCGGACGTGGATTTCTGCATGCTTGTCTCCTTGAACTCAGCGGCTGTGCCGGACTTGCCGATGACGCCGGTGTCGATGAACACCTTTCCGTCTGTCTCCACGTAATCGACATAGCATTCCAGCTTCGTCGCTTCCTCCGGGAGGATAATCTTGCCTACTCGCGAGGCGGGGATGTCGGGCGAGGGGCGGTAGATGCTCTTCGTCACTTCATCGTAGAGCATACCCTTGCCATCGACAAGGCAGGGCTTGAAGTCGCGCACGAGAACGCCGTCCTGCCAGATCTGGAGCCCGTAGCACCTCGCTTGGGAGCGCCAGCGCCAATGGCTCGACGAGAAGAGGCAGAGGTTGTTGCCGGTGTCGACGGTGCCGGCCGTGGTTGCGTTCAGGACCTGTGTGCCGTTCCATTCCACCGTCTGCGATCCATCCGCAAAGGTCACGTCGAACGAATTCGTGACACCAACGTATGCCGGGACATCGGCTCCGCCATTTTGCAAGTGCATCTCGCCGCTGTTTCCGTACTGCGACACGAGCACCGCATCGGTTTCATGGAGCATGTGGAACCATCCACTCGAGTCCTTAATGTTTCTTGCCCCGAGATACGCCCGCTTGTTGCGCCAGAACACAGCAGCCGTATCTTCCAGGTAACGATAGGCTTCGCGGTTCCAAGTACGCGTCACGCCGCCTCCGTTTTCGTCCTCGGCCGTCCACATCATCACGCCCTTGGCCCTTGTCCCCGTGCGGGCGGGGACGCCGGTGTCGAGCGTGTTGTTGCCGTCGGACTCGATGTATTCGACGAAAACGACTTCCTTCGGCTTGACCGACTGCCGGCAGACATTGTTGAAGACGAGCGGCGTGCCGAGAGAATAGAAGATGCGCTTCGACACGTCGTCGTAGAGTCCGGCGACGCCGTTCTTGAGGCACGGCCTGAAGTCGCGCACGAGATTGCCGTCCTGCCAAATCTTCAGGAAGTAAATGCGGGATGAGCTGAAATCATCCGGCGTCCCGTTGTTGTTCCTCGCAAAGAGGTAGAGGCTCCGGCCTGTGTTGACCGTGGAGGCATCGGACAGCGATGTCCATTCTTTCTCGGCCCCGGTCTCATCGTTGATGGCCGTGAAGGTCTGCGAACCCGCTGCGAAGGATACCCGCGCGTGGGTCGTGTCGCCATAGTTCAAAGGATAGAGGTTTGCGTCATCCCACGCCCCTGCCTTGGTCGGATCGGTCGTCACCGGTCGCCAGTAGGTGCCGCCGTATCCAAGTCCGAGAGTATAGCCCGACGCATGGTACCACATGAAGAACCGCGTGTTGGCATCGCTTCTCGCGCCGATGACGCATTCCTCTTTGGTGCGAGGACGACTGAAAAGGTTCATCTCCTTGAACTCGACCGTGGTCGCGGCCTTGCCGATGATGCCCGTGTCGATGTAGGCGGGTTTCTGTCCGTCGGCTTCCGCGAGAGGTCCCTGCGACTCCACATACTCGATGAACTCGTCGGGCACCTCGCTGTTCTCGTCACAGATAAGGTCGGTGCCGGAGATGGAGTAGAAGATGGTGTCGGAAACCGCATCGTACAGACCGGCGCGGCCGCCCTTCATGCAGGGCTGGAAGTCGCGCACAAGCGTCATGTCGCCGCCATCCTCAGGCCCCTGGTAAATCTTGAGGCCATAGCAACGCGTCTTGGACTTTCCGGC
>Ga0310694_10004396_pt1 | contig 13648 bp, 12 predicted proteins | sample 174DNAGHGhighgp2_FD_203884 | JGI IMG/M metagenome (GOLD analysis project Ga0310694, IMG submission 203884) | Sheep rumen microbial communities from Palmerston North, Manawatu-Wanganui, New Zealand - 1742 DNA GHGhigh gp2 (v2) (version 2) | ecosystem: Host-associated > Mammals > Digestive system... | reverse complement strand
TTCTGTTCTACCATTCCCATACGCACATAAAAAAGCGCATTAATGCCGCTATAATCTTGCGCATTGATATCCGCGCCGTAAACGAGCAATTTTTCCATTACGTTGATATGGTCGTAATAGGCGGCTATCATTATCGGTGTGGCTCCTCTATCACCCGGCTCGCGGATATTGGGGTCTGCCCCTGCCTCTAACAGGCGAGACACGCCGCGCAAATAATTAAATCGAATCGCACTTGTAAGCATAATACTGTCTCTATAATACACACGGTTAGGGTCCAACCCCGCTTTAAGAAGCCGCTTCAAAATATGCGGTTTTTCACTGATACTAATCAACAAATCCGGCCAATCGCCCACGATTTTCGCTCCGTTTTTCAGCAAAAAACTAACCATTTGCGTGTCATTATTACATGCGGCGCGCTCTAACGGCGTTTCGCCGTACTCATTGGGCTCGTTTACATTCGCTCCAGCAGCCAAACACGCCTTTACACGCAAGATATTACCTGTTCCTATGGCATCTACTAAATGCATAAATTTCCCCTATAAATCGGTATCCTTCACGGCCTACTTGGCTATATTACGCAAAAAACACGCAAACGCTTCCGCACGATCTCCGCCAATGTAATCTTTAGCGATTATTTTTCCTTTGAAATACAACTCAAAAAACAACCGCTTGCCCGCACCGCCCAAAGTCCGCCCGAAGAAAAAGCGGAACGTATAATCCCCGCTGTCATACGTACGGTAAAAGCCATAGGTGGCTCCGCCAAAAACATACGTTCCTTGTTGATTTACTTTAACATCTAGTTTGGAAACACACAAAAGCGCCGGATAAATTTCTTCATGTTTTGGCTCTATTTGCCAACTGTATTTCTCTTCCATAATTTCCTCTCTTTTTATATCGTTAAGCCCCTATGCGTAAAAACAACTTTGAGGGGAAGTTGCTGTAAGGACCACCGTATGCGGTCCATTTACTTGTAGGATAACATAATCGGGCGACAACATATTGTCACCCGTTTTGTTTTGCCGTCGGAGATTTTTCAGTGTTTTTGGGCCTTAAGGTCTAGTACCTGCTCTTTGATTGTATCGTAAACGCTCGCATTTTGTGGGTCATCTTTTTGGGCCTGCTCTATCACTTCCAAGGCCTTATCAAATTGCCTCTCATACGCATACATCGTGGCTGCAAAGTGCGTCTGCCCGAATTTACTTTTGTATGCGGCATTAAACAATTTCATAGCACCTTGATAGTTCTTATCGAGCATACATAAATAAATCCAATAAAAATGCAATACAATATCGGTTTTATTTTGTTTCAAGCCGTCTGCTATATACTTATATGCTTGTTGATGGTCTTTTAGTGTATAACAAATCAAAACTGCTTGTCTGTATCCCCTAGGGTCTTTAGGAGCGGATTTAATAAATTGGTTGCACCAAAACAATGCGTCCTTATATTGCCGATTCAACCAAGACCAACGGGCCATCACATGAAAAAGTTCCGTCTTTTGCCATTCGGCATATAAAGCATTTTTTTCTTTCTGATTAAACTGCCGGCATATTTCCAACGCAAACAACAACGTGGGATAAGGTTGTTCTTCCATCTTTGCTTTCGATAACAAACCGGACATCAATAACTCGTCAGTAGTATTAAAAAATACCTGTTTGCATTCGTCCTTTTGCTTTTTCTGTTCTTTGCGCCCGGCTTTTTCTACTTCTTTTTGAATAGGCAACACCCATTGAACCGGCTTTAGAGGAGTATTTTTATTCAAAACATCCAGTGTTTGCACAAAGGCCAACGCATTTTCTTTAGTTACTTGAAATTTTGCTAATTGGAAATCGGAACGCAACCGATAATTTACGTTCTGTTCATTGGGCTTGTAGAGCGGCAACCCTGCCATTTGTAATAAATTGACATCGCGCGTAATGGTACGTCGGCTTACACCACACTCTTGCGCCGCATGGTCCAAATTGAGCACGCCGCTGTTAAGCGTAATTATCAATTTAATCAGCCGGGTAAGTTGTTTGATTTTCTCTTGTTCGGCTTTTTTCTTTTTTGTGGTAGGTTTCTTCGGCAATTTAGTAAAATCTTTCTTTGTTTTCATCATTTTCTCCTATTGCACATTATCCCGTAAAACATCCACAATTTTGACCATGGCCCATGTGTCTTGCTCGCAGTATTTGAGCAAGTCCTTACGCAACTGCTCCAGTTCGGCGGGCGGTAATTTCCCAGCATATAACACGTCAAAAGCGTCCATGGCATCGCCGCCGTTGGCAACCGCCATGCCCTCGTAACTCATCTCCGGCACAAGAGCGGGTAACACCTTTTTTATCGTCCAACCGCATTTCATTTTGGGGTGCAAGTAATCGGCCTTGAACACATCCCCCGTATCGGCAAACCGCTCGGTCATCTCCAACAAACGGCAGGAATCTTCCTTGGAAAGCATCACGTCGCGAACAAGTCCTTCTATGCATGATTTTTCAAATCCGGCATTATGGGCTATCAGCGTACCCGACGCACCAATATATTTTAGCAACGCCGCCGCACAACCGGGCCGCGGATCCTCTTTGCCGGTGGAAAGATACTCATAATGCTCAAATGGGCCGTTCGGTTCGCGCTGTACATGCAAGGAAAACTGGAACGGAATTTGCTGATAAGGCCGCGAATATTTCCACAAAGGTACGACAGGGTTAGTCGTTTCAAAATCTAAATAATAAAGCGGATAAACTAATTTATTTAGCCACGCCGCCACCCCTGCATGGTTAATATACGGCTTTTGGGTGCGATACACCTCCAACCAACGGTTTTTCGTTTCATTCGTAAAACTATTGGGCGGCAAATCCACCACGTGCAATATACCTTTGGCAATGTATTTACGCGCCGTAACACTTTTTTGACAAATTTCAAACACGGAGCCATCCGGTATATCTTTCCAACAATAGTCGTGGCACTCGCACCCATCACATTTGCTTTTGTCTAATTCTGCCTCCGGCTCAGGGGCGGCAAGTAGTTTTTCAATGGCGGCTAAATTTTCTTCAATATCCTCGTCCGGGAACAACTCGCTATCCATGGGGGTTAATAGGAAAAATTGGCTCAAGTCCGGCTCGTCAGTTGTCATAAAATAGTCGGAATTGATGTGCATGAGATAACAATGCTCCGGCATAACACCACAACGAGAAAGCACATAGCGTTGAATGGAAATATCGTCCACATAAATAGCATCAATCTTGCGCCCGCTGCTTTTTACTTCCACCAAATTCCACCCGGTGGGCGTTTTTTCCAAAATATCCACAAATACCAAAATACCGTTATAAGTAAAGGCAGCCTCGTAGATAGCCGGTACACCCTGTGCCATGAGTTCTTGCGTTCGTTTAATGGCTTCTTGCGGGTTTTTGTAGCCGTCTTTGACCAGTACTCCACCTGGGAAACGCTTCCAAGCCAATTCGCCGATGAAATGGCCTCTATCAAAGATTTTCTGCTGGGCAGCATCCGGCGGAGTGAGTACCTCTTTTTTATTGCGCTGCAGCCACAAATGTTTGGGGCAACCGCGGTATTTTGTGTATTGTGATTTGGATAAATTCATAAGCACCTCTTAAATTTATGATAGCACATCAAAAGGCCCAAAACATAATGCTAAGGAGTTTGCCGTCTTTGTCGTACAAATCGCACGAATACGCCAAATCCCGCTTGGTACGCTCCAGTAGTTCTTCGCCATCTTTGGCAAACAAGTGTGAAACGCCCTTTTCATCTGTTTTGGAAATAATTTCAAAATAAACATAGCCACGATCAGTAACGTAGGTACCGCCCCATACTACTTTATCCCAAGGAATCCCTTTATCAATCATCCCCTGCGTACCGCCGTGCGCATGCATAATGTTCAAAAAACGTTGTATGTTTCCTCTAATTGATTCAAATTTCATACTCGTCATCCTCCTCTGTTTTATAATCAGATGCTTTGCTAACCACATTGCCTTTTTTATCGTACAAATTCCACCAAGTTACTACCGTTTTTACAGACATGATGTGTTTGATCCTAAACTCGGTTACTTCCAGTTTATCTTCTCCCACTTGCTTAACAGTATACTTTTTATTAATGGCCTCATCTTTGGCATATTTTACATTGGCCCAGTCTATGGGATGTTTCAGCACAAACGGCTTTTTGTCCTCTTCGTCCCACTTGGCTTCTAACTTTTTGTGATGTTCACGCCAAAGCATATCTTCCACAAAAAACGCTTCACAACGGGGCAAATAATCTTCGTCTAATTTGTGTTCATCGGCACATTTTTTAATATCGTTCCAATAGTCATCTTCGGTATAGCCCTTATAGCCAATCCAAGAAATTTCAGGTTCCTCATCAAAATAAAAGCGATTTTCCACCCGGTTCCAATGACGGTAATCATAAATAGAAATCCCGAAAAGTACACCTAAAATAGTTACCTCTATGCTTGGGCCGGCATGGTCCGTATGACGAGCCCATCCACACTCTATTTCAAAGACGTCACACCCAAAATACGCAATTTGCATATCCAGAGCCTTATATTTCATACCCAAGAAATGGTGGATAACCTTACTCCAATTGATTTTTTCAACATACTTCCAAAACATAACTACTCCTAGCCCCGGCCACCGTGATGACCGGGGCATTTTCCACACTTAGTATTTGCGGCTTAAAAAACCGCCACAAACCGGACATTTGGTATTCAAAGTCGGGTTTGCGAAGGTAAATACCTGATGGCATTTATTACACTCGTACTTTGTTTCTGGCATATTTTTCTCCTATACATAATTTGTACTTCCCTTATAGGATAATAAACCCGCGCGACAACATAGTGTCGCTGTACATTACATACACTTTCACATGCGCCACCATGATATTTCGTTTGGGTCGGTAGGCCATCGTAGTATATATCCCTTTATTATTCTTGGTCCTAAGACGGTTGGGCATTTCCAAATCAATAAGAAATCCCACCTATAGTGAGTAGACAATTTGACCTTGAAACCGCCTTCTTGACAACATTAAGCACGGCATGTTGCCTTTCGTGCTCAGATTAAGACAAACAACTCTAAACCTAAGAGTGAAGTGTTTGGGGCCGGATGGCAAATCATGTCTAAGGTGTTAAAGGCAGGATTCTTAACTCCCTCCTTAATTGTTAATTTCGAGTGGAAAGAGCAGAATAAGCCTAAACAACGTATCCTATTCTTTCCGTTCATCCCCAAGAGTAACCTGAAACATTACAAACTGAGTGCGGAAGCGAGACGTGCCAACTATGAGATGTTCCGGTACACCAAGCTACTAGAGTAACCACACTTCGTCTTATTTGATAAGTAATCAGACTATCTAAACACCCCTATTGTGGCAGATTGAGGGTGAGCGAGCACAAGCAGTGCAAGCGCAGACCGGGCCGCCAAGCATGCGTTAGCATGCGCGGGCGGGTGCTGCCACAACAAAGAAGGCCTACTGAAGTAGGCCCTTCGTACAAATTAGTTTGATGTGTGGGTTATTCTCTAGCTCCGGCTTGTTTTAGTAGTTCTACAATTTTTGTATTTCCGGCCTTTTGGGCTAGTTTAAGAGGGGTGTTTCCATCTTTGTCTGTGGTATTTATGTCCGCATTGACATCAATTAGATTGGCTACTAATTCATAATCCCCTTCTTGGGCAGCTTGAAGAAACTGCTGGTCCATCAATTCAACTTGTGTCAAATTTTGGGAAGTCCAGGGGTCTGTTTCGGCTTTACTTTTTGCTGTTCCTTCCTTGGCCCCGGCTTGTTTTAATAGTTTTACAATTTCGGTATATTCTTCGTCTTTCGCTCGTTGCAGAACAGTTTCACCGTCAAATTTTATATTCACGTCTGCTCCTGCTGCTAATAACAACCTAACTACTTCGGTATTTCCTGTATAAGCAGCGTAAAACAAGGGAAATTGTCCCCCTTGACTTACCACGTTTACATTCGCCCCGGCAGCAAGTAATACTTTCACTACGCCTATTTTATCATTACACATTCCAACTCCACAGGGCATTACTGCATATAACAATGCGGTTTCTCCTGTATTATCTATGGCATTCACGTTCACTCCGTTTGCCAACAGTGTTTTTACCAATTCCAACAAACCAGCTTTACTGGCAATCATTAACAACCTTTTGCCATTTTTTCCTTTAGTATTTATCCGACTATTCCACAATGTTTTGACTATATTGGGAAAATCCGAATCAATAGCAGCAACTAAAGCTTCATTTTTTTGGGCTGCTCCCGCCGCTAATAACAGTTCTACTATCTGATTTTTGTTATTTTCATCATAATCGCCTTCGCTATCCATCCCTACACAGGCCCATACCAATGCATTATTCCCTTCTTCATCTTTAGCATTTACATCTGCACCCGCGGCCAAAAGTTTTTTTACATCCTCCACATTCCCTACATAACTTGCCCATTGTAAAGCTGTGTTCCTTTTGTCCTTACTGTGTGCATTTACATCCGCACCGGCTTTGAGTAATAAATCAAAAACGTCCTCATAATTTCCTTCGGATGACATATAACTATAATCTTCTTGGTATAGTCCCATCAAGGCAGTATTGCCATATTTATCTGTGCCATTTACATCTGCTCCTGCGGTTAATAATTGTTCTACCGCAAATGCAAAACCGCGTCGGGCCGCTAGGTTTAAAAGGGGTTCCCCTTGTTCGGTTTTTTGGTTAGGGTCTGCTTTTTCTTGTTTTAAGAAATAGACAATAGCATCTTTATCATCCGTTCGGATAGCTCCTTCTAAAGTTGATGCTTTTTGAGCTGGACTTCCTTTGGATTGCGGTAAAGAGGACTGGGCAGATTTTAGGTCATAATCGGCAGGCATTTCGGCAATATCAGCCGGTTCTTTATTACACGCCGATAAACTAAATATAAATAAACCAGTCATCAAAAGACCAGCTATTCGTGTAAATTTTTGCATAATATCTCCCCTAAATTCTGTGTATATTCTTATTATAAAACATTTACCGAACCTCTGCGAAACTTTATACCTCGTTTGCGTCGGGTCGGGTCATACCTAAACTGTACGTAAACAATTATTGTGTTTGATTGTGGTAAATCCAAACTTCTTTTCGTAGCAGAAAGTCCTATATTTTTGCACTATATCATGGCTGGGAGTAATTTTATTGACGCAGTGCGTGAATATGTGCTGCAAACAGGGTGTCCGTTTTTCCCCAATTGACTGGACTAAATAGCACGGCAGAGCGAGTGTCCAAAAAGTGTCCAAAATACATCCCAAATGGTTCAATTTGGTTCAACTTCATTCAAAATAAACACCCTGCAAAGTTAATGCTAAGACTCAACCCAAAAGCGTAATCTTTCAGACGGAAAACTTTTATTATCGTGCTAGATTTTGTATAATGATTTTAGATTTAAGCCCAGTTGGCGCAGCGCTTGTAACATAAAGTACGTTCCCGCTCTTTGGGAACGCGCCGATATGGAAAAAGTAGTAACGAAGTTTGACAATTTAAGTAGTAGATAAGAATTTCCGCCCAGTTGGCGCAGCGGTAGCGCGTTCCCTTGACATGGGAAAGGTCACAGGTTCAATCCCTGTACTGGGCATTTTTTATTGGCATTTTTGCCAATAAAAATGCCCTTGTAGGAACAACAACTGCTTGTTGTTCCGTCAGGGATTGAAAGCCGCAGCCATATCCGAGTTTGAGCGCATCGCGCGAAAGGCGAGGATGGCGAGGCGGGGCCGCGAGCGGCGCGCGTCAGCAAGCCGACTTGTGGACAATCCCCCTGTACTGGGCACCATTGAAAAACCCGTCCTTGAGACGGGCTTTTTAATGGTCAGTAGCGCACCAACTGCTTGGTGCGCGGCAGGGATTGAAAGGCGCAGTGATGTTTTTGCTAACACATGTCCATCATACGCATGTAAAAAGAGCTATCAGCATCGTCAATCGTCTCAATCCCAATCCCAATCCCGATCAGAATCTTCAATTGTCCAATTCCCTTGTAACATATCACACAAATGCAAAGTTTTCTCCTTTCTAGAACCAGTACATCTACGACTACTCACGTTACCGGAATTATAATCTATCTCCAATCTTACGCCTTTGCCATCATCGTAGTTTATGGGATAAACTCCTATAGTACAGTGGTCATTCCACCAACAAGTTGAAGTGTATTGATAATAACCATCATTGCACACCTGATTCATGTTTCCGGCATCACACGTCAGCCCTTGCGTTAGCCCCAAAGCTCCTTCATACAGCAGCCACCTTGAACTCCCCCGAATAGTATTCGGATCGTATAAAATAATGGCCCCACTACCGCTCTGCATCTGGGGTTGTTCCAAATAAAAAAGCTCTATTTGCTTTTCAATAGCATTTACCCGCGTTATTGCCTTAGCAAAATGGGCTTTTCTTACGGCTTTTTGGTATTGCGGCAATGCTACACTTGCCAGTATGCCGATGATGAGTACCACGACAAGTAATTCAATCAGTGTGAAACCCATTAAATTAGGTGTTTTGCCGCACTTGATGCGGCATCTCCCGATTTTACTTCGCACGCTAGACCACCCGTCAGAAACAAAAAAGCGGGAGACCCCGGATAAAAACTCTCCGGGGAAACAAACTAATTTTACGACATCTTTTTTATTTTCATTTCTTCCTAAACGACTCAACCTTTCTTTTTGCATACAATTTGCTCCTACCGCCACTCTCGTCATTCCGGTACTCGCCGTACGGGCGTATACGGAATATAGCGCGGCCTTTTATTAAAGATTCTTCCAACAAATAAAATGTAGCAAAAAAAAAACAATGTCAAGTGAAAAATTTTATCGTCTAAAAATAATGAAAATAACGAATAAAACCCGTCCTTGAGACGGGTTTTTCACAAACAGCGCGTGCGAAATTGGGCGCGCTGTTAATATCAAACTTTATTTTATTCGGGCAAGGAAATTTCCGGTGCCGGCGGTAAAGCGGATAAATCTTCCTCAATTAGTTCCGGCAATTTCCGGGCCGCTTTGACACGCATATCTTCTAACTTCTTGGCCGAGGCCACAATGCCTTTGTTGCCGCGCAATGTTTTGTCTGCTTTATCGTAGGTATCTGTCAACTGGGTAATTTTCGTGTGGATATCTTCCATACGCGAAGCAAAAAGTCCTACCCGCTCCAACATTTCCTGTGCCGTCTTAAAAATTTGCTCGGTCAGTTGTCCGGCGCGTTCTTGACGCCAGAGATTTTCGGCTACCTGCAACACCGAGAATAAGTTAGATGCCGTCACGATTGCCACGCGGTTTTTGCGGGCGATTTCGTTTAATTCCGGTTTGGCCTGAACGGCTAAGAAATAAGCAAATTCCACCGGGATAAACATAAACACAAAGTCCAATTTCTCGTTAGGCAGTAAGGTGGAATAATCTTTATCCGCCAGTTCTTTGATATGTTTTTCTACCGAGGCCACATGTTCTTTTAGCGCGGAGGTTTTGTCTTCTTCCGTCGTGGCAGCTTGCCATTTCATATACGCCGTTAGCGACATTTTGGAATCAATCACAAAATCGCGCTTGCCGGGCAAATGCAACACAAAATCGGGCTGAACGCGGCGGTTTTCATCCGTCGTCATAGAAACCTGCGTATCAAATTCCGCTCCTTTACGAAAACCGGCCGCCGTCAGTACATCTTCCAAAATAATTTCTCCCCACGAGCCTTGTTGTTTGGGGCTTTTAAGTGCCTCGGTTAAGTTTTGGGCTTCTTGGGATAAATTGGCGTTTAACTCTAGCGTACGGTTAATAGCATTTTGCAACGAGCCGTGTCTTTCGGCACTTTCGGTGCGCAAATCGCCGACTTGTTTGGTAAATTTCTCCATGGTTTCTTTAAGCGGAGAAACCATTTCGTTATTTTTTGCAGAGAGTTCGGCGCGTTGTTCTTTTAACGTATCGGCGGCCAGTTGCTTAAATTCGGCCTTAGCGGTGGCTTGCAGCGCAGCGAATTTTTTATCTTGCTGGGCAAGTAATTGATTGGCGAAATTTTCCTGTCCGGCCTTGGCTTTATCTAACGAAGCAAGCTGCTCGCCGAGTTGGGCGATTTTAATATCCTTTTCTTTATCGGTTTGGGTAAAGGCAGCCACCTGCCCGGATAAATTTTTAATCTTTACATATGCAAGCACACCGACGATAACGGCTCCGGCTAAAAACGAAATAAGTATTTCCATGATTCCTCTCCTGTTTTTATTTTAATTTATTTTGGCGGTTGTTTCAAAAAACCCACCGCTTGTATAGTGTACATTTTACGCACGACAACGCATTGTCGCAAGAAGCCCAGCCGCCTTTTTGCCTTTTATAGCCTTGTTTGGCAACGGCAAAGACCAACCTAATTTTGACAGGCCGGAAAATAGGTCTTGACACATCAAAAAAAAAAACGATAATAGTTGTAGCAGTAAAAAATGGAAAACAGGGATGTCATGCTGAATGGGCGGCCCGCAGGGTTTCAGCATCTCCACCTTGTTTCTGTTTTATAAAGCGGTAGAGATCCTGAATCAAGTTCAGGATGACAACTTTTATTAAAGGAGAAATTTATGAGAAAAGAAAATCAATTAAAAAGTTGTTGTGAAAATAGCCTGTCATCCCCGAACACCCACCACTCGTCATCCCGGTGCTCGCCGCACGGGCAAATGCGGAATATAGTGGCGGGTGTTCCTAACGCCTCGCTATATCCCGGTTTTGCCCGTGCGGCGAGCACCGGGATGACGAGCGAGGCGAGCGTAGGTTTCACGCTTATTGAATTATTAGTGGTGGTGTTAATCATCGGTATTTTGGCGGCGGTGGCTCTGCCGCAATATCAACAGGCGGTATTAAAAAGCCGTTTTATACAAGCAAAAACTTTAGTGAATGCGCTTGCCAAAGCACAAGAAGCATATTATATGGCTAACGGAGAGTATAGCCAAACTTTTGATGCGTTGGATGTGGATACTCCGGCTTATACGGAAGAAACCACCCAAACAGTAGGTCAAAAAAATCGTCCGACAAGAAAATTTCCGTGGGGCGCGTGTACGCTATGGGAACAGGGGACGGTATCGTGTTTGATAGGAGAATCTTTACTCTGGGAGCAGTTTTTAGACCACTATCCTAATGCCCCCGCCCGGTTTACTTGTGCGGCATATGATACGAATCTTTCTTCTAAGGAAAACAAACTTTGTAAAAACGAATCCGGTTTGAGTACCCCCAGCGTAACCGGCGATTATTATATCTTTTGGCAGTTTTAATTATCTCAAAAAACCCCGGTACTCGCCGTACGGGCGAACACGCGGGGTTTTTTCATGCGCAATCAAAACGAACTTAATCAATATCTTTCATATTTTCAAATACGGTGTTTAACTGTTTATTGACCGTATAGAACGTCGTACAGCGCGGAATATCTTTTAGACGTCTTGCACCGATGTAGGACATCGTACTTCGCAGTCCGCCCAAAATGTTTTCCATGACGTGTTCCACCGGGCCGGTGTAGGGAATTAGTTTTTCGCGGCCCTCGGTGGTACGGTATTTGGCCATACCGCCAAAGTGTTTTTGCTGGGCCAGGCGGGAACTCATGCCATAAAATTCTTTATATTGGCGAATTTCTCTTTTGAGTTCGCCTGTTTTTTCGTCACACCAACTGGTTTGTACGCAACGCTCTACGAGGGCGCCGGCGGCTTCGTCCGTTCCGGCGAGCATACCGCCAAGCATCACAAAGTCGGCGCCTGCGCCAAACGCTTTGGCTACATCGCCCGGGACGGTGCAACCGCCGTCGGCGCAAATCATCCCGCCTACGCCGTGTGCGGCGTCGGACACTTCTAATACGGTGGAAAGTTGCGGCCGCCCAACACCCGTCTGTGAGCGCGTAATACACACCGACCCCGGCCCGATGCCCGCTTTGACAATATCCGCGCCGGACAAAATTAAATCCTGTGTCATATCGCCGGTAACTACATTTCCCACCATTAAAAGTAAATGCGGAAATTGCGTGCGCAACTCTTTGACAAACGACAATAATTTCGGAATATATCCGTTAGCAATATCCACGCACAGTTTATCAATATGCGGGTTTTCGGCAAGTAACTGAAATAAATTTTCTTTGCTGTCTTTAAGTCCGGTGCAAATAAATGCCAGCGGATGTTGTTTTTGGAAATACGTTTTGATTTGCTCGGGCGTATAATGCTTATGCAAACAGGTAATAGCGTTAAATTTTTCCAACGCGTCGTTCATTTCAAACGTGCCGGTGGTGGCCATATTAGCCGCCATAACGCCGCACGCGCGGAGCGTTTTCGGATACCACTTGAACGAATAATCACGCAAGATATTGGCTTCGCTGCGCGAGTTTAACGTCGTGCGTTTGGGCTGAAATAATACATCGCTGTAATCCAGCTGAACTTCGTTTAGAATACGGGTCATAACTTACTCCTTATTTATCTTTGAACTGCATGGCATATAACGCCGAGTACGCACCGTTGCGTTTAAGCAGTTCGTCGTGCGTGCCTTCTTCGGCAATTTTCCCGTCGTTAATGACTACAATTTTATTGGCATTTTGAATGGTACTTAACCGGTGGGCAATTACAATAACCGTCCGGTCTTTCATCAAATTGTCTAACGCTTCTTGCACCACGCGCTCGGACTTATTGTCCAACGCGCTGGTGGCTTCGTCCAAAATAACAATCGGGGCGTTTTTGACAAATGCGCGGGCAATTGCCAAGCGTTGTTTTTGGCCGCCGGAGAGCAAGAGTCCGCGCTCGCCGATTTCGGTATCTAAACCGTCCGGCAGTTCACGCACGAAGTCGTCCAAGCAGGCACTTTTAAGAGCGTGCCACATTTCTTCTTCGGTAATGTTCGGGTTGCCCAGTAAAATGTTTTCGCGAATCGTGCCGGAAAATAAGAAATTATCCTGAAATACCATCGCAATTTGACGGCGTAAAGATGATTGGCTTAAGTTCTTAATATCCGTACCGTCAATTTTGATACTGCCTTTGTGCACGTCGTACAGGCGCGGCAACAGGGCGGAAACGGTCGTTTTGCCGCCGCCGGAATTGCCCACCAAAGCCACCGTGCTTCCCACCGGAATCTTTAAGTTGATGTTGTGTAACACTTCGCGTCCCGGCACATATTCAAAGCAGACATTTTCAAACGCAATATCTTTTTTGATTTCTTTTAATTCTTTAGCATCGGGGTGGTCTTTAATAGCGGGCTCTAAATCTAAAATATCAAAGATACGGTCAATGGCTAAAAACGAGTTTTGAATAGCCACATAGTTGTTACCTACGCCTTTAAGCGGCGAATATAACATCATAAGCGCGGCAATAAACGCCACAAAGTTTCCGCTTGTAATTTTACCGTGCACAATTAAATAGCCGCCATAACCAATGACAATCGCAACACCGATAGACATTAAAATATGCATCACGGGAGAGAGCCAGTTCGTACGTTGCACCATTTTCATAGCTAAAGTAAATGTCAAATCGGTGGCTTGTTGGAAACGCTGTTGAAGCGTGTTTTCCAGCGTGAACGAACGAATCGTTTTATTGCCGGCGAAAGTTTCGTTATAAATTGTCATCACGTGGGATAAGTTTTCCACCGTGCGGGCCAAAATTTCTTTCATTTTTTTGCGCACCCACGACATCGGCGGTAAAAATAACGCCAAAATCAAAATAGCAAAACCGGCCAACTGCCAC
>Ga0310694_10004394_pt1 | contig 13651 bp, 10 predicted proteins | sample 174DNAGHGhighgp2_FD_203884 | JGI IMG/M metagenome (GOLD analysis project Ga0310694, IMG submission 203884) | Sheep rumen microbial communities from Palmerston North, Manawatu-Wanganui, New Zealand - 1742 DNA GHGhigh gp2 (v2) (version 2) | ecosystem: Host-associated > Mammals > Digestive system... | reverse complement strand
AGTTGTCCGAAGACGATGCAAAAGAACTGAAAGCCAATGGCTGCTGGTGTTGCTGCGAAGTAAGTAACATGGGCTGCCAACCGGGTGCTATCCATTTCTTCCAACATAACGGCATACTTTTTGCACCGGGTAAAGCGGTGAACGCCGGTGGCGTGGCTACTTCCGGCCTGGAGATGACGCAGAATGCAGAGCATCTGAGCTGGAAAGCAGAAGAGGTGGACGACCGTCTGCATCATATCATGCAGTCGATCCACGAGCAATGCGTGAAGTTCGGCCGCCAGCCGGACGGTAAGATAGATTATGTTAAAGGTGCGAACATCGCCGGCTTTATGAAAGTCGCAACCGCGATGCTCGAACAAGGAATTATTTAAGCTATGTATACTGATTTTCAACTTTACCTGCAATCAACTCTCGCGGAGATTCGCGAGGCAGGACTTTATAAGAACGAACGTGTCATCGTCACGCCGCAGTCATCGGGCATCCAAGTTGCCGGTGGCCAGGAAGTAATCAATTTCTGCGCAAATAACTACCTCGGTTTGGCGGATAACAAGGAACTGATAGAGGCCGCCAAAGCGCGCATGGACGCGCGCGGATATGGCATGGCGTCGGTGCGTTTTATCTGCGGTACGCAGGATACGCATAAGGAATTGGAGCGCGTGATATCGGATTTCTTCGGCACGGAAGATACCATTCTCTATGCCGCTTGCTTCGACGCCAACGGTGGTCTGTTCGAACCGCTGCTGACGGAAAATGATGCCATCATCTCCGATGCTCTCAACCACGCATCTATCATCGACGGCGTGCGACTCTGCAAGGCGGTGCGTTACAGGTATGCCAACGGCGATATGGCGGATCTGGAAGAGAAACTGAAAGCCGCGCAGGCGCAACGTTTCCGTATCATTGCCACCGATGGTGTGTTCTCGATGGACGGCAATGTATGCCCGTTGGATAAGATCTATGAATTGGCGCGAAAATACAACGCCCTTGTGATGGTGGATGAGAGTCACTCTGCCGGCGTGGTAGGAAAGACCGGCCACGGCGTGACGGAACTCTATAACCTCCGCGGAAAAGTGGAGATTATCACCGGTACGCTCGGTAAGGCATTCGGTGGCTCGGTAGGCGGTTTCACTACGGGACGCAAGGAGATTATCGACCTGCTTCGTCAACGCAGCCGTCCTTATCTCTTCTCGAACTCTATTCCGCCGATGATAGCGGCTGCGGGTATCAAGACCTTTGAGATTCTGACACGTTCCAACGAACTGCAGGACCGTCTGCATGAGAACACAGCCTATTTCGTGGAGCGCATGAAAGCGGCCGGCTTTGATATCAAACCGACGCAGTCTGCCATCTGTGCGGTCATGCTCTACGACGCACGACTGAGTCAGGAGTTCGCTGCGGCTTTGCAGGAAGAGGGAATTTATGTCACGGGTTTCTATTATCCTGTCGTTCCGAAAGGCCAGGCGCGTATCCGCGTACAGGTTTCTGCAGCCCACACACGCGAACAACTCGACAAGTGCATCGCCGCCTTCACCAAGATCGGTAAGAAACTCGGAGTCTTAAAATCATAAATCATAAATTTGAAATCATAAATGAAAGCACTTGTTAAGCGATATGCCGAGCCCGGCATCTGGATGGAAGATGTTCCGTCGCCGGAAATGGGAGTCAATGATGTCATCATCAAAGTGACCAAAGCCGCCATCTGCGGCACGGACCTGCATATGTATAAATGGGACGAGTGGTCGCAAGCTCATTGTAAACCGCCTTATACGATGGGGCATGAGTTCGTGGGCATTGTGGCAGATTGCGGACCCGGTGTGCGGAATTTCAAGATAGGCGACCGCGTGACGGCGGAAGGACATATCACCTGCGGGCACTGCCGTAACTGCCGTAGAGGTATGGGCCATGTGTGCGAGAACACGATATCCCTCGGTATCATGGGACGTGACGGCTGTTTCGCGGAGTTCGTTTCTGTACCGGAAAGCAATGTGGTCAAAGTGCACCCGCAGATACCTGATGATTTTGCGGCAATCATGGACCCGTTCGGGAACGCCACTCACACGGCTTTGGCTTTTCCGTTGTTGGGAGAAGATGTGCTCATTACCGGCGCAGGTCTTATCGGCACGATGGCTGCAGGCATATGCCGCTTTGCGGGCGCGAAGAATGTGGTGGTGACGGATATCAATCCGCTTCGACTGGAAATTGCAAAGAAAATGGGGGCAACGCTTACCGTTGATGGATCGAAAGGTGAGACTATTCAAGATGCTATGTTCCAACTCGGTATCCGTGGTTTTGATGTAGGATTGGAGATGTCCGGAGCACCTTCTGCTTTCAATGATATGATCGAGCATATGTATAAAGGTGCCAACATCGCCCAACTGGGTATCCTGCCGTCTAATACGCAGGTGAACTGGTCGGATGTAATCTTCAATGCGCTCACTATCAAGGGTATCACCGGTCGTCGCATGTGGGAGACATGGTATCAGATGGAGCAGATGTTATTGGGCGGACTGGATTTGTCGCCGGTTATCACCCATCGCTACAAGTTCGAGGACTTCCAGAAAGGATTCGATGTGATGGTCAGCGGACAATGCGGCAAAGTGCTGTTAGAGTGGTAAAAAATTAAAGTTTATAGATATGAAAAAGATTTTTATGAGCGTTCTGCTGCTCGTTGGCGGCATCGCAATGTCCTTTGCGCAACTCTCGGAAGGACTGACAGAGTACAAGTTGGATAACGGCCTTACCGTCTATCTCTGGGAAGACCATGACCAACCGGATGTGTTCGGTGCAACCGTTACGCGTGCCGGTTCGATTGATGAACCCGAGACGGCTACCGGTCTCGCGCATTATCTGGAGCATATGCTCTTCAAGGGTACGGAAAAGATCGGTGCCCTCGACTGGGAGAAAGAGAAGCCGTACTACGAGCATGTCATCGCGCTGTACGACACCTTGGCGATGACCCAAGATCCCAAAGAGCGCGATGCTATCCAGTTGAAAATCAACGAACAAAGCCGTTTGGCGGCGCAGTATAGCGCTACGGATGAGTTCTCGAATCTCATTCAGTCCATCGGTGGAGAAGGACTGAATGCCGGTACGAGTTATGACATGACTTATTTCCACAACAGCTTCCCCGCACATCAGATGGAGCGTTGGCTTACCTTGTATGCCGATCGTCTCACCAATCCCGTCTTCCGTACTTTCCAGGCGGAGTTGGAGAATGTGTTCGAGGAGTATAACATGTATTCGGATGACAACAACCAGCATGTGACCCGTTTTGTGGAATCTGAGGCATGCAAAGGCACTCCGTACGAGCGTGATATCATCGGTTATCCGGAGGATCTCAAGAATCCGAAATTGCGTCAGCTGATTGAGTTTTTCAATACATGGTACGTGCCTAATAACATGGCGCTTGTGCTCGTCGGTAATTTCTCGACGGAAGAGGTGAAGCCGCTGATTGAGAAGACTTTCGGAAAGATGAAGTCCAAAGAGCTACCGGCTCGTCTCCAGTGGAAAGATACGGAGTTTGCGAAAGACCAGCGTTTCCGTGCCCGCCTGGGATATTATCCGATGTATATCGAGGAATACAAAGGCGTCAAATACGGCGAGAAAGATGAGTTGGCTTTGCAGTTCGCCTGCGAGTTGCTCTCCAATGAGATGGGAATCGGTCTGTTGGACGAACTGCAGTCCGAGAATGAGTTCCTGGGTGCTCAGGCATCGCTCAGACCTGCCCGTGAGATGGGACGTATCCAACTCTTGGCCATCCCGTTCATGAACATGCAGACCGGTGCCTATAACTCGATGAGCGATACCGAAAAATCCTTGCGTAAGGCAACCGATAAACTCATTAAAGGCGATATCTCGGACGAACTGTTCGAAGCCGTGCGTCTGAATATGATGCAGGACTACGACCGTAGTATGGAGTACGCGATGTCCAAAGCCATGATGCTGCTGCAAAGCTTCGTGTATCAGATACCGCTCAAGGACTTGCTGACCGAGAAAGAAGAACTCGCCAAACTGACAAAGGATCAGGTAATCAGCGTTGCCAAAACCTATCTGTCGGCTCCGAAGATGATTTTCGAAATCGGTGAGGGCACGCCCAAGAAAGAGAAGCTGGCGAAACCGAATATCAAACCGATAGAACCGGGTTCGGGCCAATCGCAGTATTATACTGATTTTGCTTCTATCCCTGCCGGCAAACTCGTGCCGCGTTTCGTGGACCTCAAGGATATCGACCAGGATCGTTTTGCGGAGAACGTGTATGTCTATGTCACGCCGAACCCGAAGAACGATATCTTCACGCTGCGTCTGAAATACGGCGTTGGCTCGTTCGAGAAACAACTCCTGCCGTTCGCGGTGGAGATGATGAATAACGCCGGTATCAAAGGAGCGCCGGGTACTACCCTCAATGAGTTCCGCGCCAAATTGGCCAAGTTAGGCGGTAAATGCAACTACCGCGTCACGGACAGCTATGTCATCGTGGATATCGAGGGAGCCGAGAAAAACATGAAAGAGATCGTATCGCTCGTCAATCTGCATATGCTCTTCCCGGAGTTCTCTTCCGAGGGACATAAGAAACTGAATGGTATCGTCAGTCGTGAACTGAGTACGCGTTGGGTAGAGCGCAAGAACTCATCCATGCGTGCAGCCGCGGCGTTGGATTTCGTGCTCTACGGAGATAACTCGCCTTACTTCAAACGTGTGCCCGAACGTAATATCTGGGCACCGGAAATAGGTATTATCCTTCAAGAATCCGATCTGGAAGCCGAGTGGCACCGTGCGTTGGGCTATGAGCTGGAGATTCACTATGCCGGCCAATTGCCTGCCGACTCGGTCAAGATGGCGTTGTACGGCCATATCCCGATGTCCGAGAAAGCCACGCCTACCGCTTCGCCTATCGAGCGTCCACGTACCGCTTTCGGGAAAACCGAATTGTATTTCCTGGGCGACCCGGAGATGCAGCAGGCGAAGGTCTATTTCTTCATCGAAGGTACGCCGTATAATATCAACGAAGCCGTTCAGTATGAGGCGTTTAATGAGTATTTCGGCGGCGGATTCTCGGGTCTGGTTATGAATGAGATCCGTGAGAAACGTTCGATGGCTTATACTGCCGTCGGAGGTTTCCGTTTGCCGCCTCTGCAAAACCGTAATTCCTTGTTCTTCGGATATGTGGGGACGCAGTCCGATAAGGTGAATGATGCCATTGATGTGTACTGCTCCTTGCTCGATTCCATGCCGCGTAACCCGGAGAATATCGAGAATATCCGTACCGTTCTGCGCCAGTCGATGCTCTCTAATCATCCTACCTTCCGCTCCAAGAGCCAGCGAATGACCGATTGGTACCGACTCGGTTATCAGATCGACCCGGCTACGCTGCAAATCCGCCAAGTGCAGAAACTCAAATTCGAGGATATCGAACGCTTCTATGAGTCGCATATCCAGGGCAAACCGGTGAAAGTACTCGTTATCGGTGACCCGAAACTGATTGACCAGAAAGCGCTCAAGAACAAGTTCGGTAAGGTGAATAAGTTGAACGGCGATAAAGTGTTTGGCGAATGATGCACCGCAGTGGATTCGTGAACATAGTGGGTAACCCCAATGTCGGCAAATCGACGCTGATGAATGCCCTGGTGGGCGAGCGTCTGTCCATCATTACTTCGAAGGCGCAGACGACTCGTCACCGTATCATGGGCATCGTCAACGGCGAGGACTTTCAAATGGTCTATTCCGATACGCCGGGCGTCCTCTCGCCCAACTACCGTCTCCAGGAACAGATGTTGGAGTTCTCCCGTTCCGCACTGGTCGATGCCGATGTCCTGTTGTACGTCACCGAGGTGCAGGATAATCCCGACCGCAATGCCGACTTCCTTGCGAAAGTGAAGAAGATGGCGGCCGCGGGCACACGCGTGTTCCTTATAATTAATAAGATTGACCTGACCACCCAGGAAACCCTGGAACGTTTGGTCGATTTCTGGCACGCACAACTGCCCGAAGCGGAGATCTTCCCGATCTCTGCCCAAGAGAAATTCGGCGTGGCGCAACTGTTCGATGCCATCAAGAATGCGCTTCCGGAAGGACCCGCTTTCTTCCCCAAAGACCAACTGACAGACAAGTCCGAGCGTTTCTTCGTGAATGAGATCATCCGCGAGAAGATCCTCCTCAACTACGATAAGGAAATCCCGTACTCCGTCGAGGTGGAGGTGGAGTCCTTCCACGAAGAAAAAAACATCGTGCGTATTTCTGCGGTGATTTATTGTGAAAGGGACAGCCAGAAAGGCATCATCATCGGCAAAGCCGGCTCAGCCCTCAAGCGGGTAGGGAGCCAGGCACGCAAAGATATAGAAGACTTCCTGCAGAAACAAGTCTTCCTGCAACTCTTCGTCAAAGTGGACCGTGACTGGCGCTCCAATATAGGCCGCCTCAAGCACTACGGCTACGATTTATCGTGATATATTCAGCCGTGGAGCATTGGCCAGCGGCAGTTCGGAGGGATCTTTTATAAGGAAAATCTTCATCGCAATAGACGACGGGTACTTGGCAAAGTACTCGTTGTCTGTATAATACCATTCAATCTGCGAAATAGCAAACCTCCGCGGGGCGGTCTGATTCCAATATCGGATATGTCTCATCTGTTTCGGCACCACTTTGATACCCGTCTGACCGTCCGCAAAACGTACGACGGCTATCACGCGTTTCTTATGAATATGCGCTTGCGCCTGTTGCGATTCGTCCAGGCGGTGGGAAATAGTGATATGCCGCCCTCCGGTCTCGTTGATACGTTGCATCTCGCGACGGAAAAGAACCCCGTGCGTCGAACTGTCTTTCCATTGATTGACAGCAATATAGTAATGAATCATCTCGTGCAATATCGTATCATCCACCACTTCTTCCGGTAGGTCGATACGCACGTTGATACGCATCACAAAATCTTCATTTTGATACCCGCCGAACAAGCCTTGTTTGCGCCGTGTGAACGTCACCTTGCCTAAAAATCCTTTCGCGTGACTTAACTTAATGGGCAATGCAGGCAGCGAACCGCCGAAAAAACGGTAGTTATACTCGTCGAAACGGCTCTGTATGTAACTTATGGTCGGCCTCATGCTTCAAATCGGCTGCAAAATTACAACAAATAAATGACATATGCAAATCCGTTTTTCTGCCAAATTGTCAGTCCCCTTCTGCCAAAATCCCCCCAAAACACCCCAAATTCCCTTTGGCACAAGATTTGTCATTTCTTGGGTGACTAGTTTCCTAGTTCCCTAGGCTCCTAGAACCCTAGATTGTTAAACTAAAAAAAATATACTACTATGTCTAAAATTATTGGAATTGACCTCGGTACCACGAACTCGTGTGTAGCCGTAATGGAGGGTAACGAACCTATCGTCATTGCTAACGCTGAAGGTAAGCGTACGACCCCTTCTGTTGTTGGATTCATCGACGGCGGTGAGCGTAAAGTAGGTGACCCTGCTAAACGTCAAGCCATTACGAACCCGACCAAAACTATCTATTCAATCAAGCGTTTCATGGGTGAGACCTACGATCGCTTGCAGTCTGAAATTGCCCGCGTTCCTTATAAAGTAACCAAAGGCGACAACAACACTCCCCGTGTGGACATCGACGGACGTCTCTATACCCCGCAGGAGATCTCGGCTATCATCCTTCAGAAGATGAAGAAAACCGCTGAGGACTACCTCGGACAGGAAGTAACGGAAGCTGTCATCACAGTGCCGGCTTACTTCAACGATTCTCAACGTCAGGCTACCAAGGAAGCCGGTGAGATCGCAGGTTTGAACGTACGTCGTATCGTGAATGAGCCTACTGCTGCAGCACTCGCTTACGGCCTCGACAAGTCGAACAAAGACATGAAGATCGTTGTCTTCGACTGCGGTGGTGGTACCCACGATGTATCCGTGCTCGAACTCGGTGACGGTGTCTTCGAAGTAAAAGCAACCGACGGTGATACCCACCTCGGCGGTGACGATTTCGACCATCGTATCATCGACTGGCTCGTAGCGGAGTTCAAGGCTGAGAACGGCGGCGCCGACCTGAGCAAAGACCCGATGGCTATGCAGCGTCTGAAAGAGGCCGCTGAGAAGGCAAAGATCGAGCTCTCCTCTGCTACCACGACGGAAATCAACCTGCCGTATATCATGCCGGTAAACGGCGTTCCGGCTCACCTCGTTAAGACCCTGACTCGTGCTAAATTCGAGCAACTGATTGACGACCTGATCCAACGTACCATCGCTCCGTGCCGCACGGCTCTGCAGAACGCAGGTCTCACGACCTCCGATATCGACGAGATCATCCTCGTAGGTGGTTCGACACGTATCCCGGCTATCCAGGATGCCGTGCAGAAATTCTTCGGCAAAGCTCCCTCGAAGGGCGTTAACCCGGATGAGGTAGTAGCCGTAGGTGCAGCTATCCAAGGCGGTGTACTCACCGGCGATGTGAAAGACGTCCTCCTGTTGGATGTAACCCCGCTGACTCTCGGTATCGAGACCATGGGCGGTGTCATGACCAAGATGATCGAGGCGAACACCACTATCCCGACGAAGAAAACCGAGACCTTCACCACGGCGGTTGATAACCAACCTTCTGTAGAGATCGTTATCTATCAGGGCGAGCGTCCTATGGCGGCCCAGAACAAACTGCTCGGTCGCTTCCACTTGGACGGCATCATGCCCGCACGTCGTGGCGAACCGCAGATCGAGGTAACCTTCGATATCGATGCTAACGGTATTCTTAACGTAACCGCGAAGGATAAAGCTACCGGCAAGGACGCCAAGATTCGTATCGAAGCTTCGTCCGGTCTCTCCGATGAAGAGATTAAACGGATGAAAGCCGAAGCCGAAGCCAACGCCGAGGCGGATAAGAAAGCCAAAGAGCAGGCTGACAAACTCAACAAAGCCGACGCTACGATCTTCCAGACCGAGAAACAACTCGCTGAGTTCGGCGATAAGATTCCTGCTGACAAGAAAGCGCCGATTGAGAAAGCCCTCGCGGACCTCAAGGCTGCGTACGAGAAGAAAGACGCCGATGCCTGCGAAGCCGCTAACAACGCCCTCATGACAGCTTTCCAAGCCGCCTCTGCAGAGATGTACGCTGCTCAACAGCAAGCACAACAGGCTCAACAGGCCGGAGGCCAATCAACCTCAAACGGCGAAGCCTCTAACAACTCCAACAACGGCAACCCCACCGCCGAAGATGTAGATTTCGAGGAAGTTAAATAATAAACGAAATTGGTAAAAAAATGACATGCGCGCTTGCGTATGTCATTTTTTTGTTGTACCTTTGCCCCCGCAAACTTATGTAACGCATCTTCACTATGAGCCACCTTAAACATATTTTGATTGCTTTATTGCTTTTTACCAATCTATTGGCACTACAAGCGGATCCGTTCTTACTGCCCGGGGCTCATCGTTTCTCATATCCTTGTAGCGGCTTTTTCAAAGGCACGACGCTGGATGTCTTTTTCTATGTCCCGCAGGGTGTGGAGATTCAGGATATGAAGGTGCAGTTTGTGATGCATGGAACGAATAGAAACGCGAGTCGCTATCGGGACGCATGGATTACCAAAGCCGACCAATACCATCTCATCATCATTGCGCCGCAATTTGACAAAGATAGATTTCCGTCGGAGAAATACCACCAGGGCAATGTGAAGTTTGCGTGGGATCAATATAACGAGGACGCGTTGATATATGGTATTATTGATGATCTTTTTTGTGCGCTTAATCAGAAATATCATTTCAAAGATACCAAATATAATATCTTCGGCCATTCAGCCGGTGCTCAATTTGTGCATCGCTTCGTTCTTTTTTATACCTCGCCCTATCTTGATAAAGCTGTTGCGGCCAATGCCGGTACCTATACTTTGCTGACCAATAAGGCCGGTTATCCTTTCGGGTATAGAGACATAGGGGGCGTCTCCCAAATCAGCAAGGATATTTTTAATAAACAACTCATAATCCTTTTGGGTGACGGCGATACGATTAGAGACGCTAACTTAAACGTCTCTTCTGCTGCGGACAAACAAGGATTAAACAGGTGGGAGCGCGGACATACTTTTTTCCTTTCTGCGCAGGAATATGCTGCTAAACGCAAATGTTCGTTTGTTTGGCAATTGGATACAGTGCCTCATGCTGCCCATTCCGTATCTCCCATGTCCATCTACGCCGCCGACTTGCTCTATAAATAATTTCCGTCATCCGCAAGGATCCCACCTTCGTCTACTTCCGGAGAATCTCACCTTCTTCCATTTCCAGAGATTGTATCCTGGTCATTGTGTCCGTTATTCGGCATGTCATGCCGGTTTTGTCTATTGAAATCGAATATCATTCGATATTTTTGCAAAAAATCTCCATTTATTTGCATATATCAGAAAAAAGTATTACCTTTGCACTCGCAAACTCACGCTGGGGTGTCTGCGTGACATAACAGGGTGAGGGAGCAGACATATTTTAAGGCGTTTACTAACGCTTGTTTTTGACTGATAGAAACCTAGGAAATTTCAAAGCAGTCTCGATAATATCGAAAACAAGTCGCAGTAGATGCTCATGGGTGTATTGTACACTCGCGCGTACATGTACGCGTGTAGTTCCGTATATACACAGCGTGGGTTTCTGCATTGCTTGTCCGTATTATCGGGTTTTCCTAGGACCTCTATCAGCGGATAAGTGAAAGGAGATCCGCGTTTTTGTTATATAACCCATGCAAGATATGAATAAATTATTGTCAGTAGTCATCCCTGTGTATAATGTAGAAAAGTACATAGCGAGATGTTTAGATTCGTTGCTTGTTCCGCAGCAACAATTGGAAAAGTTGGATATTGTCATTATTAATGATGGCACACCCGACAATTCTGCTGTAATAGCAAAAGAGTACGAAAAGAAATACCCCAAAGTATTCCGTGTCATCGACCAAGAAAACCGTGGTCACGGAGGAGTCTGGAATCATGGCACAGAATTGGCGATCGGCAAGTACCTCTTCTACCTTGACTCCGACGATTGGGTAGATACAAATCAGTTTAGTCAATTAGTAACGAAGCTCGAGACAACTGATACAGATTTGGTATTTATCAATAGCCAAACGTATTACGCAGAAACAGACTCATACTCCAAGTCGGATATTATTAGCCTTATTCCAAATCAAGTATACGATCTGAATACTTTCGATTGGCTACACACTCCGCAAATAGGCAACGCTACGTATATCACACATTGCATCTATAGAACTCAGATGCTTAAACTTCATTTGCCTATCTTCTTAGAGAAAGTTCGCTACGATGATATTATTTTAGAGGGACTGCCAATTGTTCTTGCCGAAACGTTTGTATACTACGATCTGCGCGTCTATAACTATTATAAAGGAAGAGCCGGTCAAAGTTACGACCCTACTGTGCGCGCTAAACACTACGACGATGTCACAACAGTAGTTATGTCAACTATTCACTTCCTGCAAAACAACACTCCGCAAAAACCATCTAAGCGTAGAGAATTTGGCATTGCTTTGTATGAGAGTTTTGTGCGCTATCATTACTTTGAGATCTCACGGGAGCCCAAAGCCTATGCAAAGTCTCACTTGCCATTATGGGATGCTTATGTTCGTGAGAATCACTATTCAGTAAAGCCGGATACCGTCATGCGGCATTTCCGAGTTTTGCCGTTTGAGCTATATTGGCCTTGGTTCAAAGTGTATCGTTTCTATACGCGCACAAAGGGCTGGATTAAGAGAAAATTGAAGTAATATGGATGTGATTATTGGCGCCGGTGTGTCCGGTCTAACATACGCGAACTTCACAAAGAACGAATACTTGGTTCTTGAGCAAGATGATCATACAGGAGGCTTGTGTAATACTATCTCCCAAGATGGTTTCGTTTGGGATTATTCCGGACATTTCTTCCATTTCCAAGACCCGCGTATCGCTCAATTTATCAGCGAACGGATAGATCAATCTAAGTTGGTTAAGGTTGAAAAACATACACAGATACGCTACAAGAATCGCTTAATTGATTTTCCGTTTCAGAAGAATATTCACCAACTCCCACAACAAGAGTTCATTGATTGTCTATGCGATTTGTTTGAGAAGGACGAAAAACAGCAGCCAACCTTCAAGGGCATGCTTTATGCTAAATTCGGTAAATCAATAGCAGAAAAATTCCTCATCCCTTATAACTCAAAACTATACGCTACCGATTTGGATAAATTGGATGCAGATGCAATGGGACGATTCTTCCCGTACGCAGACAAGGAAGAAATCATTCGTAACTTTCGACAATCAAAGAATGACTCCTACAACGGTTCCTTCTTGTATCATAAAGGAGGAGCGATTGAGTATGTTCACGCGTTAGAAAGAGATTTGGACGTGAGTAAGATTGCGCTCAACGAGCGAGTAGTATCAATCGACACCAAGAATCATATTGTTGAGACCAATAAGAGAACGATCCAATATGACCATCTTATCTCTACAATTCCTTTCACGCGCTTATTGAAACTATGCCAACTCTCCTATAATCAAAAGGTCCTAACAAGTAATAAAGTACTGGTATTCAACCTTGGCTTCGACGGGAGAGGTTTAGATATCAAGAACCATTGGATCTATTTCCCTGAAAAGAAGTATTATTTCTATCGTGTCGGCTTCTATAGCAATATTATCCCGGCAGATAGAATGTCACTTTATGTAGAAATCGGCTTCAACTCAAATGCGTCAATCGACATAGATAAAATGCTTGCACGCACATTAGAAGATTTGCACAATGCACGTATTGTCAATAATGAGCGTTTGGTTTCCTGGCATTCGGTTGTTATGAATCCCGCGTACGTGCATATCAATAAACAAGGAATAGATGAGGTGAGTCGCTGTAAAGAAGAATTAGCGCGCCAGGACATCTATTCCATTGGTCGGTATGGCAGCTGGAATTATAGCAGTATTGAGGACAATATGAAAGAAGCTATCCATTTATCGTCAACCCTTTAAACAAGAAATGCACTATGTTCAAATACACAAAACGACTTTTATCCGACATCCGTTTTTGGTGTCAAGAATTCAAAATCCGCAGTAAGGAAAACGCAGAGTGGGAGCGTATCGAAGACGAAGAATGGCGTCATCCCATGGCAGGCTTCGGCTACTACACCACCATCAAACGCAACCGCGCCGAACGCAAAGCCGCCCACGCAAAAATGCGTGACCTAATTCAATAGCCTTTACCCATTCCTATAGTGAGCGCTGGTCTCATAAACTCTCCCTTCGGAATTCCTATATTCCTAGTTTCCTAGAGTCCTATTCCTCTTTTGTTAAGTGCGCAGTCCGTCAGGGCTGCGCACTTCTTTCTATCCCACCTTCGTCCATTTCCAGAGATTATATCCTGATTATTGACAGCACGGAGTATTTTCTTCCATTACATGGCAATCCGATTGCCCGTTCCCCTTCGTCATAACCACATTACGTCATACCGTCATCCCGTTTCCCTCCCAAATAGCATCTTCCCCTCCCAAATAGCATCTTCCCCTCATAAATTTCCATTTTTTTCACAATTCTCTTGCATATTCCAAATATTTGTTGTACCTTTGCACCCAAATTAGTAGTATATAGTACGCGGTTAGTATGTATACAGTAGGTAATTAGTATGTGGCTAGTAGGTAGTTAGTAGGTTATAAT
>Ga0310694_10004393_pt1 | contig 13654 bp, 28 predicted proteins | sample 174DNAGHGhighgp2_FD_203884 | JGI IMG/M metagenome (GOLD analysis project Ga0310694, IMG submission 203884) | Sheep rumen microbial communities from Palmerston North, Manawatu-Wanganui, New Zealand - 1742 DNA GHGhigh gp2 (v2) (version 2) | ecosystem: Host-associated > Mammals > Digestive system... | reverse complement strand
AGAGGCGCTGGGAGGATGAGACGCCGAAGGTCAGCACCGGGCGGGTGGTGCCAGCGCAGCAGTACTCACAGCGGGACTACAGCGGAGCAGACGACGCGCTGCCGGACTGGGTGATCCAGAAGGGACGCGAAATGGGCATCCTGGGAGGTGAAAGCGGATGATGATGGAGCTGCTGGACTTTGTGCCGCAGGGCAAAGGCCGACCGCGCTTCACGAAGAGCGGGCACGCCTACACGCCGGAGCGGACGCGGGATTATGAGAGCGCGATCCGCACGGTGTGGATTCTCAAGTGCGGCACGAAGCCGTTGGAGGGGCCGGTGCGGGTGACCTGCGAGTTCTGCTTCCCCGTTCCGGCGAGCTGGCCGAAGAAGCGCAAGGCAAACGCGCTGAACGGCGGGGAGATGGTCAAGCACAGCGACTGCGACAACCTGGTCAAGGCCGTGCTGGACGCCTTGAACGGCGTGGCCTACATCGACGACTCACAGGTTCAGTCCATCGCGGCTACGAAGCGCTATGCGGATCGGGCGGCAATCAGAGTGTGGGTGACGGAGGCGGACAATGGCGAGAGTGCTGACGTTTGACGAGCTGGCGGCGCTGCCGACCGGGACGCACGTGTGGGAGGACTGCATGTGGTCAACGGCGCCGGCGGAGATGGTGAAGCTGCGCACGGACAACCAGCGCGGCAGGAAGCGGGTGTTCGGCTGCTACTCCGGAGGGAAGGGCGAGCTGCGGTTCTCGCCGGACTTCGACTTTCGGTACTGGGACGCGGAGCCGACCACCGAAGAGAGGCAGGAGACCAGATGGAGCAGATCGCGGGGCAGATAAGCATCTTTGACCTGCTTGAGCCGGAGAAGCCGCGCATCTCAAACCGGCTGGAGCCGTGGGACTTTCACGAGGGCGTGAAGGGCTGGATGATCCACGCGGTATGGTTCGCCGAGGGGCCGCATGTGCCGGAGTGGCTGTGGGGCTGCGTGGTGACATACACCGACCGTTGGGTCAGCGTGGAAGAGCCAGAGCAAGACGCTGAGGGCCGATGGTCAACCGCTGGGGAGAAAGTACGGCAGAAGGGTGACAGATATGCAGGATGGTACGGCGGGACAAGACCGCTGTACCGGCAGACGCCGACATTCGACGAGCGCACGGAGTACGCGAAGGAGGCGCACGGGAGAAAGCATCCAAGGCGGATTATCGACGCGGACTGCGTTGTCGCCCTGGAGGGGCCTCCGCTGAACGAGGCCGAGAAAGAGACGATCCGAAAACTGCACTTTCACTGAGGAGGGAGAACGTGTCGAGACTTGATAACCTGCCAATCCGGCAGATCATCGAAACATCGGGCCTGACCTATGGCGCGGTTGCCAAAGAGATGGGCGTCACCAAACAGTGGCTCTCGTGCATGTTGAGCAAGCCACTGTCGGACGTCAACCGGCACCGGATCATGAAGGCCGTCAACACGCTGCGGGGCGCGAATGCGCTGCCCGCCGAAGCGATGGACGGCAAGGTCAAAGTGTACTTCAGCAACGGCAACACGGCGGTATTCCCCAAGGACAAGGTGGTCTTATGCGATGATCCGCAGCTGCCGCAGGACGGCAAGGTGATTGTGAACTGGGCCGCGGTCAGCTGGATGCGCGAGTATCAGGAGGACTGACATGCAGGGATTCGGGACTGTCCATAAGTGCAGGATTTGCGGGAAGAAGTTCTACGTGCCCATCGCCGGGGAGTGGGCCTATGTGCTGAACAAGCGCCTGGTCTGCTCCTGGAGCTGCCTGCGCAAGGGTGAGAAGACGGAGGGGCACACGTACAAGGCATGGATGCCCAAGGACGGGCAGGACGTGCCGGAGCACTGGTACCGCATCCGGGACATGCGGGATGAGGGCGTGCCGCATCGGGAGATCGCGAAGAAGTTTGGTCTCCGCGAGACGAGCATCGGAAGCATTATCAGCAAGCTGAACAAGATCGAAATGGAGAGAAGCAAATGAACGACGTTGTGAAGACCGCGAGACTGACGAAAGAAGAGTGCGCCCTGGTGCTGGGCATTGACCTGAAGAAGCCGGAGGGCGCGAACAAGTGGAAGACGCTGTCGGCAAAGGCGAAGAAGTACGGGATCGGCGAGGAGTACGGGCGTGGGAACAGCAAGCGCTACAGCTACGAGAACGTGAAGCGGCTCAAGCAGCTGCTGATCGCGGGCTACACGCCGCCGGTGCGCATGGAGCTGGTGGCGCTGGTCAAGAAGCAGCTGCAGGACGATGGGTATTAACGGGGGGATGACGAGGGATGCTGACCGAGGTTGACCGCGACGCGCTGCGGGAGATGGAGCAGTACTTCACCCGCTGCGTCAACAACTGCTCTTTGGGGAGCGCGGCGTACAGGCGGTTCAGTCAGTACGTGTTCACGCTGCAGAGGGTCATGAAGACGGTGAAGGAGGACGATAATGATTAGCGCATGGCATCTGTTGTGGATCATCCCGCTCAGCGTCTGGGCGGGCGTCCTGCTCATCGCTGTGGTGTCCGGGGGGAGGGGCGACGATGACTGACCGGGAGAAGGTTATCAAAAAACTGGAAGAGTGCCTGTCTGCTTCTTGCCGGGGATTCAGGACTTGCCCGTACAGCGATGCCGACTGGGATGCCGTAAGAGAAGCGCTGGCCCTGCTGAAAGAGCAGATACCGCACATCATGACGTATGAGGAAGTCGTAGAATACACAACCGGGAATCCGTACATCGTGCAGGAGCGCGCTCCATTGTATGTGCAGTTCAAGAAGGAACATGAGTTTACACTTGGATGGCGGCACGCAATTGATATCGGCGCGATGATCGAGCGGCGAAAAGAGCGCGGGGTAAATGACTATGGGAGGACGTGGGTCTGCTGGACTGCGAGACCAACAGACGAACAGAGAAAGGCGGCGAAGTGGGATGCCTGACCGGGGGAAAATCAACATGGCCATTGCGAAGCTACAAGCGGCTGGTGACATCGCGCTTGTGAACGGTGACGAGTGGGCAAAGATTCCGGCGGTGGACGCGCTGGATATTGCGGATTTGCTGGAAAGCTTGACCGCAGAAACCGGAGTTTCGGCGCGGAACATTGGCAAAGCGCGGACGATCTGCAGATGTCCGCATTGCGATACGTTGCTTGCCTACAGAGGAATGGACAGATGTCCGAATTGCGGCGGGGAGGTGGACTGGTATGACTGACAAAAGTCTTGCTGAATTGCTCTGGGACAGCATTGATGCCTACGCGCAACTGGAAAAGTTACACAAATGCGCCATCTGCGGCGGCAAGAATGCGCTTACGCTTCTGACATATCTTTATAAGGGGAGGTGCTACGCTGGGTACTTCTGCCCAAAGTGCGGAGAAGCGATAAAGCGTTTGGAAGCTGTAGACGTGATTGGTGACGAGGTGAAAGAAAATGCGGCTGATTGATGCGGATGCGATGCGCGAAAGCATCAGGGTCAAAGTCCAAGGGGCAGAGTCGTTAGCGCTAAAGCACGAGCTGCAGAAATGGGTTGACGATCAACCGACCGTGTGCGACTGGATCAGCGTGAAGGACAGACTGCCGGAGCATGGAGGGAGATATCTATGCTACGCTGGCGATCACCCTATTGGAGGTTTCTGCTACATTGTCAACTTCAATCCAGATGCGAAAGAATTCTGGTCTTATGAACGCAACATGCCCGTCTCGTTTATCACGCACTGGATGCCGCTTCCGGAACCGCCGGAGGAGGTGAGCGGGGGTGCCAACTAAAGGAAAGTGCTGGTCATGCAGTGAGGATACATTTCTGACTGGTATACTGTTACAGCATGATGTAGATGGGCATTGGGAGTATCATATGGTATGTCCGATTTGTGCGAAATACTTTATGGCGAAGGGGGCTGCGCGGGATGCGGCTGATTGATGCTGATGCCTATGCCGCCGAGATGAAGAAGCGGCAGGATGCTTGCAAGGAGAGAATCGACAATCCTACCGGGAACGTGTTCACGGACGGGGAACATTGGGGAGGCGTACTTGCAGCATTTGTGGAAGCCAAGCTAACACTTGATGCTGCGCCGACGGTCAAGCCGGGCATGGACGAGTTCACGAGGACGGCACGGATGATCCGGGAGGCGAGGCCGCTGGTGTTCAAGGGCCGGATTGGGTATGAGTTCTGCGTCTGCGAGAACTGCGGGCAGAGGGTGGACGCGCACGATGTGTACTGCCGGAGCTGCGGCAGGGTGCTGGTGAAGGGGGCGGAAGACAATGCGGGTAAAACTTGACCGGGGCGCGATGGCCCCAACGAGGGCGCACGACACGGACGCTGGGCTTGACCTGTACGCGGCGGAGCGGGTGACCGTTCCCCCGCACGGGTTCGCGGTGGTCAGGACGGGGACGCACGTGGAGCTGCCGGAGGGCTGCGCTGGGCTGCTGGTGAGCAAGAGCGGCCTGTGCTCGCGGTACGGGATAACGACCACGGGCCTCATCGACGAGACTTACAGCGGCGAGATTCTGGTCACGATGATTAACAACTGGGACAGGGAGTATTACGTGCGGCAGCACGACAAGATTTCGCAGCTGGTGGTGATCCCAGTGCGGTATGAGCCGGTGGAGATCGTGGAGGAGCTGCCGAACATCGGCAGAGGTGAGAACGGATTCGGCAGTACAGGACGGTGAGAAGATGGACGATTTCAAGCTGGACGAAGATGGCAAGCTCCCGATGAACAGCCGGGAGTATCAGGACTATCTGATGTTCGTGGGGTTCGCGGACTCGGTGCTGCAGTCGGTGCCGAAGCTGGAGAAGCGGGCACGGCTGGCCGGGGCATGGCGGGACATGCGGATGCTGATGACGGTGGCCGCGAAGTGCACGAGGGCGTTGCTCTCAACGATCCCGAGGCGAAAGCGGCAGATCATCCAGGCGGAGATGCAGCGGATGCGCACAGCGGTGCTGATTGATCCGCCGAACGGCCTGCCGCAGCCGAAGAAGCTGCCGAATTTCACGACGGTGCCGGTCGAGGAAATGGAGTGGCTCATCCACTACTCCCTGCAGTGGGAGTGCCTCACCTGCATGAAAGAGGGCAAAGACCAGAAGCAGTGCGCGTTCCGGCAGCATCTGGAGAAGCTGTATCTGTTCGACATCCGGGACATTGTGAAGGGCGAGTGCCCGTTCAGAACGTGGGAGGTGTATGGAGATGATTGAGAGTGACCGCAGGATCATCGAGGCGGAGATCGCGCGGCTGGATGGGCTGTGGCAGGACGCGCAGGAGCGCTACGGCGTGACCGGGAGCCGCTCGACGGACAAGACCATGACCAAGTACCGGGTGCTGCAGGAGGCGCTGGAGAGCGTGCTGAACGACAACAAGACGCAGGCCGTCGAGTACAGCAACGCAAAGATGCTCAACCAGCTGACGCGACTGAATCAGCTGGTTGTGCGCTTCGCGGAGGCCGGGCGCCTTCCGGAGGATGTGGCAAACGTGATGACGCAGGTTATCAGGGAGGCGTGACAATGGCAGCTGAGGGCGTATGGATCAGGGTCAATCCTGACGGCCGAGGGTACACGGACACATTCAAGTGTTCCAACTGTGGGCAGTTCGTTGTGCTGCGGGTGTTTGCGAAGGAGTGCGAGTTTCCAAATTGCCCGTGGTGCAGGTGCGAGCTGGCCGATACAGAGGAGGCGTGAGATGGCCAGATACGAGTTAACGTTCTTCCGCGTGCGGAACGGGCGGAAGGAGTACCGGTACGAGACCATTGAGGCGGAGAGCCTGGACGAGGCATTCGAGCGGGCGTACATGATCGGCGGGCGCGATTGGGCGCTGTGGCAAGTAAAGGAGGAAGCATCATGAACAAAGTATTCTTCACCGGCAACTTGACTCGTGACCCGGAGATCGGGGCTGTCAATACGGCGAACGGCGCGATTCCGGTCTGCCGCTTCACCATCGCGGTGAACCGGCGAAAGAAGGATGTGCAGGGCAACACGACGGCGGACTTCATCACCGTGAACGCGTGGCGCGGGCTGGCGGAGATCGTTGGCAAGTACGCTCGCAAGGGCAAGAAGGTGGCGGTCACCGGCGAGCTGCGGACGCGCACCTATGAGAAGGACGGCTCCAAGCACTACGCCTTCGAGGTCGAGGCGGACGAGGTTGAGTTCCTCTCGCCGAAGGAAACCACGGAAGAAGCGCCTGCACCGAAGCAGGATGAGAAGCACTACTTCACCCCGGTCGAGGACTACGGCGAGATGCCGTTCTGAGGAGGTGTAGCATGACGCAGGTGGAACGATTGATTCGTGGGCTGGAGCAGGTCAAGATGGGTCTGCTGAAGTGTCAGGCGGGCTTTCCGCCGCTGGATGAGCTGGCGTGGCAGCAGTACGTGCGGCGTCTGGACGAGGTGCTGACCTATCTGGAGCATGAGCGGAGACGAGATGAACATGGCGACAAAACAGAGTGAGCGAATCATGCGAAGTCGGAAAAAGAACCACGACCAAATAGGGTTCTTAGTACCGCACGGCTGTCGTGAATTGCTGCGTGTACTGGCATTGCGAGACGAATTGCCATATTCGGATGTGCTAAGGAATTCCGTTCTGGACGCAGCGTGCTTCTACCATTGGCCATCTGAAGAAGAGATTGAGCAACTCAGGGATGTTGAGACAAAAGAAGAAGCAGAGTATGCAATTTCATGGATTGCGCGTCATCAGCGGAGAGAGGAGGAGGATTGATGTACATGACAGGGCTTAAGCTCATGGATGATACGCGGAAGAGGATGCTGGAGAAGCTGGGTGTGCGGGCGGCAGAGGCAATCTCTGAGATGCACATCAGAGAGGTGATCTGGAACAACCCGGCGACCATCATCATCTGGAGCGACGGCACGAAGACGGTGGTCAAGTGCCAGCAGGGCGATGAGTACGACCCGGAGCGCGGCTTCCTGCTCTGCGTTGCCAAGAAGATGTTCGGCAACCGGGGCCGCTACAACGACATCATGCGGCAGTGGATGCCGTGGCTGGACGATTGAGAGAGGAGGTGCTGTATGGACGCGCAAGAGGTGGACAAGCTGCTGGCATCGTATAACCACTGTCGGGCAAGAGCGGCGCACATCCGCACCCAACTCGCGCTCATGCAGCACCAACTGTCTGTAGAGACAACGAACGCCATGGCAGGCGAGGCGCTGCACGCGCAGAGCTACGATGTCATGCCGCATGGCAATCTGCCCGGTAACCCGGTCGAGTCCCTCGTGCTGCGGTATCTGTCAGGGTATCAGCCGCAGTACATCCGGGAGATACAGCAGGACATGGACAAGGCCAAGGATGAGCTGTATGAGGTAGAGACCGTGGTCAGCTTCGTCAACAGCTGGATGTTGTGTCTGAACGAGCGGGAGAAGTTCGTGATCGAGCGGTATGTCATCAACGGATGCACCTGGCGCGAAGTGCTGGATGAGTACGAGAAGAAGTACGGGCAGTTCGGCAAGGAAGGCCTGCGAAAAATGAAGAACCGGGCGCTCAGTAAGATGTACGATGCGGCTGAGTGACCGAAACACGGATTTTACCGCAAAATTACCGCGATTTTACCGCTTTTGTTGGTTCCCAGGCCGAAAATGATATGGTATACTGTCATCATCCGAGAGGCATCGGGAGCAGAAGTTCCCGGTGCCTTTTGCGTGCTATCACGATTCACGGGCGGCGCTGGCAACAGCGTGGGATTCAACAACTTCTGCGCGGGTTCACGCTTCCCCGCGTGGAGACCTCCTTTCCGCAGGAGGGGGCGGATGGGTTGGACGACAGAAGCGGCGAAGGAGGACGGCTGATGGCAAAAGAGCGACCTGTATCTCCGGTCAATGGTCAGCCGGTTCCAGTCGGCAGGACTTGGAAAACGAGCGAGGAAGCGAGCGAGGCTGGGAAGAAAGGCGGAAAGAAGTCCGCTGAAGTCCGCCGAGCCAGAAAGACATTGCGCGAAGAGCTGCTCATACTCCTGTCCGCAAAAGACGACGGGAGCAGCGAGAGCGTGCAGACTTCGATGTCTTCGGCGCTCATCAAGTCAGCACTTGAAGGCAATGTCCGGGCTTTTGAGGTCATACGCGACACCATCGGCGAGAAGCCTGTGGACAATATCAGCGTATCAACGCCGGACATGACCGCATTGGACGAGGCCTTCAGCAAAGTCGATTCAATGCCGTGAGGCTTGAATGCACAGAAACGTGATTGCAACACGTATGGCGCGGGTGACCATCCTCCCCGCGCCTTTTCTGTGCCTGTTTTGAAATGAGGGTGGAGAGAGGATGGACACCATGAATGAGATCACACAGGTCAACAGACAACTCCCGACAAACATCGAGGACTTGAGCCGCTTCGTGCTGATTGGGCGCGAACAGCTTGTCGCGGTGCGTGCGGCAATCCGTGCCATCGACAAGGTCGGCGTTGCGCAGGAGGTGCGGGAGCAGAAGCTGCGGGAGGCACAGGAGATCAGCGAGGCCGTACTTGACGCAGAGGTCAGGATCGGCGAGCTGATGGCGAAGGTGCCGAAGGGCAGCGGAGGAGACAGACGTAGTGAGGTTTTCAAAACGGACACCGGTGTCCATTTTGAAACCAAGGCAGAAGTCATCGAACGCGCGGGCTTCACGCCGAAACAGGTGCAGCGCTTCGAGACGCTCGCCGCTCATCCCGAAATCGTCGCCCAGGCCAAGGCAGAAGCCCGTGAGAATGATGACATCGTCTCCAGGTCGCTCGTGCTGAACATGGTGCGGCAGAAGAAGAAAGAGGAGGAGCAGGAGCGGGCGCGGGAGGCCATCGAGGAGGAGCAGCGTGGGAGAACCGGCGCGGTGCTTTTCGTCGGCAACAGCATCGGGAGGCGGTTCAAGCAGCAGGTTGATCTCCTGCTGACAGACCCGCCATACGCGACAGATGTGCCGGACATTGATGCTTTCGCGCAGTCATGGCTCCCGGCGGCCCTCGGCGCAGTCAAGGACACCGGTTTTGCGTATGTGTTCATCGGGGCGTACCCGGAGGAGCTGAGGGCATATTTGAACATCGTGCCGCCGGAGCACATGAAGCTGGCGCAGGTGTTGATCTGGACATACAAGAACACACTGGGGCAGAATCCGAAGGACAGGTACAAGCAGAATTATCAGGCATGCTTGTTCTATCGCGGGATCCACGCTCCAGATTTGGACTGTCCGCTGACGGCAGAGCAGTGGGCGGTGCAGGAGATCAACGCACCGGACGGACGCCAGGGCGACCGCTACCATTCATGGCAAAAGCCGATGGAGATTGCGGAGCGGTTCATTCGGCACAGCACAGAGCCGGGGGCGCTGGTTTATGACCCGTTCGCCTGCACCGGCACATTTCTGATTGCCGCATCAAAGCTCGGTCGGCGCTGCATCGGCTTTGAGATTGACGAGGAAAACGCGAAAATCGCAGAGCAGAGAGGGGTGAGGGTTTGCAGAGAAGAGACCACGTAATGAACGATATGCGCGTCAGCATGGAGCGGCTTGAAAAAGCGCGTCCGATTATTCGCCGTCTGTTGCGCGGCGGTGAGATTCACCCCATCGAGGGCGATGACAACCGCATCTGCAAAATCCTCGACCAAACCTGCGGCATGGACTACCTGCAGGTATACGCAGACCGCAAGTTAACATGGGGCATTGCGAGCCGCATCCAGACATACAATCCCGCGAAAAAGCCGTGGAACAGCTTCACCGTTCGAAAGGCGCGGGCAAGCGGAGTCGCGACGGAGTACGAAAAGCGCCGGGACGCGATTGCGCATGGCGGGCTGTATCCGTATCTGACGATGCAGGCCTACGTGAACGAGAACACAGGCGAGATTGACAGCCTTGCGATTGCGCGGACGGTGGATATTATGGAGTTCGTTGACAGTGGCAAGGCAAACGAGCGGCACACCAACGCAGATAAGATCGGGCAGGCCGCTTTCTTCGTCGTATACTGGGACGAAATGGAGAAGTCAGGATACAGAGTGCTGAGGTATAACGCAAAGGATGATGCGGTGTGACGCATCAGCAGAAAGCGGCGTGGTTCATCCAGCATCCTGCCGCGCTGGGGCGTGCGCTGGGCTATGCTGACCTGACGGACGATATACACGGCCTGTGGCTGCGGGAGATCGCATACGGACGCGGAGACATCACCCTGCAGGCGCATCGTGGCAGCTACAAGACCTCCTGCCTGACGCTCGCCATCGCGCTGCTGATGCTCAAGGAGCGCGACAAGAACATCATCTTCCTCCGCAAAACAGACGATGACATTGCGGAGGTCATCAAGGCAGTGCGGCGCATCCTGTCTGAGCCGATCTTCAACGCGGTCTATACTGCGCTGACGAACCAGACGCTACAGATCGTCCGGGACAACAATGCGGAGATTACGCTGGACTGCTACAGCGCACCACGCGGCGCGGCACAGCTGCAGGGCATCGGCATCGGAGGCTCCTTGACCGGCAAGCACGCGGACATCATCATCACGGACGACATCGTCAACCTCCGGGACAGACTGAGCCGAGCGGAGCGAGACCGCACCAAGGCGATCTACCAAGAGCTGCAGAACATCCGCAATCCGGGCGGGCGCATCATTAACACCGGCACGCCGTGGCATCCAGATGATGCTTTCACGCTGATGCCCGCTCCGCAGAAGTGGGACTGCTACCACACCGGGCTGCTGTCTCAAGAGCAGATTGAGACGCTCCGGCACAGCATGGCTCCGTCGCTGTTCGCAGCCAACTATGAGCTACAGCACATTGCGGCGGAGAATGCGCTGTTCACGACGGCTCCAACATACACGAAGGACGAGACCTTCCTCCGGGACGGCATCGCGCACATTGACGCGGCATACGGCGGCGAGGACTACACGGCCTTCACCTGCGGCAAGCGCATCGAAAACAAGCTGTACATGTACGGCAGGATGTGGCACAGCCATGTGGACATGGTCATTGAGACCATCCTCGCGGAGGTGGAGCGGCTGCAGGTCGCGCCGGTGTATTGCGAGGACAACGCAGACAAGGGCTTCCTGTCCAAGGAGATCAGGCGGAGAAAGGCCGACCTCCCGGTCAGGGTGTACCACGAGAAGGAGAACAAGTACCAGAAGATCAGTCAGTACCTGCGCAAATGGTGGGGAGACATCATCTGGCTGCAAGGTACAGACCCGGAGTACATCCGCCAGATCATGAACTACACCGAGGACGCGGAGCATGATGATGCACCAGACAGCGCATCCTGCGTCTGCCGGATATTCGACCGTCGGGCGCTGACGGAGTACAAATCACCGTTTGGAGGATGATGCAAGATGCTGACATATCAGGACTTCCTCGATTCGCAGTCCGATGTGCTGGGTTTCATCGGCAAGGCGATCACGCAGCACATCGCCTCCGAGGATTTCCGTATTGCGCGGGAGGCGGATGAGTACGACCACCAGCGCAACACGACGATTTACAACTATGTGCGCACGATCTACACCGGCACGGGCGCGGAGGTGCAGGATTTCACAGCTGCGAACAACCGGATTGCCAGCAACTTCTTCCACCGGCTGAACACGCAGCGCTGTATGTATTCGCTGGGCAACGGCGTGAGCTTCACCGGTGACACGAAGGACAAGCTGGGCGTTGACTTTGACACAGCGCTCAAGGACGCGGCGTACAAATCGCTGATTCATGGCGTGTGCTTCGGGTTCTGGAATCTGGACAGGCTGTATGTGTTCCCGCTGACGGAGTTCGTCCCGCTGTGGGACGAGGAGACGGGCGCGCTGATGGCTGGCATTCGGTTCTGGCAGCTGACGCCGGATAAGCGCATGACGGCGATCCTGTACGAGCCGGACGGGTACACCAAGTATCAGGGTCAGCGCGGTGGCGGCAGGCTGAACCTTGAGGTCGTGCAGGAGAAGACAGCATACAAGCAGGTGTACACGTACACGGACGCGGGCGGCGCGGAGATCATCGGCGGCGAGAATTACGGCTCGCTGCCCATTGTGCCGTTGTGGGGTTCGAAGCTCCGCCAGTCCACACTGGTCGGCGTACAGCGGGCGATTGACTCCTTCGACCTCATCCGCAGCGGCTTTGCCAACGACCTGACGGACTGTGCGCAGATTTACTGGATTCTGAGCAACTGTTCCGGCATGACCGAGGCCGAGCTGGCACGCTTCAGGGACAGGCTCAAGATTCAGCACATCGCGGTCGCTGACACGGACAACAGCGCGGTGACACCGTACACGCAGGAGATTCCATTCCAGGCGCGGCAGACCTATCTGGACAGCATCCGGGCGGGCATCTACGAGGACTTTGGCGGGCTGGATGTGCACACCGTCGCAGCTGGCGCGACGAACGACCACATCGCGGCGGCGTACCAGCCACTGGACGAGGAAGCGGATGACTTCGAGTACCAGATCATCAAGTTCGTTCAGCAGATTCTGGCGCTCATCGGCATCGAGGACACGCCGGTGTTCAAACGCAACCGCATCAGCAACCAGATGGAGCAGGTGCAGATGGTCGCAATGGAGGCGCAGTACCTCGACGATGAGACCATCCTGAACAAGCTCCCGAACATCAGCGTGGACGAAATCCCGGATATCCTCGCCCGCAAGGGGCAGCAGAACCAGGAGCGGTTCGAGCCGGATGGCTTTGAAGCGCAGGGCGTGTTCTAACGTCGGTATGGAGGTGTACTGAATGCCTGACCACATTGACCGGTACACCGACCAGCAGGAGGCCGCATACGCACGAAAGATTGCCGATACGTACAAGCAGGCCGCGCAGGAGGTTCGGCGGCAGATCACGGAGTTCACGGCGAAGCACAAAGCAAAGGCCGCGAAGCTCCTCCAGCAGGTCAACGCTGGCGAGATCAGCATGGCGGACTATCAGGCGTGGCTCCAAGGTCAGGTGTTCATCGGCAAGCAGTGGCAGGATAAGCTCGATGACATCGTCCGGGTGTACACCGACGCAGACGAGAAAGCGCGGCAGCTCATGCGTGGCACGGTGCGCGATGTGTTCACGGAGAGCGCGAATTTCGCTGCGTACCAGCTGGAGGGCAGGCTCGGCGCGGCGGTAGACTTCCACTTGTACGACGCGAAGACGGTTGATCGGCTCATGCGGACGAATCCGCAGATGCTCCCGGAGTGGAAGATCAACGAAAAGAAGGACTACACGTGGAACGAGGAGCGCGTGCGCAGTACGCTGACAAGAGCCATCATACAGGGCAAGCCCATCCCGGACATAGCGGATGAGCTGGGGCAGCAGCTGGCGACCAGCAACGGCGACAAGATGGTTCTCTTCGCCCGCACAGCCATGACCGGGGCGCAGAATGCCGGGCGCATCGAGCGCCTGCACGATACGCAGCAGATGGGCATCCGGGTGAAGAAGAAGTGGCTCGCCGCGCATGACGCACGCGTCCGCGATACGCACGCGTACCTCGATGGGCAGGAGCGCGATGTGGACGATGACTTCACGGTCGGGGATATGCACATTGCGTATCCAGGCGACCCGCTGGCTCCGCCGGAGCTGGTGTACAACTGCCGGTGCACCATGATCTATGTGTACCCAGAGCATCAGGCGGAGCACCAGGGCGAGAAGACAGAAAGCTATGAGAAGTGGCTGGAGGAAAAGAAAGGGAAGCGGGAGGAAGAACCGCAGGAAGATGCTGCTGATATAAAGTCACAAGAGCCTGTTGCTGTACAAGAAGAACAGAAACAGGAAGCCCCCGTATATAGCGATGATGAAA
>Ga0310694_10004392_pt1 | contig 13658 bp, 4 predicted proteins | sample 174DNAGHGhighgp2_FD_203884 | JGI IMG/M metagenome (GOLD analysis project Ga0310694, IMG submission 203884) | Sheep rumen microbial communities from Palmerston North, Manawatu-Wanganui, New Zealand - 1742 DNA GHGhigh gp2 (v2) (version 2) | ecosystem: Host-associated > Mammals > Digestive system >... | reverse complement strand
CGGCCGCCCCGAGGCGTACAGCTGCTCCGCGACCTTGCCGGCGGTATGTGCGGACTGAAACGCGAAGTCGCGCCTGAAGAGCGGATTGTCACCGGTCTTCTCGGACAAACCGCGCATCGTCTTCATCGCCGCCACGGCCTCCGCCGCGCCGTGTGCGTTGCCTTTCACATTCCCCGGCCTGCATTGCCAGTAGAACTGCCTCGGCCCGAAATCGCCGTTCCATTCGCCGTATGCGCCCGCGAGCATCTCCTGCCAGTACTTCCGCACCTCCGCGCCCTCGATGCCCCAGCGCCCGAGCGAATAGCGTTCAAGCCAGTCGATGAGATTGATTGGATAGTCGCGCCATCCCGCCTCGCTGATCAATTCAAACACGTCGTCCAGCACCTCGATCGCCTCGGACATCGTGCCGTAGGCATAGAGTGTGCCGCGGTTGCCGCTTGCAATCGCCGAGAGATGTCCGTTCGCGTAGAACGGCATGTCGCCGTTCATCTGCGTATTGCCGCCGTAGTTTGGAATCGGACTCCAGGTCCAGCGACGCCCGCCGTACCCCTTGTATTTGTCCCAGTACCACGGCATGTTTCGATTTCGATTCCAGTTGAGCCTGTCCACGCAGTTGTCCACGATGAGCATCTTGTCGCACGGCACGGCGGAAAGCATGGCGTCGGCCCGTTCCTTTGTCCACAGCTTCGGAGACGCATAGAAGAACATCCACCCCTGCAGAGCCCACACGGCGTCGGGATTCGCGGCCTTCAACGCACCGTAGATGTTGCGCCCGCACGCCTCCAGCCCCTTCAGCGTCGCCTCGTGCCCTTCCTTGAGCCACGGCATGGAATTGGACATCTCGATGAAGCTGTCGCAGAGATAGTATTTCCCCGTCCCGAACTCCTTCTCCCACTCGCGCACGATCTCCGCGCCGATCTGCACGAAGAGCGGATCGTCGGGATAGAGGAACCACGAGTGGTAGCGTGCCGCCCACGTGAGCTGCGCCATCTTCGCAGTCGGGTGGACGCGCTTCAAGCCCGCCGGCACCGCGCCCGCGAACCCCTGCGCCATCACGTCCATGCCGAGCGAACGCAGGCGGCGGCAGATCGCGTGCTGGAGCGGCACGGACCGCTTCCGCCACGCCGCCGGCAGACTGCTGATCGCGTTGTCCACGCAGCTCATGCGCGAGAACGCGAGGTACGCCGGCCCCGCGAACGACTGCTCGATCTCCGCGTCGGTCAGCCCGTGCTTCTTCCACACCCGCTCGAGGATCGCCTCGAACGCGGTGACGGCGTTCGGCAAATCGTACCCGTGCAGCGCCATCCAGTCGATCTCGCGCATCCAGCGCTCCTGGTCCCAGAACGCGGTGGTGTACGACGCGGTGCAGGGCTGCATGTAGAGGTGGCGGCGGAACGGCGAGACGACGCGCAGGTCGCCATTCGGCGTGCCGTTCTTCCACACGTTCGCGTCGAAGCGGTTGCCGCTCCACGAGCAGACGCCCGCGCCCTTGCGCGTGACGTCCGTGTAGAACGCCTTCGCGAGCGTCGCGCCGTTGGAGGCGCGTATGCGCCGCCCCTTTTCCAGCACCTCGAATACGGGCCGCCCCGCGTCGAACGGGATGATCTCAAGCGAGAGCTGCCGCGCCACATCCTCGCCCGCAAAACGCGCAATCACGCCGCGAGCGGCCTCGATCTGCCGTGAGGCTTCGTCGGGCGCAAGCAATGTCGGCTCGTTGCCTCCCACGTCGATGTCGCGCGGCACGAGCGTGAGATCGGCTAGTCCATACCCAATACCTTTTGGATCCGTCCCGAGCGGATGTTCGGTTCCGTTGAGAGAGCCGTCGTCGTTCACGAACTTCCAGCCGAGGCCGTGGTCCTTCGTCAGCACGTAGCGCGTGGCGACGGCGCGGCCATGGACGCCGCCCGCACCGTCGAAGAGCTCCAGCACGATGCACTTCAGGAGATAGGAGTCCATCATCTGCATCTCGACGCGCAGACGAGCCGGCTGGCCGTCCGCCGCCGGCAGCATGACCTTGTTGAACCCGACCATGTTCCGCGGGCGCATGTGTCTGCCAATGGCGTTACCGCTGATTTCGTTCGTCTGCACGTCGGCCAGCGTACGCCCCTTCAGCAACAGAGCCGGCGCTGTCGTAGGCACCACGCCTTGTGATTGCATCCTTCCCCCGCCAACGCGAGGGGCGGCGAGATACGCCTTGGCATACCGTTCGCCGAACTCGCGCAGCGACTCCGTGTTGAAATGGATAATGTCCTTGTTCGACGTCAGGCCTTTGGCGGAAACCACGCGGAAGTTCGGCACGCGGTTCGTGCAGCTGCATATTTCCTCGTTGACCACCTTGGAGCCGGGATACTTCGCGGCGAGGTAGTAGCCGAGCTCTCCGGCGATGAACGGGACGTCGTCGCCTACGTCCAGATCCCTGCGGAGGGATGCGACCATCGCCGCAAGGCGCTCTCCGTACGTCTCGCACAACCCCTCGCAGCTGTCGCCTTCGCCCTGATGCCAGAGGATCGCCCTGAGCGTGCCGGACTTCTGGGCGGTCTTCGCCCGCGCGACGGCTTTCTTGTACAGGTCCGCGCCCGGCATCCACTGCGCGAGCCGAGTGCCGCCGACGGCGCACGGGACAAGCCCCACCGTCACGCCCGGACGGGCCACGCGCTTCGCGAAGCTCGCCGCAAGCCCGGCTCCGGCGATTGGCTTGTCGAAATGGATAGGTTCAGAGGCGGGCCGCCACCTGCCGGCGGCATCCAGCTTGACGATTCCCTCCGGCGCCGCCCGGTCCTCTGCGGAAAGCCGGCCGCGACCGGCCATGTTCGACTGTCCAATCAGCAAATACACGTCCATTTCGCCTGACGCCGCTACGCCAGCTGCAAACAAAGCACATGCCGTAAATACGGCTCGACTCATACTCTTCATCTTACTAAACTCCTTGATTGTTAACCTTCTTGATTGACTCAACGGACAATGACCATAAAGCCTTGTGAGACATATAGCCCGTCATCTTTTGCGACCAGCATGTATTTGCGATCCGAGTCGCCGCGTACGAACTTCACCTTCGAGAAGTCAGGACGGTTGTCGTCGTTCCAGACGACAATCGGCGTGTTTACGGAAACTTTTTGCCCGCCGAGTTTCACCGCAACAGTCGTCACTTCACCAGCGTCTGGCGTGGCGAACTTGACCAGCTTTTCGCCTGCACAGGCATAGTCGGTCACGACAGGGAATGAGCCTGGCCATTCGGAGAAGTCCATCGTCGAGCCATCCTGCATCGTGCAGCCGCGGAAATAGCGCGTCGCCGGCTTGAACGTGCCATGGACGTTCAGCGCCTGTGAACCGAGGTCCGTTCCATTTCCCGACGTCGCTGCCTCATAGTCATGTACTGTCATCGGGCCAATCAGACACAGTTCGCACGCCACCCTGAGATCGACCTGCGGCCCAATAAAACCGATTCCGTTCGAGTCGTCGCGCACTTGAAAGACACCGGCGCCCGAAAGGTTGATTTTGCCGCCGCCAGTCGCCCTTACGTTGGTGAAGTACATCGTCTTTCCGCTGTCGATGGAGACGTCGAGCGCGTTGTCGCCGAGAGCCATGGCGACTTCAGCATAGTAGAAGTTGATCAAACCCCAACTCCTTACGGCAGAGAGTCTCGAATTGCCAGTAAGTGCGATCCCTTTGATGATTGCAAGTTTAGTTCCCATGTCCGTGACCCCGGAATTCTGCAACGTCCCCCCTGCAAGGACAAAATCGTAATCGCAGAAATTACAGTTGCCGTTCCAGTCAAGTGTAGCTCCGGTCTCAACCTTGATTGTGCCGGCGTAGGCCCCTAAAACAGGATCGGCGCCGTTTGCAACACTTTTCACCGCTTTCAATACGCCGTCCGATACTTCGGTGCCTCCAACGTACTCCAGGGGTTTTGCCGCATAGTAGATGCCTTTGCCTTCCTTGACGAACTTGATGTTCTCGGTACTGATACACTTGTTGCCCACGTTGACGCTGTCGTTGGAGATCACACCTCCCTCGAACACGTAGGCACGCAGCTGCGCAGTTGTCGATGTGGCCGAGTTCACCACCATGCCCGTGCGGCTCGTGTCAAAGGAAAGCTCGCCGGCGGTGAGGCTATGTCCGTTCAGGTCCACGACCACGTCGCCAAGCGCCATGCGCCCGTACGGACTCCAGTCCTCGTCCGTTCCCAAAGTGACGCATGGAACGGCAGAAAGGTCGTAGACTTCGTAGGCTGACGTACCGGTGACATCGCCGAAATATCTGCCGACCTTCTCTGTCGTCGTGTTCAAGAAACCCGTGCCGACCTTCGTTGCGTAAACGCCGTCCACACCGTTCTCGAGGTCGACAAGCACACACTTGATGTACGTGTTGTCGTTGTCGTACACCTGGTATTCGACCCTTATCTTCGTGGCGGAACCATGTGCGTCACGGGTTATGCGCGGGTTGCATCCCCTACCCTCGAAACCTCTGTTGCTTGGATATATGGCACTTCCCGTGAAGCGACATCCAAACCAGCAGTTCGTGACGTCGTCGAGTGTGACGCCCGGCCATACAAGCGTCGCGGTCTTGGGCACGATGTCGTGTGAAACTGCGTAAATCGCTTTCTTTGTAGCCGCCAGGCCGTATACGCCGTAGCCGTCCGCGTCGTAACCTGTCGCAATCGCCCTGGCGTCGCCATTGTACATGCCGTCGCCGTTGGAAAAAACATAGCCGAGGTTTTCACCCGATGCGCTGCGCGCCGCAAGCGCCTCCGCATAAACACCCCCGTCGCCGTTCGTGAGACGCACTACGACGCACAAGACGGCACCACCGCTTGAGACCTGCATTTCGACGGTCATCTCCGTCGCCACGCCACCAGTCTCCACAATGCTCCTGTTGTACGCCGTGCAGGAAAGACCATCTCCTACAGATCTGCCGCCTAGCGATCCCGAAATGGCAGATCCCTTGATGTCGTCAACCGTTGCGCCGGGCCAGACGAGCGCCGGCGAGCCTGTGCCTACGAACTTCGCGAGCTGCAGGGTCGCCACGCCGTAGCTACCATTCATCCATTCGGTCGCTATGTCGGTCAATCTTGTGTAATTCTTGTACGTGACCGTTCCTTCAGCGGACACCTCCATAAAATCCGTATTCTGATCGTCTATGGTGGCGGTCTGCTTGAACAACGACTGCAGCGCCCTCACGTAAACACCATCCACTCCGCCAGTGAACTCCACGCAGACGGCTTTCAAGTAGCCTGGAGACGTGCTGTCAAAGATGCAGAAGTCGCCAAATATCTTTTCGGGCGTTCCGGACGCCGGATAATTTCGTCTGTTGTAGAACGACGCGAGTTTCCCTCTCGTTGTTGCCCCTGCGGAGTTGCCAATCACCTCGGCAAAGACGGCACTGCCGCCATCGAGCCTAGAGGAGAGTTCCGCGAGGGACATTCCCTTGAACGCAAGGCGCGGAGAGGATGTCGCCGCCGTGAAAGTTTGAGGGGTGGCCGAGTTGTAGTTGCCCATCGACCACACAGGCGTTGCGTATCGTGCGATACCGGCGAGCGTCACCATGGGAACCGTCATTACAACGTACAACACAAGGAAGAACATGGAACTGCGGAGCAGTGTACTTCCTCCCGCATACGCGGAGACTTCGGACAACTCGATCCTTGACATACTGATTCTCCTTTCAATGGGTTTGACGGCAGCAATTATAACACATTTCCCGCAATATCTATGGAATGCTCAAACCATCCAAATCATCCAAATCAAGAAGCATGAAACGTAGGCCCACGTATATATGAATAACAGCCTGTGTACATTCCAAACTCACCCGTCGCAAACCAGTCAAGGATACATTGAGCGATCTTACGTCCATTGGCAAACGGATCTGAATTTATGCGCGCGACGTTGCCGTACGGCGAGAGACCGCTCCGCGAATTGGAGAACGACACCACGCGGACATCACGCGGCACGGACACGCCAGCGTCGCGCAACGCCTCGAACGCGCCGAGCGCGAGATAGTCGTCCGTGAAGAAGAAAAGGTCCGGCAAAGCCTTTTTCTGCAAGAATCGCTTCATCGTGGAGTAGGAGACCTGGACGACCGCATCCAGGTCCGCAGGACCGGTGACCTGCACCGCGATGCGTTCACACGGAATCTTCGCCCGCTCCAGCGCGCCCGAGGCGTCAATATACGGATGCCCGCCGAAGTCCAACTGGATGACGCTCTTCAGGCCTGCGAGGCGGCAGTCCGCGACGAACGCCTTGATCGCCGGCGCATAGTCGTAGCGGGCGACTCCGACATGGCGGGCGTAGCGGGTCGGTCTTGCCTCCGTGCCGACAGTGGCGAAGGCGCACCCGCTCTCGGCGACGAGCCGCACCGCGTTTTTCAGGCTGGTGTAGCAGGCACGCAGAACCACAAGTCCCGGCTTCTCGTCAAGCGCGTCCTTGAGCGGTTCGAGAAACGGACGATCGCCGCCGCCGCCGAGCGGAAGCATGACGACGCGGCACCCCTCCGCGCGAAGGACCTTGCTGCATTGAAACAGACTGTTGGCCGGGCCGAACGAAGTCCACGGATCGAGGTTGACGTCAAGCACGGTCCTGTTCGTTGACATGGGCCGCTTCTGCACGACACATCCGATGCGCGGACGCGACACCACGATGCCGTCCACTACAAGGCGCCTCAGCGCGGCCCGAACGACGCACTCGCTCACGTGTAACCGCTTCGCGATCTCGTCTCGCGGCGGAAGCGTGCTGCCCGGCGCGTACAGGCCAGACGCGACAAGTGCGCGAACGCCCTCTTCGACCTGCCGCGTCAGCGTCTTCCCGGAACTGCGATCAATCGCGAAGTCAAAGCCTTCACCATCCATGCGTACTGATCCCTTTGTCAAACAAGCCCCTTCTGACAACCCTCAACGTTACGATAAAGAACGCCGCTGTCATGGTCGAAATCTGGGCCGGAGGCGATGAGCGTCGCCGCGTCGAGCGTGGCAGCGAAATATCCGCACCCTGCGAGCCGCGGATCAAGCTCTCCGTCGTAAACCAGGACAGGGCGCACGCTCATCCCCCTGCGCAGCTTCAGGCGCCGGACCTTCTCCTCCACCTCTTCCGCCACGTCCATTCCGATGACGTTCTTCCGCTTGATCTCCACAACATACACCGTACGCGGCGTCTGCACGAGCAGGTCGATCTGCACGCCTTTCCTGCTGTCAGACGATGTGCGCCTGTAGGGCGCGGCAGACTCGACGATGGCGTTCCCAACGCCTATCCGTGACAGAATCTCAGGCCAGTTGTTGACGATGAGATTCTCGAAGGCGAGTCCGAGAATCGCATCCCAGCCCGGCAGTTGCTCGACGGACGCGAACCGGTAGCCGCCAACGGCTATCTCCTTCTTCCTCGGCTCAACGCAGCGGAGATAAAAGCGCGTGTAGTTGTCCCTCAGCCTATACCGGTCGATTCGCGCGCTCTTTCCCGTGTCGGGGTTGAGTCCGCCGTCCGCCGCGATGAAACCACCGTCCGCAAGGGAACGAAGGTGTTCCGAGAAGTGCCCCGTGTTGGCGACGCCAAGTTCAGCCGCGAGTTCCGCTCCGCTTTTCGGCCCCGCCGCCAATGCCATGAGAATTGATTTCTTTGTCACCGCCACGTCCCCGAACACGGCGGAGAACATGTCGTCAAACTCCTTGAACAACTTGCCCTGCGGCGTGAAGAAGAGCCGTCTGATGTTCTCCTCGGCGGAAAGCGCGGGATCAATCTCCTCCAAATACCTGGGTACGCCGCCCGTGACGGAAAGGACATCAAACATTTCGCGCGAGGAGACCTTTCCGGCGACGGGCCCCCAGAACGCGGGACAGACGGAAAGCGGAAGCTCCGGCAGAATGTAGTCTCGGGAAAAACGTCCGGCAAAACCCGTGTTGTCTAGGATATTGTGCCTGATCCATGCGGACACACTACCACAAATTACCATCACGAGCTTGTCATGCTTGTGGAAAAGCTTGTCCCACGCCCATTTCAGGTGTCCAGAGAAGTCCGGATCGTACGCCCCCATCCACGATATCTCGTCTAGAAGGATCACCGTCCGCTTTGCGCCGTCTATCGCCTTGTCGAGCCAGAAGAAGGCGTCATGCCAGGTTTCAAGGACGATTCGCGGACGGTTCGTCTGGCGCGCAAGGGCAGTTCCGAAGGTGTCGAGCTGGTCACGGTTCGTCATCCCCTTGCGAGGCGGCAGGCCCTCAAACGACAAAAACACCTCGGCTGTATCATCGGCAAAATGCTCAATCAGCGTACTTTTGCCAATACGGCGGCGCCCTCGGCAGGCGACAAGCGACGATGTCGTTTTTCGCCACAACGAAGCTAAATCATCAAGATACTCGTTTCTTCCGACAAACACGAGGCCTCCTATGGGACGTGAACGCGAGAATTATAACATTTCACGTCCCTTGAAGTCAATGCCCTATGGACGTGAAATATTGAAAACTGATGTTTCACGTCCGACGCGCTGATTTCTTTCGCAAGCAGCTCCCGTTTTACGCCTATTTCAGCGGGGCACAGTTGACGCGCGAGCGGATAAGGCGGAGGCGATGCGCGGCGGCGCGCTGCGAGAACTCGGCGAAGTCGCGCTTGGCGGGGTCGGGATACGTCCAGAGCGCCTCGGAGAGCGCGAGCGCGCGCGGCCACAGTTTCCACTCCAGCATGGTTATGTTGGGCGTCCGCTCCGCCCAGTTGCAGCACTGGCCGCCAACCACGTTCTTGCGCGCCTGCGGCTCGACGCCTTCAAGCACGTCGAAGCGGTACGCCTTCTCCAAGGAAATGACTCCGCGTCCGAAATACGGGAACGGGTCCTCGGACAGTCCCTGGCTGAAGTCGAAGTAGCAGTTCGACGTGGGGCAGCGCACGATCTCGTAGCCCCTGTTCGCGGCGAGCGCGCCCGCGCCCCACGGACGCCAGCACATGCCCATCGTGGTCTTGGGCAGGAGCGAGTTGAACGAATCTCCGCCGGCCTTCAGGAAGTCGTCCCACTTCTCCCACGACGACGCAAGGAAGATTTCGTCCCAGCCAATCGCACGGCGTCCCTTCTTCGCCAAGTACTCCACGAGATGACGCGTGAGCCACGGCTGAAGCTCTTCCACTCCCTTCAACCCTTCCTTTTTGATGTGTGCCTGGCACACGGGACACTCCTTCCAGAACTTGCGCGTACACTCGTCGCCGCCGAAGTGGATCACGTCGCTCGGGAAGAGTTCGCATACGCGGTCGAGCACCTTCTCGCCAAAGCGCACCGTCTCGGGGTTGCCGATGCAGAATACCCGACCGCCGCCGGGGCACTTGCACTTCATCGACGGATACGCGCGGAGCGCCGCCTCGAAATGTCCGGGCATCTCGATTTCCGGCACGACCTTCACGTGCCGCGCCGCCGCGTAGGCGACGATCTCCTGGATGTCCTTCGTGCTGTAGTAGAACGGCTGGAGCTTTTCGCCGTAAACGAACCCGGAGCGTCCTCTCGCAACGCCCTGCTTGACGAGTTCGGGGAATTCAGGAATCTCGAGCGTCCACGAATCGCCGTCCGTGAAGTGTATCTGCAGCACGTTGAGCTTGTACCACGACATCTCGTCGATGACGCGCAGAATGGCGGTCTTGCCGAGGAAGTGGCGGGCCGTATCCAGCAGCACGCCGCGCCACTTGAACTTCGGCGCGTCACCAATCTCCACGCACGGATAGATTTTCTGCTTCGTCTTCGGATCGACCTTCTCGATCTGCGCAAGCGTCATGCGGGCGTAGAACGCGCCCGCGTCGTCGCAACAGCGGATCGTCACGCCGCCCTTCGTGATCGAAATCTCGTATCCCTCCGGCGGGATGGACGCGACCTTTTCGACCTTTGGCGCACCCTTGAGACGGCACTCGCCGCCGGTCACGGACATCTTCTGCGGCGCGGGGATGATCGCCAGCTTCTCCTCTGGCACAGGCTCGAATGATATCTTGTCGAGCAATACCGCGTTCGCGTTCTTGTCGCCGTCCTTGTTCAGCCCGCCCGGAGCGATCCAGAAATACTCGCCGTCGTTCGGGACGAACGTGCAGATGTCGTACCAGGCGTAGTTCGGGCCCACGGCATTCGCCCGCCGAACGGCTTGCCCCGTAGTTTTCCATTTCCGCTCGTCGAACACGCCCGCCGTGAATGCGTTTCCCCTTGCCGTCGTGGCCCCCTCGCAGCGCACGCGCGCCCGCACGCGGTACCTCACGCCCGGCTCGAACGCGATGCGGTTCATCATCAGCATCACGCACCATTCGTGATGCGAGTTGAACATCTTGACGGCGCGTCCGTCGCTCGCAAGCGGATCATCCACGAACGCACCGAATTCGCCGGGCCGGTCGAGGGTCAACGCGCATTCCTGGAGCTCGCCGCAGAACGGCGTGGGGGCGAGGCGCGCCGGCGCGTCCGGCGATCCGGCGACGATCCGCCACATGATCGAGCGGCGGCGCAGGACCTCCTTGCGGGCGGCGTCCGCGCCTTCCCGCTCCTTGTCGATGCGCGCGAGCAGCGACTTCGCAAGATTACGGTGTTCGGCCAACCTGCCGCTCTCCGCGACAAACGGGCCTTTCCGCATCCACAAAAGCCAGTCGCCTTTCTGCGGTTCCTTGAGGAGGCTTGCCAGCCGCGCCGAATCCGCCTCGAACGCGGCATCTGCCGCCAGTGCATCTACAACACACGAGAGGCTCATTGCAAATGCAACTGCCGCCCCTACCATCTTAATGTTCTTTTGCATATTCATATTCCTTTCTGAAGCTCTTCATTTGACAATGATCATAAAACTTCGCCGTTTCAGCTCTGCGCATGAAATAAACGTGAACTCTTCCGTGAAGACTGCGAGTCGGTGGAAACAGCTCCACCTGTGGTACGAGTGGCTTTACGGATGAGTTCGAGGTCCTTCACGCTGTACGGGCGGTGGTCGGAGTGGAAGAGGTCGTGCTTCCACGGACCTTTGTAGTTCGCGGTAAAACCGCCGTTGGGGAGGTGCGTCTGCGCCTTGCCGTTGACGAGTCCCCACAACATGCTCCCCACACCCGTCTCCTTGTGGATGGGCAGGATGTTTGGGATGTCGCAGCCGTTCGGACGGTAGAGCCATTCGGTGCAGATCACGGGACGTCCCGGAGCGGACATGGCCGCGATCTTCCTGCGCATGGCGGCGGCGTTTCCATAGCAGTGGAACGTGACGATGTCGCTTTCGGCCAGCGCGATTTCGTCGAACGTGGGATCGTTGGGATGCCAGCAGGCGACCGTGAGCGGCTGCGCCGGGCCGACCTCCCGCGCCCACCGGAAACACTTGAGCATGAGGTCGATCGCATATTTCTTCCGGTCGTGCCGCATGCAGTTCGTCGGCTCGTTGTAGAGGTCCCAGATGAAAATGCGCGGGTCGTCCTTGTGATGGGCGATGATGTCCTTCAGATACTTCTCCAGCGCGCCGTGCGTGCGGTAGTCCACCACCATCGTGTGTCCGGGGGACGGCACCCATCCCCACATTCCCCAGCCGGGGAACGGGTCGGTCTGCTTGCCCAGCTGCGGGTCGGTCGCGGGCCAGAACGTGCAGTCGTCGAACAGGACCGGCATCACCTTGAGCTTCGCCTCGTCGGCAAGCGCGAGATACTGCTCGAACGCCTTGAGGAACCACGCCGGGTCCGCTTCATAGACCTTGTACTGCAGGAAGATGCGCACGCAGTTGAAGCCGAGGTCCGTCGCGAGCTTGAATTCGCTGCGGATCAAGTCCGGCGAGAACGTCTCCTTCGCCCAGATCTCCACGTCGTTGATCGCGTTCGCCGGCACGTGGTTGAACCCGCAGTACCACGGATTCGTCCGGCCCCATTCGCGCGCCCGTGCAAGCGACCAGCGTCTGCCACGGGGAGGCTGATCGCCCGGCGCGAGGAACGCGCCCGTGCCGACGTTGGCGAAGAAGCGTTTCGTCACGCGGTCGTAGAGACCCACGGCCTTGTCGTTCATGCGGCGCGCGGGCACGAAGTCGCGCAGCGTCTCGCCCGCGTCCGTGCCGATCTTCATCGCGTAGAGACGAAACTGCCCGAACGCGGCGCATGGGCGATCGCACGCAAAGAGCCACAGCGTGTGGTGCGAGGCGGTGGAGCGGTCGGTCGCGAGTGCGCACAGTTCCCTGCCGTCCGCGCCGAACAGACGCGCCGTATTGTCCGCGCCGAGCGTGAAGCGGTAGTCGCGCTCCTCCGTCTCGTCCTTCGCGACCATGTTCCACGCTTCGCCCGGATCCTTCCCCTTCGCGCCGAAGAAGCGGAACTTACCTTGCTGGAGGATGAAGAGAAATCCCTGCGGATCCCACACGTCCTTGCCGAACAGCGTGCTTCCGTTCCCATAGACGCAGTGTCCGAATGACATGTCGATCGTCGTGTGCGCCCCGGCGTCCACGCCCGTGTCGATGTACTGTCCGCCAGTGGACTCGATCCAGTCGAGCGGAGCGAACCCATCGCCCAGTTTTTCTGCGGCAAACCCGTCAGGCGAGTCGAAGAACACGGCGTTGATGATCGCGTTGTCGCCGCGGATGTTGTTGCTGCGGATGCGGAGCGAACGGTCGTACTCGAAGATGACGTACACGCCGCCCGCGAGGTCGTCCACGCGGACCGACGGGGCGACGCGGTTCAGCGTCTCGAGGTCGTACGCATCGAAGTTGAGCGCGCGCGGGAACGGCCCGACCTGTCGGCAGTCCGCGACATACAGGGCGACACTGAACCTGCGCGGCGACTTGAGGCGGATGTCCACCGGGCACATCTGGAGGCCGAGCGAGTGGTAGCACTCCAGCACGCGCGGCCCGCTACCGTCGCGGTTGACGGGAAGCGTCGCCTTCGGGTCAAGCGGCTTGATGCCGTTCGTGCGGTGGCGCTTCACGGCGTGCCCGGCGGTGTCGAACGTCACGGACGCGACATAGTCCGGCAGAACCGCGAGGTCGCCCTTGTCCTTACCTCCGCCGACGATGAAGTATCCATCCCTGCCGTACTTCCGGTACCAGTCGCCGTGCGTCTCGCGGTCCTCCCCGACGACCTTCGCCGCGTACACGTACTCCTCCTGGCGCGCCTTCCTCGGTTCGCCTTCGTACTCCACCGCGAAGTCGTACCTGCCGGCGGGAAGGCCGTCAAGGCACAGAAAGTCGCCGTCTTCGCGCACGGGACTGGCTTTCACCCGTTCCCCTCCGTTCACCTTGAGGACGAATCTCTTCACGCGCATCCCCTCCTTCGGGATCGCGACGGTGGCGACAGTCCCCTCCGGCACGACGACGGAATGGCGGCCGGATTTCAGATCGAAGCTCGCCTCGATGCGTCCGTGCGGCGTGTTGACATGCCCGGATACGCGCGTCGCGCGTCCCTCGAAGTGCGGCTTCACGGCGAAGCGCGAGAAGCCCGGCTCCACCGGCTTGATGCCGAGCGTCTCCTCCGTCAGCCACTGCAGGACGCCCGCGCCCCATGGATGCGCAAGGCTCGTGTGCCCGCACTGCGTGAACGGGACCGGGCCGAGCTTGCCGATGATCTTGTTCCAGCTCGGACGGTACACCTCGAGAAAGCACGTCGCCCCGTACTCCACCTGTCCGCCCCAGAGGTCGACGACGGAGGCGAAGGCGTCGCCGTAGTGTCCGGCCTTGGACATCGCCTTCAGAAGCATGTGCTGGTTGAAGGGAGAATACGAGA
>Ga0310694_10004389_pt1 | contig 13660 bp, 9 predicted proteins | sample 174DNAGHGhighgp2_FD_203884 | JGI IMG/M metagenome (GOLD analysis project Ga0310694, IMG submission 203884) | Sheep rumen microbial communities from Palmerston North, Manawatu-Wanganui, New Zealand - 1742 DNA GHGhigh gp2 (v2) (version 2) | ecosystem: Host-associated > Mammals > Digestive system >... | reverse complement strand
TTATTGATACGGGTACAAATCTCGGCAGGCGTATAATGCTGCTTGGCCATCGCACGGAACAAGCGGATAACCTGAGCCATGAACAGCGAAGCGGGCACTCCCTTACCTGATACGTCACCAATAGCAATGTAAAGGTGATCCTTCTCAAGGAAGTAGTCGTACAGGTCACCTCCTACCTCCTTAGCAGGTGTCATCGAGGCAAACAGATCCAAGCCCTCACTCTCAAGATTAGAAGCTGGAATCATCGACATCTGAATATCACGTGCAATACGCAGCTCACTCTCGATACGCTCACGAGCTGTGGTGGCCTCCTCAAGCTGATCGTAAGCATCCTGCAACAGGGCAAAAGCCTTACGCTTGTGGATGACATAGAAGCCCAGGAAACCTGAGAGCAATACGAAGATGATACCCAAGGTAATCAGACGCTGACGGAACATCTCATGGCCGCGTTTCTCCACCTCCCACTGACTGCGGGCCAGTTCCTCTTCCTTCTGATGGGTCTCGTAGATGGTGGCCATCTCAGCGGTGTCATCACGCTTGGACCATACCAGAGCTGAATCGTAGGCATTACAGATCTGGGTGGCCACGTACAGGGCCGAATCCTTGCGCCCGGCACCTAAGTTGGCACGAAACTTGGGGACAAGATACATGGAAATATTGTCCAGATTCATCTTCATGTCGCGGTAACCGATCCAGTGGTCGAGCAAGCGGAAGTTCTTGGCTGCCTCGGCATAGCGATGGGCTTTCATCAGATAGTCGTTGGCATCCAACTGGCCTTGTTCGCTCTTGGCATACTCCGTTTTCTGGAATGCCTCAAAACTGGCTTCGGCCTCAGCTGTACGACCTGCGGCATAAGAGGTAAGGGCATTAAACAGACGGATACGCGCACGGAAATGATCGCAGAACTCAGAATCGGCATCTGGGCGCAAACGATACACGTAGAGCACAGAGTCGGTACGGTCGTTCCACTTCTTACCCATATCATAATGCTGAGTGTTCAGGCACGCTACCGTGATGTTATTGATACCGGTAATAGCTGCACGGATGCGCGAGCCGTTGGTATCCTTCTCATTGATAGAGTGACGGTACTGCTGATAGGCCATCTCATAACTCTCTTCAGCATCCTCAACATGCCCCAAATACATCTGAGCAGAACCAATCACATAGTAAAGCACTGCCAAGTCGCGAGACTGGGCCTTAGGATGGCCCTCCAGCTTCTCTACAGCTGGGGTAGAGATGCGCAAAGTTGCCTCATAGTCATTCTTGACCGAAAGCGACTGAGCCAACGTACGAGCTGAACGACTATAGAATACAACATCCTCATCGGCCAGATCCTCTACATCCAGAGCCTTCTTAAAATACACCTCAGCACCAGCCTTATCCTTCTTACTGTTTAGAGCGGTACCACGCATGTAGTTCGCTCTTACAGAGCTGATGTCTCCTGTCTTTTCCAAACTGTCGGCCAAAGCAAACTTACGATCAAAATCTTTTGCTTCGTCAACAGCCACAATCATACTATCTATGGCATTTACTTTTAGCGAGTCCTTAGCCGACTTGTTATTGCCCTTCCATGAACGCGTATTACCGCCACATGAAACAAGTATAACAGCAGTAAGGAGCAAGGTAATCCTGACTTGCCATCTTATCAAATCTCTCATATATTAATAATTAGTCCTATATTTCTTTTATCTTCCTTTTATTATTTCACATATTCAGCAAAGTCTGTGAGTTTCATGTCGCCCTTGCGAGCCAGTGTGTCATGCATGGCAAATGCAGCTGTGAGGTTATGTCGGGTCTGTCCCATCTTCGAAATCTTCAGGTAATCCCACAACAGCTGTTTATAATCTGGATGTGCGCAGTTCTCAATAATGCACTCTGCACGCTGGGCAGGGCTCTTACCACGCAGGTCGGCTACACCTTGTTCGGTTACGATGATGTTGACATCGTGCTCCGAAGAGTCCTGATGACTCACAAATGGTACGATTGAACTGATAACACCACCCTTAGCAATTGAAGGACAGGTAAAGATTGAGAGGTAAGCATTGCGGATAAAATCGCCGCTACCACCGATACCATTCATCATCTTCACACCACTGATATGGGTTGAGTTCACATTACCATAAAGGTCGGCCTCGATAGCCGTATTGATAGCAATCACACCTAATCGACGGATAACCTCGGGTGAGTTACTGATCTCACTCTGGCGCAATGTCAGGTGCTGCTTCATATAATCCATGTTATCATATACCTGCATCAGACAGTCGTTAGAAACAGTCAGCGAACAAGCTGATGCATCCTTTACACGTCCGTTCAGCATCATCTCAATCACCGAGTTCTGAATAACCTCTGTGTAGATATTGAAATCGGGCACGTGCTTATCCTCACCAAGTGCACCAAGAATAGCATTGGCTGTTGAGCCTACACCACTCTGCAGAGGAAGGAACTCCTTAGGAATGCGACCTTTGTGCATTTCCTCTACCAGGAACTCGGCTGTCAGGAATCCAATCTTTTCTGTTACAGGGTCGCTATCCTTAAAGGCACGGGCCTCATCGGGGATATTACACTCCACAACACCTACCACCTTGTCCTTGGGAATGCTCACATAGGGCTTACCAATACGATCACCTACATGCTCGATGGGAATAGCCTTACGGTAAGGGGGGTCGAGTGGCTCATACACGTCGTGAATAAACTTGGCATTAGGATTGTGGAACGCGTTAAGCTCAAGAATAACCTTCTTGGCCAAACGGGCGGCTGTAGGCGAAATACCACCAGCTGCAGTCAGATACACATGGTAGTCGTTGCCTACCTCTTCGATGTCGCACACCTCGAGGATAGCCCAATCCAAATCACCATAAAAACCATAGCGCAGCTCCTGAGCCATATGACTCAAGTGCAGATCGTTGTAAGGGATTTCACCCAGATTCACGTGCTTACGGAAATCAGGATTAGTAGTATACGGAGCACGATACTTAATAGCCTGAGCATTTGCCAGGTCACCATCTGTACTCTGACCAGTAGAAGCACCAGTAAAAATGCCAACCTTAAATTCGCGACCAGCCTCATGTTCAGCCAGCGCAAGTTTAGCTAGTTCTTTAGTTGTTGCTTTGGCCACACCAGCGGGTGTAAAGCCACTCATGGCGATGTTCTCACCATTCTTAATCAATGCTGCAGCTTCGGCAGCTGTGATACGTGTAAATGCCATATATAGACCTAATTTGCAAATTTGCGTGCAAAATTACTACTTTTTAGCGAAATGACCAAGAAAATACCAAACTTTTAACCATTATAAGTAGTCCATCAGCACATCCCAAACAGCGATGATATGACAAACGCTACCTGCAAGCACAAAAAAGTGGAAAACAGAGTGCATATATTTGGTCTTATTCAAGGAATAAAAAACGGCACCCGTAATATAGCTCACGCCCTCGGCAATAATCCAAGTAACAGCCGCTGTGGATACCGAATCAATCAGGGGTTTAAAAGCCACCAGCACACTCAGTCCCATACCGACGAAACAGAATGTTTCAACGTTAGAATGCTCTTTCAGATGGATAAAACTGATAATCGTGCCTGCAATAGCACAAGCCCATACAAAGCAGAAAAGACTCCATCCCCAATAGCCTTGTTCGCGCAAAGCTACCAACGTCAATGGCGAGTACGAACCAGCGATGTGCCAATAGATGGCAGCATGATCCCATTTGCGCAAACGCCCCTTCCATTTGGAGTGGTGTTTGATGGAGTGATAGAGGGTAGAAGCTGCATAGGAGCCCAACATGCCAAACAGATAAAGAATCACACTGACGCGTGCCCAGTTATTATCTGCCCGAAAGCACCATATCAAAAAAATAATACCAAACACCACACCTAGCAAGACACCCCCACCATGTGATGCCGCATTCCATATCTCCTCTTTCTTAGTATACCTAATCATAACTTTGTTATAAATTCTATTGCAGAGTTATTTACATTTTCTTGTAGTTCAAACAAATAATTCCTATCTACGAGAGTAGGACCGAAGTCATCGGCAGCCTTTCATAACTAAATGTTTCTGAGCGCAAAACCATCAACATAGCAAAAATATTGGCACCGACATCTTCTTGCGGCTGCAAAGTTAATCATTTTCCTGAAGAAACAAACCATTTTTAGATATAAAAAAAGGAATCCGAAGATTCCTTTACTTTAGGATATTGTACCCAGACCCGGGATCGAACCGGGATGGATTGCTCCACTGGTGTTTGAGACCAGCGCGTCTACCGATTCCGCCATCTGGGCTTAACAGTTTGTACGGCTTAATCTCCTAAAGCGGGTGCAAAGATACGACTTTTATTTGAATTACCAAAAGAAAATGAAAAAAAACTTGTTTTTTCTTGTTTATTTCGCAAATTATTTGTACGTTTGCAGGTAGAATATAATGCTAAAATCCTAATGATGGAAATAAATAACAAGAATAATTACTGCGTGATTCTGGCAGGGGGTCGCGGTCAGCGATTGTGGCCCGTAAGCCGTGAGCAGCATCCTAAACAATTTTTAGACCTATTCGGCACAGGCCGCACTTTGCTACAGACAACATACGACCGTTTTGCCCGATTGCTGCCTCAAAAGAACATATTAATATGTACGTGCGCGGGATACCTGGAACTGGTGAAAGAGCAACTACCAGAGGTGGAGCCACGAAACATCATAGTAGAACCCATTCATCGCAACACAGCCCCTAGTGTGGCATGGGCAGCCATGCGCATTCACCACCAAACACCAGATGCCAACGTTATCGTATCACCAAGCGATCAGTTGATATTAAACGAGGCTTCGTTTGCACACAGCATGGAAGTGGGCATCAGTTACGTATCCAAGAACAACGTACTGCTGGCCATGGGCGTTAAGCCCACACGCGCTGAGCCTGGCTATGGTTATATACAGCTAGGCGACCTGACGTGCAAGCCCGACGTGTACGAAGTAAAATCGTTCACCGAGAAGCCTGAACGCGAATTTGCACGCATGTTTATGGAGAGTGGCGAGTTCTACTGGAACACAGGTATCTTCATCTCTAATGCCTATCACTTACTCGATACGTTCGAGCATGTGTTCCCACCTGTACTTCGCGAACTACGATACGACACCCCATCCTATACAGAGGAGGAGGAAGCCAAGTTTGTAGCCGAAAACTATCCACGCTACCCTAACCTGTCACTCGACTATGCCATTCTGGAACAGAGCGACAATAACGTATATGTGATGAAATGCGACTTTGGTTGGGCCGACTTGGGTACTTGGCATGCCATCTACGAGGTGATGCACAAAATACCCGATGATAATGTGGTGATGGACTCAGAGGTGATACTTGAAGACTGTAAGAACAACATCATCAAGCTACCCAAAGGAAAACTGGGTGTATTCAACGGTCTGGAAGGCTATATCGTTGCCGAAGAAGACGGTGTACTGCTCATCTGCAAGAAGAGCGACAACTCGTCGATGGTGAAGAAATATGTAAACGAGGTAAGGATTAAATATGGTGATGAGTTTGTGTAATCACACAAACTCACCACGTATCTTTTCGGCAATAGCCTTGAACTGATCTTCTGTAAGCTTCAGCTTGTCACGACGGAAATCAACATCGGCCTCACTCTGCATAGGAATGAGGTGGATGTGTGCATGAGGCACTTCAAGACCCAGCACCACCTGTGCCACCTTCTTGCATGGGAAAGCCTTCTTAATGGCCAGCGCCACACGCTTAGCAAACACCTGATAGCGAGCCAACTCGTCATCGTCCATATCAAAAATATAATCCACTTCACGACGAGGAATAACCAGTGTATGTCCCTCTACCAATGGATTGATATCCAGAAACGCATAGAACTCCTCGTTCTCAGCGCACTTATAGCTGGGAATCTCGCCAGCTGCAATTTTGCTAAAGATATCCATACTCAATTGTCAATTATCAATTATAAATCACCCTACAGTAATCTTATCAATACGGAGTTTGATGGTTCCACGAGGAATCTTCACCTCAACCTCATCTCCTACCTTATGATTCAGCAAGCCCTGAGCAATAGGAGTCTGGATCGAAATCTTACCCTCACGCAGGTTGGCTTCACTCTCGCTCACAATGGTATATGACATCTTGGCCTTGTTAGTCAGGTTAGTCATCTCTACTTTCGAGAGAATCTGAACCGAGTCGGTACTCAAACGACTGGTATCTATCACCTTTGCTTCGGCGATAGTCATTTTCAACTGGTTGATCTTATCCTCAAGGTGAGCCTGTGCCTCCTTAGCGGCATCGTACTCAGAATTCTCACTCAGATCACCCTTTTCACGAGCCTCGGCAATAGCAGCAGAGGCCTTAGGACGCTCAACACCTTCTAAACGCTGCAGTTCGGCTATCAATTTATCGTAGCCTTCTTGTGACATGTATGCCATAACTATTCAATTTTAAAAATATTCTTTATTACTTGGACGGACAAAAAAGAAAAGAATCCCGACTCACTTCGTGTCGGAATCCCTATTTCGTAATATGTCTTATCCCTACTTAATCGGTTGCAAAGATAAGCATTATTTTCGAATCAAACAAATTTTTTCGATAAAAAAAACAAAACCGCATAGATGACCACAGCCGAAATCCAACCACCTATCACATCAACTGCATAGTGTGCCTGAATGTAAACCGTAGCAAAACACATCAGCACATAAAAGGGCAGCAACGTGTACAGTAATTTACGGTTACGGGCATGCCAAGCCAACAGTAACAGAATGGTGGTAACACCTACATGACTACTGGGGAAAGCCGCCGTAGGACGCTCACCTGCCTCATGCGCACTGGCCACACACTGATAGAAGAAACCATCTTTCCAACCAGGTATAGTCAACGCCTCTGAATGAGTGGCAAAATAATCACCCACGTTGGGGAAATGCCCCTGTGCTATCTGATCGACACCTGCCGCTAAATAGTAATACTGCGGACCAGTAACGGGCAACAGCACAAAAATCACATAATAGAGCATGAACGACGCCAGAATAATAAACGCCACACGTGTAAATTCCTGATAGCGATACAGGAAATAGTAAAATGTTACCAAGGCTATAAGCGGATAATACGAGGCGTAACCCAGGTGCATCAACTCACTGAACACCGGATTAGAGATGGCCTGCGAAAAAACAAGAGCAGGTTGAAGGTGGAACAACTGCTGCTCATAACCAGCAAACACATGGTCGAGATTTGGAAACACCTGATTGATTTCGTAGGTATCGGGATACCACCACGACAGCAGTATCAGCTGCAGCGCCACACGAAACATCATCGTCAGTCGGCATGGAATCATACGATACACCCCCCAGAGTGCCAAAGTCGAGATAACCACTTGAGCACGCCCCCAAAGCATCTCACCTGGATGCTGCAACTTGGTATAGGTAATCATAATGAGCAACAGCGTAAACAGCATATAAGCCATCACTGCCCACTCAAATGCCATCAGACCTTTGCGAGGTTTCTTTTCTATCTCAAATATCTTTTTTATAACCATTTATTATCCTGATACCATTTAATCGTTTCTTTCACACCACGCTCCAGATCATACTCAGGCTTATAGCCCAGTTCGGTGATAGCAGGCTGTATATCACAGCGCCAATTACGCTGGCGCAGAATATTATATTTATCATTATTAAGCGCTGTAACCTTACCTGTCAGTCGTCCGAGATACTCACCAAAGAAGGTTACTACACGCAGCACCCAGATAGGGGCCTTAATGCGTATCCACCACGGGCGCCCCAATTCCTGATGAATCAGATTACTAAAGGTTTCACTCTGATACACCTTACCATCGCTCAGGAAGTACTTCCTACCATTCTCACCCTTATCCAAAGCCAGGAAGATGGCCTGCACCACATCCTTTACATATACGAAGGTAATATCCTGACGCTTGTAGCCCACAGCAAAATCGGAGTGCTGCTTAATGCTCTTGGCCATGATAAAGTAGTCTTTTTCGCGAGGACCATAAACGCCTGTCGGGCGCACTATTATATAAGGTACGCGCGAGGCCATCTGTTCCAGATACTGCTCAGCAGCCAGTTTACTACAGCCATAGGCGGTATTAGGTTGGGGGATATCAGTCTCCTTAATCTCTTGATAAGGCTGCTGTTCGCGGATAGCGCCAAAAATGCTTAGACTGCTCACAAACACCAATCGTTTCAGCGGCATGCCCACCTCAAGGAGTGCATCAACCAGATTCTTGGTACCCTCGGTGTTAATGCGGAAAAAGTCACGTTTATCCAAGCACTTAGTCACACCTGCAGCATGCACCACGTAGTCGAACGCCTGACCACGCAACTGTTCCACCAGTTGAGCCTTCGACGAAAGATTCAATTCGATAAAGTTGATACGCTCATCCTGCAGATAAGCCTTAGAGCTACTGCCACGCACCGCAGCCCAAGTATCAAAGCCACGGCGGAGCGCCTCTTCAACAATAAACGAGCCGATAAAACCACTAGCCCCTGTTACTAATATCTTCATGCAGTTTATAATTTGAGTGCAAAGGTACACAAAAGTTAAGAGTTAAGAGTTAATAATTAAGAAAAAATGAGTTCTGGCAGCAAATTTTCTTAACTCTTAATTCTTAATTCTTAATTTAATTACTATCTTTGCAGTCAGAAAAGAAAAAAAAGAGACAAGCTATGGGTAAGAAGAAAGGCGGAAAAAGGTTAGGCAAGAAACAGGTGAGCGAATTGCTACAGAACCTGTTTCAGCACAATCCTAACGAAACATTCTCGTTCAAACAGATATTCAAGGTGTTGAAACTCGACACTCATCCACTCAAGATGCTAGCCATTGATGTGATGGAGGAGATGGCATGGGACGATTTCCTGCTGAAGGTGAGCGACAACTCCTACAAACTGAACCTGAAGACTCAGGTACAGGAAGGTATTTTCCACAGAAAAGCCAACGGACGCAACTCGTTTGTGCCTGATGAAGGTGGTACGCCAGTATTTGTGGCCGAGCGTAACTCTATGTCGGCTATGGATGGCGACCGTGTAAAAGTATCACTCATGGCGCGCCGCGATAAGCATATCAAGGAGGCGATGGTCATCGAAATTGTGAAGCGTGCTCACGATACCATCGTAGGCAAGCTGCGTGTAGAAAAGGATATTGCCTTCCTGGTAACAGCCGACTCAACGATTGTCCACGATATTATTATCCCTAAGCGCAAGCTGAAAGGAGGCAAGACCGACGACAAGGCTGTAGTAAAAATCGTTCAGTGGCCCGATCAGGATCATAAAAACATCATCGGTCAGGTCATCGACATCCTGGGAAAAACAGGCGAGAACAATGCCGAGATGCACGCCATCCTGGCACAGTACAACCTGCCTTACAAATATCCTAAGCATGTAGAAGAGGCCGCCGAGAAGATTGATGCCACCATCACCCCCGAGGAGATAGCACGCAGAGAAGACTTCCGCGATGTTTTCACTTGCACCATCGACCCCAAGGATGCCAAGGACTTCGACGATGCCCTGTCAATCAGGCCTCTCACCAACCCCCAACACCCAACATCTAGCACCCAGCTTTGGGAGGTTGGCGTACACATTGCCGATGTGTCGCACTATGTTAAGGAAGGCTCCACCATCGATAAAGAAGCATATGCACGTGCCACCAGTATCTATCTGGTAGATCGCACAATTCCTATGCTGCCCGAGCGTTTGTGCAACTTTATCTGTTCGTTGCGCCCTGATGAGGAGAAACTGTGCTACAGTGTCATTTTCAAAATGGACGACGAGGCCAATATCAAGGACTGGCATCTAGCACACACAGTGATTAAGAGCGATCGCCGCTATGCCTACGAAGAGGTGCAACAGATCATAGAAGAAGGTAAAGGCGAAAACGCCGAGTTCTTACTGAAACTCAATGCACTGGCTAAGAAACTGCGCGAAGCCCGATTCAAGAACGGTAGTGTGAAGTTCGACCGCGAAGAGTTGCACTTCGATATCGACGAGACAGGCAAGCCCATTCGTGCTTACTTCAAGGTGTCGAAGGATGCCAACAAGTTGATCGAGGAGTTTATGCTGTTGGCTAATAAAACTGTTGCCGAGAGCATCGGCCGCGTTAAAAAGGGCGCCAAAGCCAAGACGCTCCCCTATCGTATCCACGACCAACCCGACCCACAGAAGTTGGAGAATCTGCGTGAGTTCGTAGCCAAGTTTGGTTATAAAGTGAAGACTGCCGGTACCAAGGGGGCTATCACCAAATCGCTCAACAGTCTGATGTCGCAGGCCGAAGGAACCCGAGAGCAGAATGCCATCGAGACAGTTGCCCTGCGTGCCATGATGAAGGCCAAGTACAGCGTACACAATATCGGCCACTATGGTCTGGCGTTCGACTACTACACGCACTTCACCTCGCCCATCCGTCGTTATCCCGACATGATGGTGCACCGCTTGCTTACCAAGTATCAGAATGGTGCCCGTTCGGCCAATAAAGAAAAGTACGAGGAGTTTTGCGAGCATTGCAGCGACATGGAGCAGATATCTATGAATGCCGAACGCGACTCCATCAAATACAAGATGGTAGAGTTTATGGCCGACAAGATTGGCAACACCTACGATGCCCATATCAGCGGCATCCAGTCGTTCGGCATCTATGCACAGATTGATGAGACCCACTGCGAAGGTATGATACCTATTCGCGACCTGGGTAACGACTACTACGATTTCGACGAGAAGAACTATATGATTGTTGGTCGTCGTCATCACACCAAATACCAGTTAGGCGATCCTATACGCATTCAGGTAGCCCGAGCCAATCTGGAGCGCAAACAGCTCGACTTTACCCTGGCAGAAGATTAAGGAAACAAAGAACTTATATTTATAATACAGATACACGTGATTAAGAAGAAACATGACAGATGCTGGCTTGTAGGGTTGCTGGTAGCAGTCTTATGCAGCTTATCTATGCGAGCAGTGGCATTCGTGCCGCCAACCGATCAGATTACCATTGGTTTGGATGCCAACTACGCCCCACTGCAGTCGGTAGATAAAGACGGACTGCCCCATGGCTACGACATCGACTTTACACGTGAGTTGATGAAACGTATGGGTATAAAGTACTATTATGTGCCCAACCTGTGGAATAAGGTAGCCACCTCGGTGCTCAACGGCGATACCGATCTGGCCATGATGGTTTACTCTCCATATCGGAAAGACACCATCCATTATTCACGTCCCATCTTCCGTTTGTATTATCAGGTAGTGTATCGCAAAAGCGACTATAAGGCGTTTGATTTCCGTAACCTGAAAGGAAAGACATTTGCCTTTTTGAATTCTCGCCACATATCCGAACTGGTTGAGCGCGAGGGCGGTACATGTGTAAAAGTGAACGATCTCGACCAGTCGTTCCACGAACTGGCAAATGGCCGTTACGATGCCATTATCTGTTACAGTTATCAGGCCAAGTACTTTATTGATCATTACAAACTCGACGGTTTGGCACGAGAGGAGATTTCACTACAGCCGCGCGAGTACTGTTATGTAAGCCATAACAAGGAACTGATAGACGCCATCAGTCTGGAGATAGCCAAGATGGAAAGCGAAGGAGTGATTGATAAGATTTATGGTTCAGAAATCAAGTATGGTGTTGCTCATCATGGTGTGCCCATGTGGGTATGGTATGTAAGTATAGTGATTATACTGGCGCTCATATCACTTTATATCATCACCTTGTACCGCTCACGCCGCAAGTTGCGGATTAGCAACGCCATGTTAGAGACCAACTACAACATTCTGGAAATGAGTCACATGGAGTTGGAGCAAACCAACCACCAGCTGATAGAAGCCACAGCCAGAGCCGAAGAATCGTCGAAGATGAAGACGCACTTCATCCAGCAGATATCCCACGAGATACGCACCCCTTTGAATATTCTGAGTGGTTTCACACAGATACTCACCACCCCTAACTTGGAGTTAAGCGAGGAGGAGAAAAAACAGCTTGCCAACGACATCATCCTCAACACCGAACGTATCACTGGTTTGGTGAACAAGATGCTGGAGCTGAGCGATGCCAACAGTCGTAGCGTAATTGAGCGAACCGACAAGGTAACACCCAACAAGATTGTAAGCGAAGCCCTTGTCAAGAGCATGATAGCCGACAAGCCCTCACTGACATTCGACTTGGAGATACAGCCTGAGGCAGAGAAGATTCAACTAAACACCAATCTGCAGGCAGCCGTTCGCGCCTTAGCTCTGTTGCTCGACAATGCCCGCAAATTCTGTGCAAAAAGTACAGATCAGCATGTAAAACTGCATGTAGAAGTCTTACCTGGCAGCGTACAGTTTATGGTCGAAGATAATGGTATAGGCGTACCTACCCAAGAAGCCGAACATATCTTCGACGAGTTTGTGCAACTCGATACTTATTACGAAGGAACAGGCATCGGACTAACCGTTGCACGTAGTATGGCCCGCCGCATGGGAGGCGATATAAAGCTGGATACGTCTTTCAGTCCTGGTGCCAGATTCATTATGACACTCCCCCGTTAGGCAGATATGACAGTATGCAATCGTTTGCATCGAGAAACTATCAAATACAAGCCCGTTTGGAAAACACCGAACGGGTTATTTTCGTACTTTTGCCAAAAATAACTAAAAGCAAGTTGGTATGAAGATCATTTTCAACCTGGAGTACCAGACTGTCTTCGGTGAAGAGCTGGCACTGAACATCCTAACGGATGGTAAGACTGAAGAGCACAAGATGACAACCCTCGACGGGCTTCACTGGATGTGCGAGATGAGTAAGGCAGAGAAATCAGCTGCCCACATCGACTATTATTATACCGTGATGCGCGGCGACCATGAGCAGCGCCACGAGTGGTTGGTCATTCCTCACCGTTTGGAATTTGCTGCTGCCAAGGGGGCCCGTTACATCGTTTACGACCACTGGATTGATATTCCAGAGGATTCGTACATGTACTCTACGGCTTTTACTGAGTGTATAGCCGCCCGTGCACAGAACATGAGCGTCCTGACATCCTATGGCAAGACCGTACGCCTCAAGGTACGTGCCCCACAGTTGCGTAACAACGAACGTCTGGCACTGATTGGTGGCGGCGAAACCTTAGGCAACTGGGAGGCTAAACGTGCCATTGATATGGCAGAACACGAGAACAACGAGTGGGTTATCAGTCTTGACGCCGACAAGCTGCCACGTACCATCGAGTTCAAGTTCGTTGCCCTCGACGAGAAAGTAGATGTTACCCCACTGTGGGAGAACGGCATGAACCGTACTGTAGAGCTGCCCCAGATGGCAGATGGCGAAGTGGTGGTTTACGAACTGCCACAGGCCTACTTCCCTGTCTATCCTTGGAAGGGTGCCGGTACCGTTATCCCTATCTTCTCACTACGCAGTGAGGGCAGCTTTGGTGTTGGCGACTTCGGCGACCTGAAGCTGATGGTTGACTGGTGCGACAAGACCAAGCAGCGCGTACTGCAGGTGCTGCCCATCAACGATACCAATATCACCCACACCTGGCAGGATTCATATCCCTACAACTCTATCAGCATCTATGCACTGCATCCGCAATACACCGATTTGCGCCAGCTGCCACAGCTTAAGGACGAGAAGCTGCGCCAGGAGTACGAGGTTCTGCGTAAAACACTGAACGCTCTGCCACAGATCGACTAT
>Ga0310694_10004387_pt1 | contig 13661 bp, 11 predicted proteins | sample 174DNAGHGhighgp2_FD_203884 | JGI IMG/M metagenome (GOLD analysis project Ga0310694, IMG submission 203884) | Sheep rumen microbial communities from Palmerston North, Manawatu-Wanganui, New Zealand - 1742 DNA GHGhigh gp2 (v2) (version 2) | ecosystem: Host-associated > Mammals > Digestive system... | reverse complement strand
CTTCAGGTTGGCTCCTGCACGCTTCAGCGAGACAAAGTCAGAGACGACGTCCACGATGTTCGCAGCATCAAGTATCTTGTCAACGGTGATTCTGTCTATCATCTTGTTTTGTTATAACGTCATAACGTTATTTCGTTATAACGACATTTACTCTTCTTCGTCGTCCTCCATGTCGAACTCAAAGTCTCCGAAGAACTCCGGCACGTTGTCCTGGAAGTCATCGAGGCTGCGACGCTCTTTCTTCGTCGGGCGTCCAGTGCCTTTGGCTCTGCCAACGAAGCCGCTTATCTTGCTCATCTCGAGGAGTTCGTACTGTTCGGGAGCGGTGACATTCTCCAGTATCTCTGGGATGAGCTTGGCACCGACTCTTCTCTCAATGGGTTGAAGCACACGGAAGCTGTAGGTGACAGGCGGCTTACGGACATCCACCACGTCGCCTGCCTTAATCATTCGGCTGGCTTTGAGTGTTGTGCCACCCATGCTGACTTGCCCTTTCTTGCAAGCCGCAGCAGCGATGGTACGCGTCTTGAAGATTCGCGCTGCCCACAGCCATTTGTCTATCCGAGCCTCGTTATTCATTTTAATTCATAATTCTCAATTCATAATTCATAATTATTTCTTCACAAACTTCGGGCGTAGCCTTATTAAATTATGAATTGTGAATTATAAATTATGAATTAATCTGCAGATGTTCACCACAGTCATCATGGCCTTCTCCATGCTTTGGATGGGAACGAACTCATGGCGTCCGTGGAAGTTAAGCCCTCCTGCGAAGATGTTGGGGCAGGGAAGACCTTTGAAGCTGAGCTGCGCTCCGTCTGTTCCACCGCGGATAGGCACCACGTTACAGAAGCCGCAAGCCTCCTCGATGGCCTTCTTGGCAATGTCCGTTATCTGCGGCTTGTCTTGAAGCTGACTCAACATGTTATAGTATTGGTCTTTTACTTCAGTCGTCACGGTGTCCTGCCCGTACTTGGCGTTCAGCTTCTCCGCGATGTCGAGCACCACCTGCTTGCGGAGCTGAAAGATGCCGCTGTTGTGGTCGCGAATGATGTAGGAGAGTTGTGCCTCTTCTACAGTGCCGCTCATGCCTGTAAGGTGGAAGAAGCCCATGTAGCCTTCTGTCGTCTCTGGACGTTCATTCTCAGGCATTAAGGCAGCAAACTCTGAAGCAATGATACAAGCGTTCTTCATCTTGCCTTTGGCATAGCCTGGATGTACGTTGCAGCCCTTGATGTGTATCTTTGCGCTGGCAGCGTTGAAGTTTTCGTACTCCAGTTCACCCACCTCGCTGCCGTCCATCGTGTATGCCCATTCGCAACCGAACTTAGCAACGTCGAACAAGTGCGCCCCTGCTCCAATCTCTTCATCGGGATTGAAGGCAACGCGAATCTTGCCGTGCTTGATTTCGGGATGAGCCATAAGGTAGGTCATGGCAGTCACAATCTCTGCGATGCCAGCCTTGTCGTCAGCACCGAGCAATGTGTGTCCGTCGGTAACGATGAGGTCCTGGCCGATGTGTTCCTTGAGCTCAGGGAACTGGCTGACGGTCGTGACGATGTTCTCTTCCTTACAGAGTACGATGTCCGAGCCGTCGTAGTTCTCAATGATGCGAGGCTTGATGTCTTTGCCGCTGCAATCGGGACTTGTGTCCATGTGGGCGATGAAGCCGATGGTGGGAACCTGCTTGTCGGTGTTGGCAGGCAAAGTGGCATAGACGTAGCCGTGCTCGTCCATCTCGACCTCGGTCAGGCCAAGTGCTTTCAGTTCGTCGCGCAGGTATTCAGCCAATGCAAACTGCTTCTCCGTGCTCGGGCATTGCGCTTCGTTTTCCTCACTGCTCTGTGTGTCGAAGCTGACATATTTCAGAAATCGTTCTACTAATTCCATAATTCTTGTCTTTATTTTCCGACGTTCAGATACGTCTTCACCTAAACTTTAATCCTTAATCCTTAATCCTTAATCACTTATTATTATAGTTGCACATAGCGAACTGTATGCCGCTCAAGGCAAAGGCTTTGATGGCATCGCAAGCCACAAGTGCTTTCTCGTTGACGATTTGCTCCTCTTCAGGACAGAAGCCGCTGAGCACGAAATCAACTTGCGAACCTCTTGGGAAGTCGTTGCCAATGCCGAAGCGCAGGCGATTATATCCCTGTCCTCCGAGTATCTGGGCAATGTGCTTCAAGCCATTATGTCCGCCATCGCTGCCGCCTTGCCTGATGCGTATTGTGCCGAGAGGCAGGCTCAGGTCATCCACAACCACTAACATGTTCTCCACAGGTATGTTCTCCTGCAAAAGCCAATAGCGGACAGCATTGCCCGAGAGGTTCATGTAAGTCGATGGCTTGAGCAGCACCAGCTCTGCGTTCTTCACTCGCATGTGGGCAACGAAGCCGTATCGGCGGTCTTCAAAAGCAGTATTGGACGCCTTAGCGAGGACGTCCAATACTCTGAATCCGATATTGTGGCGGGTGCCATCGTACTCAAGGCCGATGTTACCCAAACCTACAATGAGGTACTTCATCTCATTTATGCTTCGCCTTCAGTCTTGGATGCAGCACTCATGGCGCTTCTTGTCATCTTAACCTGGCAGACAACGACGCTGGGGCTTGTCACCATTTCGAGACCCTCGAAGCTGAGGTCAGCCACCTTGATGGTCTTGCCGAGGCCGAGGCTTGTAACGTCGATGTTGAGGTGTTCGGGAATGGATGTGTAGGGAGCACGAACCTTGAGCTTGCGCACACTTGCAGCGAGCTTACCACCGGCCTTCACACCTTCTGCCAAACCGTTGAGCTTGATGGGAACTTCCATCACGATGGGCTTCGTCTCGGTGATTTCATAGAAGTCAACGTGCAGCAGCCTGTCTGTAACGGGATGGAACTGAAGCTCTTTCATAACAGCCTTGCACTCCTTGCCGTCGATGTTGAGGTTCACGCTGTAGATGTCAGGAGAATAGACGAGCTTGCGAAGCTCTTCCTGTGTAGCGCTGAAGCTCAATGCTTTTGGCAGACCGTTCTCGCCCTTAGCCTCACCGTAGAGGTTGCAGGGAACAGCACCAGCCTTGCGGATGTCGCGGGAAGCCTTCTTACCCGTCGTGGTACGGGCAGTACCTTTTACGTCAATACTTTTCATTGTTTTTTGTGTTTTTGTGTTACTATAAATTAAGTTTATTGTGCTTAATTCGCCATCACACGGCTCAAAAGCGCGGCAAAGGTACAACATTTTCCCGATACTGCCAAATGTTAGGACGGATTTTTGTCTTAAGTGTAAATAAGAATGGTAGGAACGGTTGTGTTCTTCTTGCAGATTCGGGAAGGTCCCGAAGACAACTTGAAGCGTGATGTTGTCGGTGCAGATTTTGTATTTACATGAAAAAGGATGCTTGAAGGCCTAAAAAGTGATGAAATAGTTCAAAAAAGGCTTTGCGCAGCGCGGGCAAGGGCAAATTGAAATGGAAAAGGCTTTGCTGCGTTGAAAAGATTTGGTAACTTTGCGGAGCGAATTCGTTATAACGTCATAGCGAAACAACGTCATAACGAAAAAAAGGAAGAACAGAATGACAATATAACATGATAACGTAATAACGAAAAGAACAATGAAAAAAGGATTATTATCATTCGCCTTCTTCTGTGCCGGGGCATTGGTTGCGGCGCAGGAGACATATAGAATCCCTGTCAGCGAGGCAGACGAAACAATGCAGACAGGACGGTTTGAACCCACTTGGCAGTCGCTCATGCAGCACGAGACACCCGAATGGTTCCGCAACGCCAAATTCGGCATCTGGGCACATTGGGGAGCACAATGCGTGGAAGGCAGCGGCGACTGGATGGCTCGCGAGATGTACATGGAGGGAAACTACAAATACAACTTCCACAAAGAGCACTACGGACACCCTTCGGAGTTCGGCTATAAGGACATCCTGCCGCTCTTCAAGGCCGAGCGTTGGCAGCCCGACAGCCTCGTGGCTCGCTACAAGCGATGCGGCGCACAGTACTTCTTCGTCCTCGGCAACCACCATGACAACTATGACCTCTGGGACTCCCAATACCAGCCGTGGAACAGCATGAACATCGGTCCCAAGCGGGACATCTTGGGGGAATGGGCTGCTGCCGCCAAAAAGTACGGCTTGCCGCTTGGCATCTCTTTCCATGCCGACCATGCCTGGACGTGGTTCGAGCCTTCGCAGCGCTATGACCTTGAAGGCGAGAAGGCGGGCGTCTATTATGACGGCAACCTTCGGAAGGAGGACGGCAAAGGCAAGTGGTGGGAAGGCCTCGACCCGCAGATGCTCTATCAGCAGGACCATCCGATGAGCAAAGGTTCGTGGGACAACGGAGCCATTCACGGGCAATGGGATTGGAGCCACGGTGCCTGCCCGCCGTCGCAGGAGTTCGTCAACAACTTCTACAATCGCACGCTCGATGCCATCAATCGTTACAACCCCGACCTCATCTATTTCGACGTCACCGTGCTGCCCTTCTATCCTTTGAGCGACTGCGGCCTCAAGATTGCGACACATTTATATAATAAGAATCCGCGAGGCGTGGTGTTCGGAAAGATTCTCAATGAGGAGCAGAAGAAAGCGCTGACTTGGGACGTGGAGCGCGGTGCGCCCAATCAGATGCTGGAGGAACCATGGCAAACATGCAATTGCATCGGCGACTGGCACTACAACACGGGGACTTACGAGAGAGGCTACCGCACGGCAACAAACCTTGTGAAGCAGCTCGTCGATATCGTCTCGAAGAACGGCAACCTTCTCCTCAACATCCCTCTTCGTGCAGACGGCACATACGACGAGAAGGCCGCGCAGTTCCTCGACGAGCTGGAGGCATGGATGACACAGAACGGCGAGAGCATCTTCGGCACACGGCCCTGGGTGAAGTTCGGCGAAGGTCCTGTGGCAGAGAAGGACATCAAGATTAACTCGCAGGGCTTCAACGAAGGGCAGTACAACGGGATGGATTATCGCGACATCCGCTTCAACCAAACACCCAAGCACCTCTATGTGACGGCGATGGGTTGGCCTCAAGACGGCAAGCTCCTCGTCAAATCCCTTGCCAAAGGCAACCCCGACTTCAAGAAGTCCATTACCTCCGTCATGCTTTTAGGTCATGGCAAGCTCAAGGCAAAGCAGACAAAGGAAGGGCTGGAAGTTCAGCTCCCCCAGCCCTGCAATAAAATTGCCCCTGTCCTGAAGATAAGGAAATAGCCCTACTTCAATCCACGACCTTTAAGGAAAGCCGTGTTGTCAGGCTCACGGCCGACGAACTGCTGATACAGCGTCATTGGTTCTTCCGAGCCTCCCTTCTCAAGGAAGGTCTGCTTGAACTTGGCGGCAAGTTCCTTGTTCCAGACATTGCCCGAAGCTTCGAAGACAGAGAAAGCATCCTTGTCGAGCACCTCTGCCCACAGATAACCATAATAGCCGGCACTGTAGCCGCTGGAGAAGATATGGTTGAAGTACGTCGTGCGGTAACGGGGGCCTATCTCGGGTATCAAGCCCATCTCCTGACAAACCTTTTGCTCGAAGGCATCAATGTCCAAGCCCTCGACGCTCTCCAGCTCGTGCCACTTCATGTCGAGGATGGAGGCGGCACAAAGCTCGGTCGTCATAAAGCCTTGATTGAACTTCAGGGAGTTGTTCACCTTCTCAACCAGTTCGGCAGGGATGACTTCTCCCTTGTCGTTTGTGGCGTATTGTGCCAGAAGTTCAGGCTGGAAGGCCCAGTTCTCGTTGAACTGCGAGAAGGTCTCCACGAAGTCGCGCGTCACGTTTGTACCGCTGACTGAAGGATAATGGCATTGCGTAAGCAAGCCGTGCAAGGCATGGCCAAACTCGTGGAAGACAGTCTGCACTTCGTCAATGGTAAGGTACTCTTCAAGATTGCCGACGTTAACGATGATGGGACGAACCATGTTTCCCTGAGCGTCTGCATATTGCTCGCGGATGTTGTTCATCCAAGCACCGCCACGCTTGCTGCTGCGAGGCAGGTAGTCTGTCGTGAAGATGCCCAGCAGGTTGCCCTCGGCGTCTGTAACCTTATAGGTTGTAACGACATCGGGATTGTACGACGGCACGTCCTTCAGCTCTTCCATGTTCACGCCATAGAGGGTGTTGGCGGCAATGAAGATGCCCTTCACCACGTTCTCGAGCTTGAAGTAAGGCTTGGTCAGCTCTTCGTCGAGGTCGTACTTCTGCTTGCGGACCTTCTCGGCATAGTACCACCAGTCCCAAGGCTCTATCTTGCTGCCGGCAGGAAGTTTGCCAGCGGCTATGTCCTCGTTCATCAGCTTCTGCATGTCATAGACCTCCTCTTTCGCCTTGTTCACGGCTGCTTTCATGATGTCAGCAAGGAAAGCATCCACCGTCTCTGTGTCGTGAGCCATCTTGGGCTCGAGGATGTAGGCGGCGGGATTCTTGTAGCCCATGATGTTTGCCTTCTCGATGCGGAGGCGCATGATGTCGAGGACGAGCTGGCGGTTGTCGAACTCATTGCCGTTGTGGCCTCTCATCGTGTATGCCTCAAGCATCTGCTGACGCAGGGAACGGTCTTCGGTCGTCGTCATGGCATTGGGATAGTCAGACACGCTGATGCCGAACTTCTCCTTGAAGGCATTGCTTTCTGACAGGATGTTATTGCCCAGCTTTTGCGTCTTGGTTGCCATCTCCGTATTGATTTCACGAAGGCGAGCCTGTTTCTCTTCGGGCAGACCGATGCCGTTGCGCTCGAAGGCCTCGAAGCGTTTCTTCAGCACCATTTGCTGTTCACGGGTGAGCTGGCTTTGGTCGGCCTTGTAGAGTTTGGCGACACGCTCGTAAAGTCCCTTGTTGAAGGAAATGTTGTCCTCATGTTCGGTGAGCATAGGAAGCGCCTGCTCCATGACGGAGTCGAGTTCATCTGTGCGGTCAGTCTCGCAGACGTTAAAAAACACGCCCGAGACTTTGCTAAGGATTTCGCCCGAAAGCTCCAAGGGCAGAATCGTGTTGTCGAAAGTCGGCTCATCCGTGTTGTTCACAATCGCCTCAATCTCTTTGTTCTGCTGTTCAATGCCTGCCTCGATAGCAGGGATGTAATCCTCCACCTGAATGTCTGCAAAGGGAGGGATGCCGTATGGCGTGTCCCATTCAGTGAGGAAAGGGTTCTGGCGGCTGTCGGTACAGGCCAGGAGTGACAATGCTACTGTCATGCCTAAAAGAATCTTTTTCATGCTTTACTATTTCAATTGGTTTATAAAGAATGCTACAGAAAGTTTCACGGCTTCCTCGGGATGAGGGCCGAAGCCGTGGTCGTAGCGGTCGAGCAAGTGCCACTCGCTTCCCTTCCATTGCTGATGGAAACGAAGGCCATAGGTGTAAGGCACGGTGCGGTCGGACGTGCCGTGAATGATGCAGGCAGGGCCTTTGTAACCCGCTGCGGTCTCATAGACAGGCAGCCAGAAGGCGGTCTTGATATAGTCACGTCCAAGATGGTGTCCCCACACTTCGACATATTCAGGCGGGTCTTGTGGATCGCCAAGATCACCAGACTGTCCAGAGGGATGTCCTCGGATAGCATCATCACGCAACACAGCTGCTGGAGCCAACAGCACAACGCCGCCCTTCAAGGCCTTCTTGCCTAGCTGACCAGCCAACATGGCCGTCACAACACCGCCTTGTGAGTGTCCGGCAATACCGACCTTGCCAAACCTTCCATCCGCCTTCACCCAATCATAGACATGATGTGCGTCCTCAATCTCGTTGGGAACCGTCATCTGCACGAAGTCGCCTTCGCTCTCGCCGTGCCCATTGAAGTCAAAGCGGATACTTGCAATGCCTCGTGCCTCAAGTTCACGGGCAATACCGACTTCCAAGCCACCATTCCTGTTCCCCGTAAACCCGTGACACAGAATCACAATCGGACACTTTTTCGGCATCACATCAGGCGTCTGCAAATCAGCCACCAGCTTCCCGTGGTCGCCCTGAATAATCACTCTCTCTGTTTTGGCATTTGCCAAGCCAGCCGTAAGGAGGCAGGCAAGAAACAGCAATTGTTTCATAGACATTTTATTCTTATTTATCGTGAATTTCAGTGCAAAGTTACAATTTTTTTTCGTAACTTTGCAGAACAAACAGAAGAATATGTCACAAAAAGAAAACAAACTGCTTCTCTATAAGGACGACGAAGGCCGCGTGAGCGTAAACGTGCGCTTCGCCGATGAAGATGTGTGGCTGACACAAGCACAGCTGGCTGCGATTTATGCTACAACCCAGCAAAACATTAGTTTGCACCTTAAAGGCATCTATGGCGACAGCGAATTAGAAGACAACGAGAGAACTCACAAGAAATACTTGTTAGTTCGTCAGGAAGGAAAACGTCAGGTACAAAGGGAGATTGACCATTATAACCTCGATGTCATTATTGCCCTTGGTTATCGTGTGCAGTCGCCTGTGGCAGTTCGTTTCCGCCGCTGGGCGACTCAACGCCTGCACGAATACATCCAGAAGGGCTTCACGATGGACGATGAGCGTTTGAAGCAGGGCGGCAACCGCTACTTCAAGGAATTGCTGCAACGCATTCGCGACATCCGAAGCAGCGAGCGCAACTTCTACCAACAAGTGACGGACATCTACGCCACTTCCATTGACTATGACCCTCGCTCCAAGACGACCCAGCTTTTCTTTGCCACCGTCCAGAACAAGATGCACTATGCCGTACATGAGCACACGGCAGCAGAGCTGATTTACGAGCGCGTGGATAATGAGAAGCCGTTTGTTGGCATGACCAACTTCAAAGGCAATTATGTGACGCGCGACGACGTGAAGATTGCCAAGAACTACCTGACGGAGTTAGAGTTGCAGCGATTGAACCTGCTCACCTCACAGTTCCTCGACTATGCCGAGTTCCAAGCCTTGGAACAAAACCCGATGACGATGGCAGATTGGGTTGCAGCCCTCGATGACCAGATATTGCGCCTCCGCAAGAACATCCTCGAAGGCACAGGCACAGTCTCACATCAAGAAGCTATCGAAAAGGCAGAACGCGAGTTCGAAATCTACCGCGAGCGCGAAATGCGCCTCCTTGAAAGCGACTTCGACAAAGCCGTCAAAGCTCTCCTGGAGAACAACAAAGAGTAAAATCAGCGAAGTATTCGCGGAGTGGGAGAATAAGGACTCGCCGGGGAGGGGTAAAAAACACGGCACGGTGTGTTTGCCATCGCAGCACGTTAAGTTGGTCAACGCAGCACGCCAAGTTTGCCAACGCGGCACGGTATGTTTGACGGGCTGGTATTTTAACTATGTTAAAAACACACACCGACAGGATTATTTTTCACTTTTCGCCTTTCTCTTTTCGCTTAATTGTCGTATCTTTGCGAAAAATACGAATGGCAATATGACACGGAAACAACTCTATCGCGAAGTGGCGGCATACTTCAGGGAGGCTATGCCCGAGGCAAAGACGGAGCTTCACTTCGACAGCCCTTTCCAGCTGCTTGTGGCCGTCATCTTGAGTGCGCAATGCACCGACAAGCGCATCAACCAGGTCACGCCCAAGCTTTTCGAGGACTATCCCACTGCCGAGGCGATGGCTTTGGCAACCGAGGAAACTATCTACGAGTACATCCGCTCCGTCTCCTACCCGAACAGCAAGGCCAGGCACTTGGTGGAAATGGCCCGGATGCTTTGGGAAAAGCATGGGGGCGAAGTGCCGCAGGACATGAAGCAGCTGACCGAGCTTCCGGGCGTTGGGCGCAAGACGGCCAATGTGGTGCTGAGTGTCGTATGGGGCGAGGCAAGGATGGCGGTCGATACGCACGTCTTCCGTGTCAGCCATCGCATAGGCCTTGTGCCTGATTCCTGCACAACGCCGTTCAGCGTAGAGCAGATGCTCACCAAACACTTCACAGAGGAAGAGATTCCCGACGCGCACCACTGGCTCATCCTTCACGGCCGCTACACCTGCACAGCCCTTCGCCCGAAGTGCCAGAACTGTGGCCTCAAGCATCTATGCAAAGTCTTCAGGAGCAAGGCTGAACAGTAAAAAATCCTTAAAAGGCAAAACATTTTTCACTTTTCTCTTTCCTATTTTCGGTTTTCTCCGTATTTTTGCACTCGATTTTCTGAAATAACATCAATGATAACAACGTATCAGTATCCAAACAGAAAGAGCACATCAAGGCTATGCACTTAGGTGTGGCTGCCTCCTATGTACTTCAGTTTGGGTCGTCTGACTGCTGTTCTTGGATTCTTTTAGAACCAAGGCGCGGTCGATGGATCGCTGTTCTTTGACTTATTGTTATCATTGGCTTTAATCAAGGAGTTGTAAACCTTTTTGCCCCATCCTCCAGTCAGGACGGGGCTGATTCTGTGTGTATACCTTATTCAAGTTTCGGAAGTTAAAGAAGTTAAAGGAGTTAAAGAAGTTAAAGGACGATACCTTTTGGATGCAGTGTGCTTTCAGCCCCCAAAATCTGCGGCAATAACTATTGTCCTTTAACTTCCCAAAGCGAGCATAGCGAGCTAACTCCCTTAACTTCTTTAACTTCCCATAAACTGCTACAAGAGAAATGTATATACCTTATTATATTATGATGTTATTTCAGATTATTATGACAAAACTCAATCTTACCCTTCAGCCCGTTTACGAGGGCAATGACATTTATGCGTACAACTACGGCAGCGTGACCATAAACGTCACGCTCGACAAGTCCCAAAGATGCAAGGACGACTATACCTTCATGCTCTATAACGAGCAGTTGATGCAACTTGCCGCTGCCAGGAGCAGCGACTCCACTGTGACGCGGCGCGGCAGGAACTTCGTCATATCGACCTATCCCTGGCACATCTGGCTGCCCGGCAACTATTTCTTCCTCTTGCGCGACAGTTCCGACAAAGTGCTTCGCTTCGACATCTGCCTTGACGACAAGGCGACGTTCCACTGCGAGAACCCTCGCGTCTGCCTCCGGATGAGCGACGAGGACATTCTCTCCGGCCCACTCCGCGATAATGGCTCCACATGGAAGAACCTCTCCTTGAGACCGGGCGCAATGCAGCTGAAGCGATGGGTCATCGAGAGGGCCAAGAGAGTCAAGCTGAACGCGCTCCGTCTCGCCTCAAATATGGACGAGCTGGCGCTCAACAACAATCTTATCCTCTGTCACAGGAACGGCCATCACTTCGGACCGGAAACCATCATGCTGCTCCACGCGGCAGGCATAGAGACGAAACGATGCTTCGGCCACTGCCACAAGTTCTACGACACAACCCACAACAATCCCTACGAGGAACTGAATGATTTCTTCGGGGAAGACTCTTCCAGCGATTCCGATCAGAACCCTTTGTTTAACCTCTTACATGGGCGGACGGGAAAGACGTATGTGTTCTCCGAAATCGATGCCCTCACGGAAAACGGCGGCAGGCAGATTATGAAGAGGATTCTCGCCAACTGGCCCGGCATCAATGTCTCGGCTGTCTTTCGCGGCACACAGCAGGAAATCGACGCCCTGCTTGAGCAATACCCTACAGCCGGCGAGTACATCCCCGTCGAGAACCGCCTCTCGATAGTGCCTTACACCCGCGAGGAGATGATTCACACCTTCTTCCAAAGTCTCAAGGATGCCAACCTCCGCCTCACTCCCGAAGCGACGGACAAGGCTTGCCGCGTGCTCTCCGAAGCCTACAGGCAGGGTTTGATAGTCCATTGGCTCATGAAGGACATCCGTGAATACGTGGAGAAGCACCTTGTGCCGAAGTACTGCCATAATGTCATCGCAAGCCTCGGCAAAGAGAGCCAAGACCGTGCTCGAAGTGCAGCCTTCGGACATCGACGAAGACTACTTCCTCAACCAAAGCAATGCGTACAACGATGCCATGCGGGAGCTTCATGCAATGGTCGGCCTGAAGGAAATAAAGAGGGACATCACTACGCTATCCAACAGGACGAAGTTCTTCCAGGAACGCCGCCTCATGGGTTTGCATTCTGCGGACGACGCCACCTTCCACACCATCCTTACCGGCAACCCGGGCACAGGCAAGACAACCGTGGCAAGGCTCCTCGGCAAGATTTACCACAGCCTTGGCATCCTGTCGAAGGGAGACGTTGTCTGTGTGGACAGAACCAGGATAATAGGCCGGTACATCGGCGAGACGGAAGAGAACATGAAGCAGATTCTAAAGGAGGCCAAGGGCAACGTCCTCTTCATCGACGAAGCATATACCCTCTATGCCAAAGACGATGAAAGGGACTTCGGACGCCATGCCGTGGAATGCCTCCTCGATGTCCTCGGCAGGAAAGACCCCGATATGCTCGTCATCTTTGCCGGCTACGAGAAGGAGATGAACGCTCTGCTGTCCATGAACCAGGGACTTGTGGGACGCTTCCCCTACAAGTTCCACTTCCCGGACTACTCGGCAGAAGAACTGATGCAGATAGCCGGGAAGATGCTTTCGAAGGATCAATATGAGCTGTCCTCCGAAGCACAGACGCTCCTCTTGCATTCGATAAGCGAAGCCGTCAAGAGCAATTCCGAGACATTCGCCAATGCCCGATGGATGGAGCAGTTCGTCAGGAATGGCATCATCCCTGCCTTTGCCGACAGAATCATCAGTTCGCCCCACGTCTTCAACAAGACAGTCTATCAACGCATCGAAGCCTCTGATGTCCTTGCCGCCGCAGAAAGGTTCTGCGCCAAGACCATCGAAATGAAGCGCCGCACAGCCATCGGCTTCTGTGCCTGAACGGGAAGCGAAAGGACTCCTTTCAACGGGCAACACCCCAACAAAGGAGTCCTCTTCCTTAAAAAATGAAAAAATATATAATATATATAATGTATTATGAATAAATTGTTGTATCTTTGCGCCCGAAAAGAACATAATCTACAAACCAATAACATTAACATCTATGACAATCAGTGAATTTAACTTTGCCGGTAAGAAGGCAATCGTGCGCGTTGACTTCAACGTACCCCTGAATGAGAACGGTGAGATTACGGACGACACCCGCATTCGCGGTGCCCTTCCCACCCTGAAGAAGATTATCGCCGACGGCGGTGCAGCCATCATTATGAGCCACATGGGCAAGCCCAAAGGCAAGGTGAACCCCAAACTCTCCCTCAACCAGATTCGCGCTGCCGTTGAGAAGGCACTCGGTTGTCCCGTTGCTTTTGCTCCCGACTGTGCAAAGGCTCAGGACGCTGCCAAGGCCTTGAAGATGGGCGAGGCACTCCTCCTCGAGAATCTCCGCTACTATCCTGAAGAGGAAGGCAAGCCTGTGGGCATCGACAAGGAAGACCCCGCATACAAAGCGGCCAAGGAGGAGATGAAGGCTCGCCAGAAGGAGTTTGCCAAGACACTTGCCAGCTATGCCGATTGCTATGTGATGGATGCCTTCGGAACGGCTCATCGCAAGCACGCCTCGACAGCAGTCATTGCCGACTACTTCGATGCAGACAACAAGATGCTCGGCTTCCTCATGGAGAAGGAAGTGCAGGCCGTCGATAATGTCCTCTCGAACATCAAGCGTCCCTTCGTGGCCATTATGGGCGGCAGCAAGGTGAGCACAAAGATAGACATCATCAACAATCTGCTCGGCAAGGTCGATAAGCTTATCCTTTGTGGCGGCATGACCTACACATTTATGAAGGCTCATGGCGGCGAGATCGGCAATTCTATCGTCGAG
>Ga0310694_10004385_pt1 | contig 13662 bp, 7 predicted proteins | sample 174DNAGHGhighgp2_FD_203884 | JGI IMG/M metagenome (GOLD analysis project Ga0310694, IMG submission 203884) | Sheep rumen microbial communities from Palmerston North, Manawatu-Wanganui, New Zealand - 1742 DNA GHGhigh gp2 (v2) (version 2) | ecosystem: Host-associated > Mammals > Digestive system >... | reverse complement strand
AGAGCAAAAACACCGTATCGACTCGCTTCGTAAAGTGACGCCAGGTGTGCCACTGGTTATCGAGGGTGACACCTTATTATATATATATACCAGTCTGGGTGGTGACGATCCTGCTCATCGTGTAGAGTCAGTAGCCCGTAAGGTGACGCAGATTGGTAAGAGCCTGAAACTGACGACAGACTCTATGCACATCTTTGTCAGTGAATATACTGACGATGTGATGTGCGGCGAGGTGGTTATCGTCAGAGTCAGCGACTTGGATGGCCTTTGGAACGGCATGTCGCGTCGTGAATTGGCTGAGGAGTATCTGAGAATCCTGTCTCTGGAGATAGAGCGGCTGCATGCAGACTATGGCTTGAAAGCTAAACTGACAGGGCTGGGGTGGGCTGTATTCCTGATAGTCGTTCAGGTGCTGTTCTTCATCTTAACGGCACGTTTCATCCGTTATCTGCGTCATCTGATCATCGAGGGAGTCGATGGACGAATGAAGCCACTTGTCATCAAAGGTTATGAGTTGATGAATATCCATCAGGTGAAACGTATCTTGTTGTTCCTGACGCGTGTGCTGCAAGTATTCCTTGTGCTGTTACAGTTGTTCATCTCACTACCCTTGTTGTTTAGCATATTCCCTGAGACGGAGAAGTTTACGTGGAACATGATAAACTATGTGTGGAGTCCGCTGCGTGACATGGTGATATCTATTGTTCGCTACTTCCCTAACTTGGTGAAGATTGCTGTTATCGTTTATGTGGTGCGCTGGGTACTGAAGGGTTTGCACCACATCTCGGACGAGATAGCTGTGGGGCATCTGAAGATAGACCGTTTCTACCAAGACTGGGCACAACCGACATACCACATTATCCGCATCTTTGTTGTTGCCTTTACGCTGGTTGTCATCTGGCCGTTGCTGCCTGGTTCTGAGTCGGGTGTCTTCAAGGGCGTCAGTATCTTTGTCGCTGCTCTGTTTTCGTTGGGCTCTACCACCACCATCGGTAACTTGATAAGTGGCATTATCATCACCTATATGCGTCCATTCTTAGTGGGTGACTTCGTGCGTATTGGTGATCAGGAGGGGGAAGTTGTGGAGAAGAATGCTTTTATCACCCGACTGAGGGATATCAAGGGTAATCTGGTGACGGTGCCCAACAACTCCATCTTGTCGCAGCAGACGGTGAACTATACTGCAGCGGCACGTGACGGAAAGGGAAGTATCGTACACTCGACGTTTACCTTCACTTACCATGTGCCCCGTGAAACGGTAGAGACATACCTGTTGGAGGGTGCCGCTCGCTGTGAACTGCTGGAGAAGAATCCGAAACCCTTCGTGTTGTATACGGCTTTGGAAGATTTCTATACGCAATATGAAATCAATGGATATACGAAGGAGACAGCTCGGCTGTTTGCTGTCTATTCCGAATTACACCGTAATATCATTGATGTATTCCACGAGCATAACCTTGACCCGACGTCATCGCACTTCATCAAGGTTCAGGAAGTAAAATAGAAGAAGTCCGACAATTGTCGGACTTCTGTGTAGTTGCGGAGGCAGGATTCGAACGTGCGACCTCCAGGTTATGAGCCTGGCGAGCTACCAACTGCTCCACTCCGCGATGTTAGGGTGGCAAAATCAGTGCGAACCGAACGCAGAGAGCTTGCTCTTTGCTGAGGCGAAGCCTGATTTCGCAGGGCTTTTCTCGAAAAGCGCTGCAAAGGTACAACTATTTTTTTGATTATGCAAATATTTTGCGAAAAAATCGCAAAAAATAGGTATTTCTACACTTTTACGTCCGTTTTATTTGGCTATTTCAGAACTATTTCCTAATTTTGCACAACATATCAATACTGTGCAATTCAAGAAAAGTCTGGGAGGAATAGAACTATGTCCATATCAAAGACACGACAGAAGTTAGTAGATGTAGCACGTCAGCTGTTTGCTAAGAATGGTCTGGAGAATACGACGATGAATGACATCGCGCAGGCTTCAGGCAAGGGACGCCGTACGCTTTACACCTATTTTAAGTCGAAGGATGATATCTACTATGCTGTCATTGAGTCAGAGTTGGAACGTCTCTCTGACCAGTTGGACGAGGTCGCTGCCAAACGTATTCCTCCACAGGAAAAAATCATTGAATTGATCTACATGCACCTGAGTATGATCCGTGAGACGGTGGTGCGCAATGGTAACCTGCGTGCTGAATTCTTCCGTAACATTTGGATGGTAGAGAAGGTGCGTAAGAACTTCGATGATGCCGAGATTGAACTGTTCCGTAAGGTGTTCCGCGAGGGCAAGGAAGACGGTGAATTCGATATCGACAATGTTGATTTGGTGGCTGACATTACTCACTACTGTATCAAGGGTCTTGAGGTTCCTTACATCTATGGACGTATTGCCCATGGTATGAAAGAGGAAGATACGAAGCCTCAGGTAGCGAAGATTGTGTACAGTGCACTGGGAAAGAGAAAACTGTAAAACATTAAACAAGAATTATGAGATTATTAGAAGGAAAGACAGCGCTGATTACTGGTGCTGCACGTGGTATTGGTAAGGCTATCGCACTGAAGTATGCTTCTGAGGGTTGCAACATCGCTTTTACTGACCTGCAGATCAACGAAGAGACAGAGAAGGAAATTGCCGCTCTAGGTGTAAAGGCTAAGAGCTATGCTTCAAATGCTGCAGATTTCGCACAGACCGAGGAGGTCGTAAAGGCCGTTAAGGAAGAGTTCGGCTCTATCGATATCCTGGTGAACAATGCAGGTATCACCAAGGATGGTCTGATGCTCCGCATGACCGAGCAGCAGTGGGATGCCGTTATCGCCGTCAACCTGAAGTCAGCCTTTAACTTCGTTCATGCTTGCGTGCCCATCATGATGCGTCAGCGTGGCGGTTCTATCATTAATATGGCCTCAGTAGTAGGTGTTCATGGTAATGCTGGTCAGGCTAATTATGCTGCGTCAAAGGCAGGCCTGATTGCTTTGGCTAAGTCTATTGCTCAGGAGATGGGTCCCAAGGGTATCCGTGCCAACGCTATCGCTCCAGGTTTCATTGAAACAGCTATGACTGCTGCTCTGCCTGAGGAGGTTCGCAAGGAGTGGTGCAACAAGATTCCTCTCCGTCGCGGTGGTCAGGTAGAGGACATCGCCAACGTAGCAACCTTCCTGGCTTCTGACATGTCAAGCTATGTCAGTGGACAGGTTATTCAGGTTGACGGTGGCATGAATATGTAAATAATAAGCGTTTTTTGACGTATTGGTACCTCATTTGTTGCATTGAAAGGCATTTTTCCGTGCAGCGAATGAGGTATTTCGTTTAAAAATATTACTTTTGTAAAAAAATAAAGCAACAAAAACAATCTAAAACCACTATTAACTATGGATCAGGACAAAGTACTGCTGAATGAGGATGCGTGGGGCTATTTGGATGATGCCATGTTCACCTCTTCACTTATTAGTGACAAAGAACGCCAGAAGGGTGAGGTAGACGATGTAGAAGATATCTACCCACGCACCAAGGAAGAAGCTCTCCATATGGACGAGCAGTTGCAGCATGCCATGGAGACGGCTAAGGAACCCAACGAGGAGAACTTTGCTGAGCGCTATGGTATGTTGCGCGAAATTGTAGACTGGTCGTTGAAACGTCATAGCACCTGGAAGTGGAGCTTGATAGCTGGAGCACTGCTGGGAGCTGGTATCTTCTACTATTTCAAGAAAGACCAGGAAGAAGATATTCGCCGTGCCAAGATAGAGCGCGAACAGGTTAAGGAGTGGCATCCCATCGATGTGGTGCAGACACCCTTTGACAAGTGCCCAGATGAGCATGCCAATAACGCCTATTCACTCCGCTTGTCAGCTGCTGATAAATATAAGATGTATAAGTTGATTGACCTGAAGTCATCTGTGGAGTATAATCAGAAGAGCTCAAAGGAGTATGGACTTAGGGCTGACACAGCGAAACTGGCAGAGAATAAAGAGAAATATCTGAATAGCCAGAAGTCGTATGCAGAGAAGGCTGTCCAGAAACGTGCAGAGTATGACTCTATCAATGCCATGGACTTTAAGCAGATTCATGAGATGGCGCAGCAAGATCTTGCCAGACGTGTGGAAAGTGAGGAGTCACACGGCAATACCTTATATGCCTATATGGTCTATCTGCTGATATTAATACCTCTTTATATTATTACGGGCTATCCGTATGGTTATTCTATCACGCGCCATCGCCGTCGTTCGGGTTGTATGAATATCTTCCGTAAGGTGGGCTTCGGTATTGCCTCGTTCTGCTTCGGTACTGGTCTGGCTATGAGCTTGTTGCCTGATGATATCGTGAAGACGACCTATTCTGACGGTCACACGGAAACACATAACGAATCCAATGCCGCCAATTTGGTCATTCTGGCTCTTAAGTTCGGTCTGATGATAGTCGGTGCCTTTATCTTCTGTTTCGTGGCTTCTGTCATTATGACTATTGAAACTTTCTATGGTCTGTTGGAGAACTTCAACTGGAAGGGCTTGATGGCTAAAGTGATGCCTCCCAAGCAGACTAATGGTAATCAATGAAAATAATTTATTAATCCCTATTATAATTTAGAACATGAATAACTGGTTTTTTCGTTTCCTGACCAGCGGATTTGGTACGGGGACAGCTGCTGGAAAAGCAGTAGGATGGACAATTGCAATCTGCCTGATTGGTTTGTGGATCTTCATTTGGCTTGTGAAGATAATTTACAAAGCTATCGTCGGCGAGAAAGTACCTCACTACAAAGACGGTAACTACTGTGTCGAGTTGGTGGCCATTGGCAATAACCCCAAGGCGTTAAAGAAGCAGTTGTGTGAATTCAAAGGCTATAGCAGCTCATTGGCCAAGAAAGTGATGAACAGTGTTCCTTCTATTGTTGTTACAGGCTTGGATAAGGAGGCTGCCGAGGACTTTCAGACAGTCATCGACGCTACCGGAGCTACTACAGAGGTCAAGATTTATCAGCCTAAGTAGCTTTTGTTACACCTTTTGGACATGTCAGGCACAGCCTTTAGGCTGCTGTCTGACATTTTTGTGTCATAAAATTTGGAAATGTCCTCGCTTCTTTGTAAATTTGCATGCGTTATGCGAGTAGTCTACGAGGATAATCACATCATCATTGTCTACAAAGAGAGTGGCGAAATCGTCCAAGGCGACAAAACCGGCGATACTCCCTTGTCAGAAACGGTGAAGGAATATATCAAGGAGAAGTACCAGAAACCTGGTGCTGTCTTCTTGGGCGTGGTGCATCGTCTGGACCGTCCTGTTTCCGGGCTGGTGGTCTTTGCGCGTACTTCCAAAGCGCTAACTCGACTGAACAACATGTTCCGCGACGGAGAAGTGCATAAGACATATTGGGCGATAGTGGAGAGTGAAAAGTTAAGAGTGAAGAGTGAAGAGTTTGCTACCGCCGAACATTGGCTGACACGCAACGAGCAGCAGAACAAGTCGTATGCCTACGACCATGAAGTGCCTCGCTCGAAGAAAGCTATACTGCGCTATCGTGTTATCGGTCATTCTGACCGCTATTCGCTGGTAGAGGTGCAGCTGCTGACGGGACGTCATCATCAGATACGCTGTCAACTGTCTGCTATCGGTTGTCCCATCAAGGGTGACCTGAAATATGGAGCACCTCGCAGCAATCCGGATGGCAGCATCTCGCTGTTGTCTCACCGTGTGGAATTCATCCATCCAGTGTCCAAAGAGCCCATCGTGGTGGAGTCTCCACTGCCTGCAGACCCGCTGTGGTCTCACATGAAAATGAATCGTTAGGTTATGAAAAAGATATTTTGGTGGATATTGATCATCTTGCTGAGCCCCGTCCTGCTCTTTGTCGTGTTGACGGTGCTGCTCTATCTGCCTCCCGTACAGAACTGGGCGGTAGACAAGGTGACAGCCATCGCCTCAGAGAAGACAGGGATGGATATCTCGGTAGACCGCATTGACCTGTCGTTCCCTCTAGACCTATCGATAGATCATTTTTGCGTACTGCAGAAGCCAGACACCATTGCTGATGTAGAGCGTATGGTTGTCGACGTACAGCTGCTGCCATTGTTCAGCAGCAAAGTTGTTATCAATGAACTGGAAGTAACCAATACCAGTCTGAATACGTTGGATATGGTGGCTGCCGCGCAGGTGAAAGGTCGCTTCTCGCGCCTGTTTATGGCCAGCAAGGGCATTGATCTTGACAAGGGAACGGTAGAACTCAACGGCTCTCGTCTGGAAGATGCTTTCTTTGACATCCAGATGGCTGACTCTATACCTGAAGACACCACTGCCAGCGAACCTGTGCTATGGAAGATATATGTCGATAGCATCACTATTGATCGCTCGGATGTGGTCTTCCATATGCCTGGTGATACGATGAGTATCAATGCTCATTTGGGGAATCTCGCAGCTCGCGAGGCACTTATTGACCTTGGCTCTCAGACCTATACTGTGGGGAGTGTCGACTGGTTACACGGTGCGGTGAAATATGACCAAAACTTCCAACCACATATCGAAGGCTTGGACTATAACCACATCGACCTAAGCGATATTTCTGTGGGTATCGATTCCATCTACTATCATGACCCTACGATGCGTATGTACCTCCGTCAGGTAGCACTGAAGGAAAAGAGTGGCCTTGCCGTTACCCACCTGTCTGGTCCGATAGCTATGGTGGATGGCGCTATCAAACTGCCCAAATTCCGTCTGTCGACACCTTATAGTGACATCGATGTGGAACTCGATATGCCGTTGTCACTCATGGAACCTGTCGACCCAGGAAAGATGCGACTGAAGATGAATGCTTCGCTGGGCAAACAAGACATCATGCCCTTTATGGCTGACCTGCCTGCTGCCATGCGCCAGCGCTGGCCGGAATATCCACTGACGGTCAGTGGTCTGCTGAAAGGTAATATGCAGCACATGGACTTCCATGACTTAGAGGTGTCGCTGCCGACTGCCTTCCATGCTACTGCGACGGGTTTTGCTGCTAATCTTGACGACCCGCAGCGTCTGCGTGCTGATGTGCAGTTTATCGGCAACACCCAGAACCTGGGCTTCGTTATGGCGATGATGCCCCGTGATATGCAGCGTGACTACCGTATCCCACCACTGTCTGCCCAAGGACGTGTCAAGGCCGATGGTCAGCAGTATTTTGCTGATGTCACTGCTCGGGAGGGTAGGGGAACGGTCAAGGCAAAAGGCTCGTTCAATGCCACCGCTATGCGCTATGATGCCGACATCAAGGTGCGTGATCTGAACGTTCATCACTTTATGCCTCATGACAGCATCTATACCGTCTCTGCCGACATCACTGCCAAAGGACAGGGTACTGACTTTTTCTCACCACGTACCACGCTTGTTGCTGACGCAACGATACATCATGTGGGTTATGGCAAGTTGAACATTGATAATATCACCGCTCATGCACTGGTCAGTGACGGTAAGGCTCATGCCAACCTCGTCAGTCGTAATCCCTTGTTGAAGGGTGCAGTCAACTTTGACGCCCTGTTGTCAACGACACGTTTCGATGGTACGCTGAGTACCGATTTCCAGGAACTGGACCTCTATAAGATGGGTGTTACGCCCGATCCGTTGACCATTGGGCTGTGTGGTCATTTTGACGTCAATTCCGACTTGAAGTTGACGCATCATGCTACAGGGCTCATCAACGACCTCTCTATCAAGGATTCCAGTCATGTCTATCGTCCTTCTGATATTGGCTTGCTGCTCAATACCACTCCTGATACCACCTATGCTCGTGCCCAGAGTGGTGACTTTATCGTGAAGCTCGATGCGGCAGGTAATTATGAACAGTTGCTCGACCAGCTTATGCTGTTGGGCGACTCGGCGCTAGCTCAGTTGGACAGGAAAACCATTGATCAGCCGGCGCTGCGTCGTCTGTTGCCCACCATGCGCATGACTATGGAGAGCAAACGTGAGAATCCTATAGCGACTTTCCTCAAAGCCACTGCTGATGTTGATTTCAAGGATATGCTCTTTGACCTCTCGACATCTGTAGCAGAGGGTGTCAATGGTCGTGGCTATATTCATTCACTGACCGTTAGCGAGTTACGCCTCGATACCATTAATTTCTCCCTGACTCAGCGTAAGGAGCGACTGTCCTTCGGTGGTCAGGTACGTAACAATAAGAAAAATCCTCAGTTTGTCTTTAATGCCCTCTTCGATGGTATTATTCAAGAGCGTGGAGCTACGCTTGGCGTGCGCTACTATGATGCAGACAATAAACTTGGTGCTCGTGTGGGTGCCCAGGCGGAAGTTGTAGACAGTGGACTCTCTCTGCATCTCGTTCCTGAACGTCCTACGCTGGGTTATAAGGAGTTCGCGTTGAACAAAGACAATTTCCTGTTCCTTGGTGCCTCAGGAAAGGTAAAGGCCAAGGTTGACCTGCGTGCTGACGATGGTATGGGTATACGCCTGTACTCAGAAGAAACAGACCCAGATGCTCTGCAAGACCTGACGCTCAGCCTCCATCAGTTTAACTTGGAAGAGATTACCTCTGTTATTCCATATTCACCGCGCATGTCGGGTATGCTGAATGGTGACTACCATGTCGTACAGGATGCCAATGGACAGTTTTCTGTCGCTGGAGATATGGGCGTCCGCAATATGACTTACGAGCGTTGCCCAATAGGTAATATCAGTACGGAAATGGTGTATCTGCAGAAAGAGAATGATGCCCATGCTGTTGAGGCTCGTCTGATGATGGATGACGAGGAGATAGGACTGCTTACTGGTACTTATTTCAATGAGGGTGATGGCTCGCTGGATGCAACGATGCAATTGGAACACCTTCCGCTGAACATTGTCAATGGTTTCGTACCCGACCAACTATGTGGCTTGCAGGGTTATGGTGAGGGAACACTAACTATTCAAGGTCCGTTGACGCGCCCAGAGGTCAATGGCGAGATCTATCTCTCCAACTCTTATCTGGAGAGTGTTCCCTATGGTGTTAAATTACGTTTTGACGACGACCCCGTACGCATCCAGCATTCTAACCTGCTGTTTGAGAACTTTACGGTCTATGCCCATAATGACAACCCGCTGAACGTACAGGGTAATGTTAATTTCAGCAATCCTGATCAGATTATGGTTAATCTGCGCATGCAGGCTAATAACTTCCAAATTATCGGTACTAAGGAACATGCCAAGAGTGTGGCCTATGGCAAGGCCTTTGTCAATGTCTTTGCCATGATGAACGGACCGCTGGACAACCTCAACATGCGTGGTCGCCTGGAAGTGCTCGGTACTACGGACATGGGCTATATCCTGCGTGATACACCTATCACCACTGACAATCAGTTGGATGACCTCGTTAAGTTCACGGACTTCAGTGATACTACGCAGATTGCTGTGTCACGTCCGCCCATCAACGGTTTCCGCATGGACATGACGCTGAACGTCTCGAAAGGTGCACACATCATGGCCTACATGAATGCCGACCACTCCAACTATATTGACCTGATGGGTGGTGGTACCTTGCGCATGCTCTACAACCCTGCTGATAACCTACAGCTGACAGGTCGCTATACGCTGTCGAATGGTGAGATGAAGTATGCACTGCCGATTATCCCGCTGAAGACCTTCCACATCCAGGATGGTTCCTACATAGAGTTTACGGGAGATCCCATGAATCCTACCTTGAATATTTCCGCTGTGGAGCGTACCAAGGCTACCGTAACAGGTACCAATGGCGTTGGACGCTCTGTAGCCTTCGACTGTGGTGTCAATATTACTCGTACACTTAGCGATATGGGTCTTGAATTCACCCTCGATGCTCCTGAAGATATGCAGTTGCATGGTGAATTGCAGGCCATGGGTGTTGAGCAGCGCGGTAAATTGGCAGTCACCATGCTGACTACAGGTATGTATCTGGCTGATGGAAATACCAAGCCGTTCTCCATGAACTCGGCACTTAGCTCGTTCCTTAGCTCTGAGATCAGCAACCTGACAGGTAATGCCCTGCGCACCCTCGACCTGTCGTTTGGTATGGATAATAGCACCGATGCCACAGGACAGACACATACCGACTATTCGTTCAAGTTTGCCAAGCGCTTCCTGAACAACCGCCTGAAACTGGCTGTCGGTGGTAAGGTAACCACTGGTGCGGAGTTGCCTGGTGGGCGTAACAATTCGTTCTTTGATAATATCTCGTTAGAGTACCGTTTGGATGATACTGCCAACAAGTATCTGAACCTCTTCTTCGAGAATAACTCCTACGACTGGCTCGACGGTTATACGCAGAAATATGGTGGTGGATTCATCTGGCGCCGTACGCTGCAGAACTTCACAGACATCTTCCGTTTCAAGGATGACAGCAACACCATGTCGCTGCCTCCTGTACGTACAGACTCCATAAAGACTACGCGCAATGACAAGTAATAAAACCGGATATTGGCTGTTGGCTATTGGCATTTTGCTCTTGGGCTCCTGTTCGATGACAAAGGATATCCCTGAGGGCGACCAACTGTTTACTGGACTGAAGACCATCCAGTGGGTTGATGCTGAACAGTCGGATAATCTCATAGAGACGCAAGAGGAACTGGAGGCTGCCCTTGCTACGGCACCCAACGGATCGCTGTTTGGCAGTAGCTACTATCGCTTGCCCTTCTCCTTTGGCGTCAGCGTATGGAACAAGTATGCAGAGAAAGATACTCCTTTCGCCAACTGGATGACCAAGACCTTTGGGCGCCAACCTGTGCTGATGTCGTGGGTAAACCCGGAATTGCGAGCCTCTGTAGCGCAGAACGTGTTGCGCAATCATGGCTATTTCCACGGACAGGTAGGCTATGAGACCATACAGCAGAAGAATCCCAAGACTGCTAAGATACAGTATACCGTCACACCAGGTCGGCTGTATATGCTCGACAGTGTAGGCTATTTTGATTTCCCTCGTCATGCCGACAGTCTGATACATAGCACGCTGGACGAAGCCAATATCCACAGTGGTGACCCGTTTGTCGTGTCTAAGCTCGATGCGGAGCGACAGCGCATCAGTACCCTGTTGCGCAACAATGGCTACTATTATTACCAGCCCACCTACGCCTCCTACCTTGCCGATACCTTTGTTGTCGATGGCAAGGCTCAATTGCAGTTCCGCATGGCTAAGGATGTGCCAGCGACGGCAACCCATCCTTGGTATATTGGGCGTATCACCGTCAATATGAAGAAGTCGTTTATGGAACAACCTACCGACTCGTTCCGCACTCGCTTCCTCACCATCCGCTATTCGGGCAAGAAGGCACCTATACGTCCTCGTGTGCTCCTGGCCGATATGAAGTTGCGCCCTCGTCAGTCGTATAGCTATTCTGACTATCTGGAGTCTTCCAGTAAGATTAATGCGATGGGGCTGTTCTCAATGACGGAGTTCCAGTTTACCCCACGCGATACTACTGCCGCCTGTGATACCCTCGATTTGACACTTAACTGCACCTTCGACAAACCGTGGGATTTCTATGTAGAGACTAACTTCAATGCACGTACCATTGGTCGCATGGGTCCCGAGTTGAAGATGGGTGTTACCCGTCGTAATGCTTTCCGTGGAGGTGAGAAAATCGATGTTAATGTCCATGGCTCTTACGAATGGGCAACGAGTAACGGCTCGTCAATGAACAACTACGAGTATGGTGCTGATGCCTCTGTAGAGTTCCCACGCATCATTGCCCCATTCGTCAACAAGTTCCAAAGAATGCGTCGCGGAAAGGATGGTAAGCCACGTCGTCGCCTTTTCTATAGTACACCGACCACCTTGGCTAAAGCCTCCACCGATGTCATCTATCGTCCAGGATATTATAAGATGCATGTTGTCTCGGGCGAGTGGACTTACCGTTGGCAGACGTCTGAGAAGAGCCGACACGAATTTTCGCCACTTACCGTGAAGTACCAATTTATGAACAGCAGCACGGCAGACTTTGACGAAGTCGTTGAGAAGAATCCCTACCTATGGGCTACCATGCAGGACTACTTCATTCCTGAGATGCGCTACACCTATACCTACACTTCGCCGAAACGCTCGCTGTATCCAGCACGCTGGGAGACTACTATCGCTGAGTCTGGTAATGGCGTGGCACTCTATGATGTTCTGACCGGTAAGTCATGGAACGACAAGGACAAGAAGATGTTCAAGAACCCCTATTCACAGTTCTTAAAGCTGGAGACCGACTATACCAAGACACTTACCCTCGACAGTCACTCCAAGATCGTGGGGCATGTCAATGCTGGCCTTATCTACCACTACGGAAATAGTGACTGGATACCTAATAGCGAGATGTTCTATGTGGGTGGTGCCAATAGCATCCGCGCCTTCTCTGTACGTGGCATTGGTCCTGGCTCCTTCCCTGGCATTGATAATAAAGCATATTCTTACCTGATGCAGAATGGTGACATTAAGTTTGTCGCCAACGTAGAATACCGTCGTCAACTGTTTGGCTCACTATACGGTGCCGTATTCCTTGATGCCGGTAACGTCTGGACGATAGAGGAAGAGTTCGGCGACGAGCTTCCTGGTTATGGCACGAGTCAGTTTAAGTTGAAGGATGCATTCCGTCAGATGGCTGTAGGTACTGGTATCGGTATTCGTTATGACCTTGATTTCCTTATACTGCGTCTAGACTGGGGCGTGGCGCTCCATCTGCCTTATGAGACTGAGAAATCGGGATTCTATAATATTCCAGAATTTAAGGGTAGCCACACGCTCCACTTCGCTATTGGTTATCCGTTCTGATTAGACACTATTAATGACTTATTAAAATATAGATTATGGAAAGAACATGGAGATGGTTTGGCAAGAAGGACAAGATTACTCTTGCACAACTGAGACAAATTGGCGTTGAGGGTATCGTTACCGCTTTACACGACGTACCCCTCGGCCAGGTATGGACGCGTGAGAAAATTCGTGACCTGCGTGAGTATATTGAGAGTTATGGCATGCGCTGGAGCGTGGTGGAGAGCCTACCAGTTGTAGAGACCATCAAGTATGGTGGTCCTGACCGTGACGAGCAGATTGAGGTCTATAAGCAGTCGCTGCGTAACCTTGCTGCTGAGGGCATCCATTGCATCTGCTACAACTTCATGCCCGTATTGGACTGGGCACGCACCGACTTGTTCCACGACAACCCCAATGGTGCTACCAACCTCTACTTCAACTATGCAGAGTTCGCCTACTTCGACATTTATATCCTGAAGCGTCCAGGTGCTCGTGAGGAGTGGGAGAAATTCCAGTTCCCCGAAGGGTGGGGCAAAGGCCGTAGCGTGATTGCTGAGTGCGATGAACTGGCTAAGACCATGACGCCTGAGAAGGACCACAAACTGGTGGAGAACATCGTCATCAAGACTCAGGGATTTGTCTCTGGTAACTTCTCTGAGAACGATGAGGCTCCCATTCAGAAGTTCCGTGAGTTCCTCGACCTCTATAAGGGTATCGACAAGGCGAAGTTGCGCGAGAATATGAAGTACTTCCTCGAGGCTATCATGCCTGTTTGCGAGGAGTGCAACATGAACATGTGTGTACACCCCGACGATCCTCCTATCGAGATTCTCGGCTTGCCACGCATTGTACGTACCGAGGAGGATATCCAGTGGTTCCTGAATGCTGTGCCCAACAAGCATAACGGCCTTACCTTCTGTGCTGGTTCTTTGAGCGCAGG
>Ga0310694_10004384_pt1 | contig 13664 bp, 15 predicted proteins | sample 174DNAGHGhighgp2_FD_203884 | JGI IMG/M metagenome (GOLD analysis project Ga0310694, IMG submission 203884) | Sheep rumen microbial communities from Palmerston North, Manawatu-Wanganui, New Zealand - 1742 DNA GHGhigh gp2 (v2) (version 2) | ecosystem: Host-associated > Mammals > Digestive system... | reverse complement strand
CTGGTTCATACTTTCTAATATTTAATTTATCAGTTACATCAGTTTCAGGTTTTAAATCTTTAGGTAATCCTGCTTCACTTAAAGTTACACATAAACCCCAAGACTTAACTCTATCACCTTTTTCACCGTTTAAATCTTTTGCTCCCATTGTCATAGGTTTAATTATGAAACCTTGTAAATCATCTCTATAACAACGCTTTCTTAAAAATTCCCATCTTTCTTCTACAGGTAAAATAGCACCTTCTTGGATACAAACTAATTTATCTCCTACTTTTGTATCGGCAGGAACTATAAATTCATATCCATTTTCATTTAATGAAATCCAAACTATTCTATCCTTTTCAAACATTTTGTTTACACTAGCTACACTAACAATACTTGCTAAATCTCTCATTATATCATCTCCTAAATTTTTCTAAATATACTATCATCTGCAGGTTTAAATTCTTCTTGCCACTCTCTTTGGAATACTTTAAAATTACCTGTATCCTTAGGTTCTAGTTTGTTAAATACATATAGTCTGTTATCCTTAAGCATATTAACCCATCCATTTTCTATTATTCTAGTAAATGAATTTAAGTCATTCATATTTTTAATAGATACATTTACTCCATCAATAGAATGTAAATTATTATTTCTAGCTAAATATCCATTAAATTCACTTGCATTAGTATATACATAAACTTTTTTAATATTAGGATAAGTTGCTTTATAATAACTAGCTAATCTACAAGGATTGGTGAATTCAAAAGGTTCACCACCTGTTAAACAAAGAATTTCACATTCTTTTAATTCTTCATCAGTAACATAAGGAATATCATTTAAATCATACTGTTTATTACAACAATAAGGACAATTTCTTAAACATAAGCTTGTTACCATTAAATGTATTACCTTTTTAGTTTTTTGATTATATTCATTTAATTTACAATTCATAAATTCCTCCTTATTTTTAATTTTCATATTATTTATACAATAAAAAAAGAGCGATATCGCTCTAATTTTAATATTTTTTAATATTTTTTTAATTATTATATAATGTTATTTCTTGATTTTGTAATGTTTTCTTAACATCAATAACTCTTTGATTTGCTGAACCTCTATATTTTAAATTAGGATCTGCTTTATCAATTTCAAACTGACCATCAACTAATATATCTAAATTGTTTAGAATATTAAATAAAGTATAAAAATTCTTTTTAATTGGTTCTTTACTTAATTTATTAAGTTGATTAAGTAAGTCATCAAATTTATATCCTGTCCACATCCAAATGTCTTTTTCAGGAAAATGATTCTTAAATTCTAATATAATATCTAAAACTTGTGATCGATTTTCTTCTGTAAGAGGTTCTCCACCTAAAATACTTAATCCTCGAATATGTTCATTTTTACATAAATCTAATAAAGTATTTAATGTATCTTCTGTAAATTCTTTTCCACCATTAAAGTCCCAAGTATCTGCATTAAAACATCCTTTACAATGAAAGTGACATCCTTGAACAAATATACTTACTCTAATTCCAGGACCATTTGAAATATCTGTTTTTCTTATTTTTGCATATCTCATATATTACTTTCCTTTCTATATAAAAATATACAATGTCTAATTAAAATAATTTCTTAATTTCTTGATAAATTGCTAATATGGAGTTAATAAAAGGTTTAATAAATATTTTTAATTCCTCTTCAAATAATTGATAATAATTTTTATTAGTTGGTTTATGAATAAAAATATTATTACTACTCTTAAAAAATTTATTTATATTTGATAATTCATTAAGAATATTATTTTTAATTGAATTATTAACATTATTTAATGTATTCAAATAATTATAAAAATCTTTAATTGCTTTTCCTACTTTATTATATAAATTCAATTTAAAATTTTTATTATATTTTTGAATTAAAGTTATATACATACTATTTTCTACATCTTTTGCTACTGACATATTATTTTTAAAATCTTTTTGTAAATTATTTAGTTCATTTTTAGTCACATTATAAATAGATGTAACAACTTTATTGAGAGTTTCAGTTATTTTATCTGAGGAGAATTTATTAGTCTCCTCATCCTCATCTAATCTATTTAATTCATAAAAAGCATCAATTAAATCCATATAGAATAAACCTCTTAAATATCCTTATTATCTAAATGAATGACTCTTTCTTTTATTTCATTCATACGTCCTTGATTCATTGCATTTGTAGAAATATAACCACAAACTCTTCTAGCAATATTCATAAAGTTCATATCAGTATTTCCACAAACTGGACATCTTCAAATTAATTTACCTTTACCATCTTCAACCATTTCAATTTCACCACTTGAACCACATTTTTGACAGTAATCTGATTTAGTATTTAATTCAGCATACATAATATTATCATATATAAATCTAATAACCTCAAGTACTGCTTCTGTATTATTTTGAAGATTAGGTGTTTCAATATAACTAATTGCTCCACCAGGACTTAATCTTTGGAATTCAGATTCTAATTTTAATTTATCAAAAGCATCAATATTTTCGAATACTGGAACGTGATAAGAATTTGTTACATAATTTCTATCTTTACCATCAAGTTTAATAAATACATCATCACCAAATCTCTTCTTTAAACATTTAGCTAATTTGTATGTTGTTGATTCAATAGGTGTTCCATATACTGAATAATCAATATTTTCTTTTGCTTTCCATTTAGCACAAGCATCATTCATATGTTGCATTACTTGTAAACCAAATGTTTTACCACCATTACCATCAGTATGACTATGTCCAGTCATATATTTAACACATTCATATAAACCAGCATAACCTAATGAAATAGTAGAATAACCATTATATAATAACTTATTAATCTTTTCATGTTTACCTAATCTAGCTAATGCACCATCTTGCCATAAAATAGGAGCCATATCTGAATATCTATCTAATAATCTTTCATGTCTACATCTTAATGCTGTATGACATAAATCTAATCTTTGATCAAATATTTTCCAGAACTTTTTCATATCACCTTTACTTGATAATGCTATATCAGGTAAATTGATAGTTACAACTCCTTGATTAAATCTGCCATAAAATTTAGGTTTTCCTTCAACATAATTTTTTGCATTTGCAATATTACCAATATTCATTGTTCTATCAGGTGTTAAGAAAGAACGACAACCCATACAAGGATAACAACTTGAAGAACCATCAATATTATGTTTTAATTCCTTCATTACTTTTTCTGAAATGTAATCAGGTACTAATCTTTTAGCTGTACACTTAGCAGCTAATTGTGTTAAATAGAAATATTTAGAATTATCATGAATATTATCTTCTTCTAAAACATATAATAATTTAGGAAATGCAGGAGTTACATAAACACCTTTATTGTTTTTCATACCTAAAATTCTTTGTTTTAAGAATTCCTCAATTAATAATGCTAATTCTTCTTTATATTCTTCTGTTTCACCTAAATACATACAAACACTTAAGAATGGTGCTTGTCCATTAGTTGTTGACATTGAATTAATTTGATAATTGAATGTTTGAACTGAAGATTCAATTTCTTGTTGTAAATCCTCTTTAGCATATTTTTCACAATCTTCTTTACTGAATCCACGTTTACTATATTTATTTAAATACTTCTTATAACTCTCTCTAACAAAAGGTGCTAAATGAGTTAAACTAATTGTGCAACCACCATATTGGGAACTTGCAACAGCTGTAATTATTTGAGTTGCAATTGTAACTGCCTTACTTAACCAATGTGGTTTCTCAATCATTACACCATTAATCATTGTTCCATTTTGTAACATATCATCTAGGTTAATTAAATCACAATTGTGTAAGGCATTTTGTCCAAAATAATCCATATCGTGGAAATGAATAATACCATCATCATGAGCTTTTACAACTTCCTTAGGAAGTAAAAATCTTTTAGAAATATCTGTAGATGTAATACCTGCAATATAATCTCTTTGAGTTGTAACTACTCTATCATTCTTATTTGAATTTTCAGTACGTCAATATTCATTTGTTCCATCTAATAATTCTCTAATTGTTTGATCAGTTGTATTACTTTTATTAATTAATTCCTTCTTGTAACCATAAGTAACATAATTCTTAGCTAATTGGTATTTATCTAATATCATTAGTTGTTCCTCAATAATATTTTGAATGTCTGTTACTTTAATTCTTGTTCTAGGTAAAGCTTCAATATAACTAATAATAAAAGCTATTTCTTCTTCATTTATTCTATCTTTTTTAGCTACCTCCGAATTCGCTTTAACCAAAACTTGTTTAATTTTTTCTGCATCATATGGAACTAAAGTTCCGTCACGCTTTATAACTTTTTGCATATCTTTGTTCCTCTCTGTCTTCGCTGTGTGTAGATAATTTAGCGATCGGAAAATAAGCAGGTTAAACCCCACCTATTTTTTCAAATCGAGGATGTAATCTCTTAATTTAGAGATTGTAGCTTCATCTTGTATATCATCAATTAAATAATCTCCGACAGCTTTTTTAACGCTAATATATTCATTTACTTTTTCATCAATTGTATCCTTACAAACTAATCTATAAATAAATACAGGCTCTTTAGAACCTATTCTATGAATTCTATCTTCAACTTGTAATTGTAGTGCATAATTCCAAGGACAATCTATACAAATCATATATGAAGCTTTATTCAATGTTTGTCCTGTTCCGCACTTTTGAGTAGTTGCTAAAAATACTTTATATTTATCATCTGTTTGAAATAATTTAATATTTCTAGCTAGCTCATCATCTGTTTGATCACCAGTTCCTAATAGAGCATTATATTGCTTTGTTAAAGGATATAATTCTCTTATAGGTTCCTTAAAAGTAGACATAACAACAACTTTATGTCCTGAACAAACAATTTCTTCAATTAAATCTAACGCTCTCTCAATTTTTGTAGCTGTTATTTTACTAGAAGTTAAAACACTAGGACAAGAAGCTGCTTGTCTTAATCTAGTAGTTAATGCTAATACATTATTTGGATTTAGCTTTACTTTATCACATTCAGCTACAACACCATCTATGATATCACTATAAAACTTTTTATGGTCATCTTCCATATCAAGCATTTCAGTAATAACAGTTTTTTCAGGTAAATCTTTTAAAATATCTTTAGTTCTTCTTAATGAACTATTTTCAATTTCTTCTTTCAATATATCTAGATTTTTATAACCTATAATTTGATGACCACCAAAACCACCATATTCACAGTATTGATTTTTAAAATCAGTATAAGTAGCTTTTTCAATTCCTAATCATTTTAATGCTGTAAAAGCATCTAATGGTTTATTCATAATTAAAGTTCCTGTTAAAGCAACTTTATGGTCATAATTAGTTAATTTAAGTAAATGATTTCCTTGAATAGAACTTGGATTTTTTGCTTTATGAGCTTCATCAAAAACAACCATATCTATTTTATTAACATTCTTTTTTAAAGCCTTAACTATATCATCACTTCTTAATGTTTCAATATTAGTTATAATAAAGAATTCATCAATAGGTTCTAATAATTCCTTAGCTCTTTCTTTAATAGTTTTATAACTTACTTTACCTTTTTTAGAAACTTTCTTTCCTAAAATTCTATAAGATAAATCTGAATGTTTTTCAATCTCTGATTCTCAGTTTGTTTTTAATGAATTAATTCCACAAATTACCAAACAATGTTTTAAATTACTTTGTTCTTTAAGTTCTTGTGCTAAATAAATCATTTGTAAAGTTTTACCTAAACCTGGATCATCTAATAATAATCATGAATCATGATTTAATCCATATAAGATTCCTTCTAATTGATGCTCTAAAGGTTTAGTTTTATATTTATCTTTTAATATTAATGTTTTTTGTTCTTTTTTATCATCATTAGATTTAATTGTTAAAGTTATATCATCAAAATAAGTTAATTCATCTAATAAATAACTTAAATTATTGATAGGTACTTCTCAGGTATAGTTTTCATTATTATAATGATATTTATCTAATGATTTAATAGTATCAACAATCTGTTGCTTAAAATTAAATGAAATAAATAATGAAGTTATCCCTGATAATTTTTTAGGTGTATCTTCAATTATTGTAATCATTTACTTACTCCTTTTTTGAAGGAACATCGAATTCATCATCAAATAAATCTTTTTTAAGAATAGTTTTGAAAGTAATTGTAGCTTCAACTGTGAAAGTTTTTCCACATTTATCACAAATATATTCTTCAGCTAAATCCATATCATCACCATCATAACCTAGAACTTCACCAGTACTGTGACTCTTAACAATATTTGTAGGTTGTCCTACAAAAGAATTTGGTATATAAATTTCTCCAGGTAAATATTCACATCCACAATTTGGACATCTTATTGCTGTTTTCTTCATATTAATTCTCCTTTTACTACCATAATTTTTCAAAATCTAAATTTTTATTTTTTAATTTCTTTAATTGTTTTCTAGTAAATTTGTTATCCTTCAATTGTTTTTCTTCATTAATTACAATTTTATAACTATCATTAAATAAATATTCACTTAATGTGTTAATATGTAATTTACTTAAAAAATTTTCAATTGAATTATTTGAAGAACTAACAGGAAAACAATTAACATCTACTTCACCTAAATAAATCGAATTTCCTTTAATATAATTTTTACTGATTTTTAAACCTTTAAAGTTAGCATCACCAGTAAATCTTCTTATACATAATTTGATTTTTTCGACTTCAGATGTTTCTGATAAATCTTGCAAAATACGCATTATATTTTTGTTCTTATATTCTTTATCATTTAATAAATTAAAATGTAAAATATAAGCTAAAAGATATGTTAATTTTGCTTCAAATCCTTTTATTACTTGAGCTGAAGTATAATTTCTTAATCTTATATGAACTTTATTATCATAACAAGTATATTTAGGATATTTTCAAACCCAATTATCTGAATAATTAGGGATATAATTATAAATTACATTTCAAGTTAACATTAGAATACCTCTTCACTTACACCAATAGGTTGTTTTTGTTCTTTTTGTGTCATCATTTTAGTTCGACTAGCAAAATTGTTAACTCAATTTTGTTTAGGTTTATTTTCACCTTCATACAAGTTTATAGCCCATTGACAATCAATATAAGCATGAATTATTGCTATATCTAAAATACGTAAAGCTTTATTTAAATCACCATTACAATAATCATCTAATTTATCTTTAAATAATTTGACTTGTAATTTACTTACACCTTTTTTAGACGCATATATAGCATCTATCCAATCTTTTAATTTAATTAATACTTCAGGTGTTCTACATTCAATACTATCTTTTAAAGCTTGAATTACATATTCTTCTCTAGCTTTATTAATACCTTTTACATTTTCAGTTTTAACTTTTTTAGATACTTTATCTAATAATTTAATATCCTCTGATGCTAAAACTGAACTAAATACTTCTACATTGAAATAAATAACATTAGGATTATTTTCATCAATTTTAACAATATCAACTTTAGCTAAGTTTATATCACACTTAAGTTGATCGTCAATTTCTAAAGAAGTTTGTTTTTTAATATATTCTCTATCTACTTCAAAGTAATTAGCTTCATTAACAAACTTCTTTTTGATTACGACTTTTTTATAAATTGTAAGTAACTCAGAACAATATACTGCAGTGTTTAATCCTAGAATCTTTATTGCATCTCTATTTACCATTATGTAATTTGCAGGACTTAATAAATCAACTAACATTTTAACACCTACTTTTTAATTATTGTTGAGTTTGAGCTGTAGATTGTTTAGATCTTACTTCAGCTACAACTGTTGTAATAGGACCTCTAGTTACAGCGCAAGCCTTACCATCACCAAAGTTTAATGTAAGATACTCTTCTGAGCAAGCTTCAATTACTTTTGTGAAGTTAACTAAATCTAACTTCATAACATATTCTCCAGTTAAACTACTACCTCTTTGATAACTAATTTGTTCAAAGTTATCATTATTTACATCATAAATTGTTAAATTACCTAAAGTATCAAATTTAAATGTGCTATAAGGTTTAACATTTTTAACAGGGTCAGTAAATAATGCTAATCTATTTAAAATAGCTAATAAATCATTCTTATTTAAAATAATCTTATTATCGTAGTCCTTGTCAGCTCTATTTCTAATAACTGTAACAGGAATCTTCTTTAATAATGCATCAGATGATTGAACAATAGCTGTTAACTTAATATTAGCAGTACTTAAACAAATCTTTGTTTGAATAATATTTTCACTAATAGGGTCATAACCTAATTCAAACTTAACCATAGAATTATTCTTAAATAACTTAAATAACTTAACAATTCTATCATTTAATAATAATTGAATAGGCTTTTCTAAAGTAAATCTATTTACACAACCTTCATTATCTGTATAAGTTAAACATCCTTGTTGATCTAAATAATATAATTTTTGAGTTTCAACAGCTAATGATGATTTAGCAATTGTTCTACTATTATAAGTAGCAATACTATCTAAAATACTATAAGGAATATTCATTTCTAATGTTTTATTTTGAATTGAAATTACAGGTAATTCTAATAAAGATTCACCATTTAATACTAAAGGTAACTTATACTTACCATTACCTGTGAAATATAAAATTTTACCATCAGTAGATAATTCAATTGTTTCAGTTGTTGTCTTATCAATTAACTTTAAAAAAGTATTTGCATCAACTGTTACTTTAAATTCTTCTTCATGATCTAAGGTGAAAATATGACTATCATAATATTCACCATTAGTAACATTTAAAAATAAAGTTTTACCTACTGTAACTAATTCTAATGTTTCAGTTAACTTAGCTGTTACATTAGATTCTACTGCAGCTATAATAGAGCTAGCTAACTCTTTAAATTCCTTTGTTTGTAATATCATTGTATTCTCCTATCTTACCATAAACTTTCTTCATATTCATCAGTTCCAATATACTTATATTTATTTGCCCATTCTTTTAAAGAACAAATATTAAATAAACATCTAATTTCACCTGAACTGTTTACATCATCTAACTCTTGACTTAAAACACCTAATGTTGCTTTAATCTTATTATTAACTTCATCATTATTTGATGTTTTAATATAAGCTGAACAAGCACTAATAGAATCATTTAAGAACTTTTCTTTTATTTGATAAATATAAGCTCCATCATAATTAGGTATTTCTACTTTGATACCTATTTTATCATAAGCTGATTGATACTTCTTAAATATCTCAGTTAATTTATCTAATAATACTTTTCTTTCTTCAGTAGTAGCTTCATCAATTATTTCAAATAAAGTATAACCATATCTCTTAGCAATATTATCAATAGATTGTTGTACTGCTGGAGATAAATTTTGAATATAACCTGAATCTCCTCTATTTCTACTACTAGTGTAAACAGACGTATAATCAATTAAAATATTTCCGAATCCAGCTGATCTTACCCAAGAAGTTGAGTCAGCACTTGTAAATGGAAATTGTTCTAATACCTTTAATGAAGTCATACCGAAAGCATGTGTTTTAACATTAGGATTATCACTATCTCTAATCATCTTAAAACAAATACTAAACCAATCAATCCATTCACTTGTTGATAACTCTTTATTACAAGATATTCCTATATAATCAATATGTTGACCTACACAAGACTTATCTTTAACATCTTCAGGATAAACATAATCTAACATTTGTTGTAAATACTTAAAATCTTCACCTTGGTGGAAAATTGGTAATAACTTTTTAGGTGACTTAACCTTTGTTACCATATACTTATAATTTTCCCAAGATAAAATAGGTGCTTCAGCTAATTGCTCTGGTGTTTTAGGTTGTCCCCATACACCTGGAATTTTATCTACTTGTGCGAAAATATAAACTTGATCATCAATAGAATTGATAAATTGAATATATTCATCTACATCTACTTCTTTACCTTTTGTATGTGCGGTATATGCACCTGAATCAATGAATAGTTTACTAGTACATTCAGGATGAGCTCTCTTATACTCAGCTCATTCAATACAAGCCTTACGTTCATTTAATTGTGATAGTAATTGGTCATAATTTAAACGACGCTTTAAGTCCAATACATTTTTTGATCCTGCTCCTGCAGAATATAAATCAAAACCCATTAATTTAAAATCTCCTTTCAATTATAATAATCATACATTATTTAGTCTTTTTACTTTGCTGTTTTAGCAAATATTTATATATTTTTCTCCAAGGAACTTTCTTATTTATGTAACTGTGATCATCGATGTAAAATGATGCTATCAATTTACCTGTAGATCCATGAACAAAATAAGGATTATCCTTGTGCAAATATGATAAACCAAATTCATTTACACATCTATCATATGCTTCATCATAATCTTTCTCTAATCGAGCACTCCATAAGATAATTTCAAATCCAGCTTCATGTAATTTATCTAAATACTTTTTAGCTTTAGGATTTAAAGGTGCTTTCTCAGGATAAGGTCGATATTCAGTTATTGTATCGTCATAATCAACTGCAATAATAGAATTTCTACATTGTTTACCATACTTGGTTACGATATCATCATTGTCATCAAATAACTGTAACATATAGTTTCTCCTTTAAATACAATATATAATATTATACAATATTATACATAAAAAAGAAGCTATTTTTAGCTTCTTTTTTAAATATTTTTACTGATGTCTATGATTATTATTTTTATATAAAATCTTTCCTATATTTTCAGGATGTTCTTTTTCATATAATTTTAATACTTCTTTAATTTCTTTTTCCTCTTCAGCTCTACCATAAGTACCAGCTTCTATTTGAGGAAGAATTTCAGCTTTAATTGCTTCACATACTGATACATCAATACTTGGATCGAAATAAGCTCCATTTAATTTATAAGCTATATATTTTCTAAAGCAAGGTTTACAAATACCATTTCTACACCAACATTCTTGACCATCTATTGGATCATAACAACTAAATGATTCATGCATTAATTCGTTGATATCTCCACCTTTAGCTTTGTATAACTTTAACATTTCTGTTTTAGTATATTTTTTATAATCAATATTAATTCTAATTTTTCTTCCTTCAGGAATCCAATGTTGAGGTGAATATAAATAAGTTAATAATGCTGAAGTATCTTCTGCAAACTTAGGAGATTTATCTAAAACTCTATCACCTGCTGTTGCTCCTAAACAAATATCTAAATCTCCATAATTATCTACATCAAAATAATTACAAATTATCATAGGTAAATATAAATTTCTTAATGGAATAATTGCATCTTCTCTTTCATATTGACCTAAGAATGGAAAATCTATAATTCTTAATCTAGGATCATTACCAAACTTAGAATTTTTAATTTTTTTAATTTCTTCTTCACTATATCTAGTGTGCATATTTATATAAACCAAATAATCTGGCTTATATAAATAATTAATTAATACTGAATCAGAACCACCACTAAATAATAATACTTTTGTTACCTTATTCATTTAATAATACCTTACCTTTCTTTTCCTTAAATACACCTGATTTATAAACTGTTGTTAAGTTTCCATTCTTTGTATTAGCTCCACGGAATTTTTCACAACCATGAACTAATCCAATCATTTCAACCATAACATCTTCAGAACCACTAATTCTCTTAATAGTTGTTCCAATATAAGAACATAAGTCTTCTTGTAACCAACCTCTACTAGCACACCAATCAGCAAATCTTTGTAATTTACTAATTCCAATTAAATTATCCTTTGGAATATAAGTAATAGTTACTCTAGCATTTGGTTCTAATGAGCTAAAAGGTAAAAAGTGATGAGAACATACTGCTACTACATCTACTTGTTTACTAATAGGATAATCTACAATTTCACCTGTTTGACTTCCATCATTAGGGAATACAGATAATGCAGGTTCCTTATTCCATCTACCACTTAATAATTCAGTTGTATCTTCAGGATCATTTCCACACCACATCTTAGCAATACGACCTGGTGTTCCTTTACCTAATGCATTAATTGCAATATTAGGATCTGTTTGATCTACCTTCATTGCATCAAATGCTTGCATTAAATAATAATGAGTTAATTCTCTCATAATCCAATGAATTTCAGCTTTAACACTGTTACCTTTAACAAATTCATTTTCTTGATCAATTAAATCTTTTTTATCTACTTTATAATTAGTTAACTTTTCATGAATATTTTCATTAGCTCTAAATACAGGTAAATTTAAATAAGCTGTGAAGTTTTCATCAAAAGTATCTAATGTTCCAAACTTTTTTTGATATGAATCTTTTAAAAATTCTAATGCTTCTTTTGTAATATTAATCATTTTAATCTCCTTTGTTCAATATAATATTTTATACAATTATAAATGATTAATCTGCAATCTCTTTACATTCATCAGCTGCATAACCTGAATGTAATTCAGTTTCTGTATAAATAAATTCATTAGGAATTTCAATTATGTGACCATATTCTTTATATGCTTTAAAAACGTGTTTTTCAATCTCGCATCCATGAATATAATATGTATCAGCAGGACAAATTAAATAATCTGCCTTAGATAATAATTGAATAGATGCTCCTAAATACCAAACTCTAGCATCTACTTCCTTTGGTGGATTTTCTTGTACGATAGTATTAATAAAGTTAATATTTTCAGCTTCAATATCATTTTCTGCTAAATATGCTCTAGCAATTCTTTTCATCTTACGAATTGAATATTCAATATCTTCCTTTTTTCTATTTTTCATTGGTACACTAATAAATACTTTAATCATTTTGAATCTCCTTTAATATTTTTTCTACACCTTTTATAATATCTTCTTTTGATATTGTATTAACTATTTCTTCATACTTATAACCAAATGTTTTCTTAAATTCGTTAATAGTAGTTTCTATAAGGGAATTTAAACGATAATTTTTATCCCAATCACTTCTATGTAATTCTTCAACGTTTTCTTTTTCTGAAGTAAATGCTGCTATATGACCACCATGTCTAAAACAAATACTTTGAAGAAAAATTTCTACTTCATCTATAAAAAGATCTGCATTTATATAATCACCTGGATTTTTTAAATACTCATTATAAGTAATTACTGAAATTTCATTAGGTAAACCTGCATGTCTATATATATCTTCCATATCTTTTGTTATAGTTACGATTACAGGACGATGACCTAATCTATAATCTAGCTTTGCAGTTTTAACTAGATTAACTGTTTTTCCACTACCTCTTAATCCATTAAAATTAATCATATTTTACACATCCTTCTTTGTTGGTTCCCAGAAGAATTTATGAATTTGTAACTGAGCTTTAATATTTTTATCTGGATGAGCTAAAATATAATCAGGAATTTTATGCATTGTTACTTCACCAAAACAAGGACTTAAATAAATATTTGCTTTAGTTCCTGATTCATTAACAATCCAATCTAATTCTTTCCAATCTTCTTCATCATCTGAAATTACCATTTTAACTAAATCATATTCAGAATATAAATTAAAATTAGATTTAATCATCTGCTTAGTCATTTTAGAATGAGGTAACTTATAATCAGCAATAATAGTTACTCCAGTTCTATCTCCATTTGCAGGATTTACTGTTGGATTACCAAATTTATTTTTATAATCTGTATAATCAATACCACCAT
>Ga0310694_10004382_pt1 | contig 13666 bp, 15 predicted proteins | sample 174DNAGHGhighgp2_FD_203884 | JGI IMG/M metagenome (GOLD analysis project Ga0310694, IMG submission 203884) | Sheep rumen microbial communities from Palmerston North, Manawatu-Wanganui, New Zealand - 1742 DNA GHGhigh gp2 (v2) (version 2) | ecosystem: Host-associated > Mammals > Digestive system... | reverse complement strand
TGGATTAATAACTTGGAATCAGGCACATACTTCTTTTTAGCATCTAATTCCACTTGGTGTACTTCCACTATTCTTATCTTGTCTGCATTGAACACTGCACAATTCACACCAAGTGCGGCGTTCCTCCAGTTATATGGCCACACGATGCAGTTCACACCGATAACGTCAAGGAATTCTGAAGCGGCTTTCTCTCCTTCTATGCAGACAGAACCACTCAAAGTCTTTGCAAGGAACTTCCGGAATGTCTTCCCATCTAAGGTCACACTCTCTGGAATCTTGAGATGGAGTCTCTCTTCAGCACTTCGAACAACACACTCATGTACTGGCTGTTTGAAAGCAATGGAATTGGTCTCGTTTAATTCGGGAATTTCTACAGAATAGACGTAATATGGCGGATGACCGTTTACCCCTGAATAATGGGCAGCAGACTCAAAGTGTGTGGTTAGATATACACCGTATCCGAACTTCACCTTCCCATCTCCTTCAAGGACATGCGAAAGGTCAAACTGCTCAAACAGTTGGGATGAACCATGATACATGATAGCCATATTGTATGGAGTTGTTTATTGCACAAATCGACTGCAAAGGTAGCATTTTTTTTACATACAATCGTATTCATTTGAGAAATATTGTGTACACCGACATCAGTTTTTCATGTTGCCCCGTGTTACTGAGGAAGAGTGTCATCTTGCTTTTCTAACAAACCAATTTACACTCTTAGAGCCATCTTCTTTATGCTTCCTACCTCATTTCCAATCATTCGTACCATATCAAGATTTTATCGCATGCAGCATCATTACTTTTCGTACCTTTGTGGCGAAATTGCAAATAGGAGACAACATGAATAAAGAGCAGAACGTTATTTACAAGAAAGGAGACTATGTCGCTTTCTTATCGAACAAGCCGATAGCCCATCTCAACGAAATGTTTGGCTACAATGACTTGACCGAAGATGATTTCGAGAAGACGGAACATATAGGCTTCATCAAGTCTGTCATAGGCGATGGAGAAGCTTTCTTGCTATTCACGGTCCGTCCCGTAGAGGGCTTTCGCTGTACAGTGGAAAAAGAAGACATATTACGGGCTGTTGACATAAGCGAGTTGACCGAGCAAGAGCGAAACCGCCGGGAAAGAGAAGTGTTTACGCCTCCTACCGTATATATCAATACTGAAGCTTTGGAAGGTTCATTAGAGGAGAAATGCAACTATCTGGTTAGAAAGGCGATGGCAGCCAACTACCCAGAAGTCCCCATAGAATCCATAGAAATGATGAACTCGGAATATATGAAAGAGGACTTGCTGAAGAAGATTGATGCATTCCTCAAAAGGTTCTGCAACATAGCCCGTCAAGACTTAATCGACAAGATGATGGCAAAGCGAGAACAGTTTGCGAATATGCTCAAAGACTTATACTTCAAAGAATACTATCAAGTCATGCTGGGCTGGTATGAGGACGAGGCACACACAACAATCTGTTACGACTGGGCAGTCGTGGACACTTCTTTTGAAGAAGTTTATATTCTTTTTTATGAAGACCGGGCACGATTCTATCATAGTCTTGGCCCAGACTATGATCTTGTCTTCGAAAACATGCAAGCATTCCTTCACGAATTGACGTGGTAAGAATCAAGAAACTATTTATCATTATGAGCAGGAGCTACTTACGAGACAAATTCGTGAAAACATGTTGGGAACACAACATCACTTCAAGGAATCCACATCATTATGATGAAAAGTCCAAGAACAGTCTTTCCAAGTTGATTTCAAGACTTTGCCCAAGTGCGTGGGAGTACAAGCAGAAAGGGAGTCGGCAAGGACATCAGGTAAACAACGAAGGGCGCCGTATTGCCAGCGGCATCGTTCGTGCTAAACTAAAAGAAGAAACAAAACGGGAGATACAACAGGAACAAAATGATGACGAGTTATCTATATGATAATTGAGAAAAAGAGTCTGAGCGTAACACCACTCAGACTCTTTGGTAGTATGTCTAAACAAGTCTTCAAGTCTATGTCAAGTCGAAGAATAATCAGGGTGGAAAGAATGGATCTCTCCGCTTCTGATTTATAAATCTCCCTTGAACCTCTTTACTGGATTTCCTCTTTCCAGTGTGTTGTGATTCATCCAGACATCGTGTGTCTGTCTCATCTGCTTTTCTTCTTCCATGACCGACAGTTTTATGACAAGTCGCTCGCGTGCAAGTTTCTTATTCTGAACCTGCGTCCTCATGTCGGAAGCCAACACACTAAGGCCAGAAGGGAGATGGGTGGCACGGACTGCCGTCTCAACTTTGTTCACGTTCTGTCCGCCAGGACCGGATGAGCGCAGCGTCTCATATACGATGTCGTGCTCGTCCGTCTTGTTACACTCCATCGGCTTGAAGAAATGAATGCCGACAAACCAGTTCTTCCGTCTGTGCCAGGGTCGGAAAGGGTTCTTCTGTGCCACCCACAGCACTGAACCCTCCCACTCCTTGATGAACGGGGCTATGTCTTCGCTGGCAACGGAAAGTGTGGCTGAGAACATACATCCATCCTGTGGACCGTTCTCATGTTCTATTATCTCAGTATTGAAGCCAAGACTTTTGGCTTGCTCGATTATCTTCTGCATGACGAGCACTACCACTCGACAGCACTCTACAGGACCGCGCCCTGATGTTATCTGAATATAATACTTCTCCATACTATTATTCTTCACTCATTCTTACGATTAGCGGGATGATTCTCCCCTCAATGTTTACTAACTCTTTCTGTGACTCCATCACTTTGTCGATGTCCTTGTAGGCAAGCGGGGCTTCCTCTGTAGTGCCACCGATAAGCGTCACTCCTCTTTCTGCAAGCAGTTTCTTCATCGCATACCGGCAGAAAGTGTTTCTGGCATCTTGCCGGGACATGACCCTTCCGGCTCCATGTGATGCAGAGAAGATGGAGTTGACACATCCCTTGCCAGAAACAATATAACCGGGTGTGGCCATGCTTCCTGGGATGATGCCAAGTTCTCCCAAGTGAGCCGGTGTAGCGCCTTTTCGGTGAACGATAACATTCCGCCCATCTGGAAGTGTTTCTTTCCAAGCGTAGTTGTGATGATTGCTGACGCAGGCCAATGGCTTCAGGCGCAAGGCTCTTGCCACGTTTTCATGAATACACTCATGGTTAGCAGCCGAGTATTCTCCTGCTATTTCCATGCACTTCCAGTACTCTTGTCCGGCTTCGCTCTTCAAGTCCAGCCATGCAAAGGGACCAGCCTGACGCGGGAGTCTGCATGTCTCCTTGGCTATGGATGTGTAATGCTCGGCGATAGCAGCACCAAGTCCCCTGCTGCCTGAGTGGGAGAGGATTCCCAAATAGACGCCCTCTGGAAGTCTGAACACATTGCCTTCCGGCAACTCCACCTCACAGATGTTGGCGAAATGGTTCCCTTTGCCGCTTGATCCAAATTGTCTGACGGCTTTATCACGCAATTTACGGAGAACGGTTATCTCACGGAACTCCTTCCTGTCGAACAATGGGTGGTATTGTTTGAAGGGAAGAATGCCATCCAGACCAAATGCAGTGTTATTTACTAATGCTTCAACTGCTCTTTCGTGATGCCTTTCGAGATAGTCCTTTCCTGCATCCAGAATAGTCAGGCTCATACGACAGGCGATGTCCAGACCGACTGCATACGGAACGACGACTCCCTCAGTTGCCAACACCCCACCAATGGGAAGTCCATATCCGGCACAGCCATCTGGCATCAATGCTCCGGCAACGGTGACGGGAAGCCTCATGGCCATCTCCATCTGTTTGCGAGGTAGTTCGTCAATGAAGTTCTTGCCATATATATAATAAGGCATTGGCTCTTCCCGGAGTTCGAATGAAGATACAGAAAACTTCGATGGAGAGATGGCTTCTGCCAGTTTCCCCCAAGTCTTATCATTCTTGTAGTTGTCAGGGTGTTCACGAATGTCTCTCAGTATGTCCTTTGTCTCTTCAAGAGTATGGTGCTTGCAATGCTTAGAGGTCAGTTCAATGGCAAGACTCCGCGCCACATTGTCTGTATAACCCAACTTGCTCAGTTCTTTTGTTTTGATTATGCCCATAATGGTACAATAATGGTTTGTTTGCAGGCATTTACGACCTGCTGTTTGTTGATAAAAATGATAATGGAAGCGAATTTGGCACATATATACATCACACAGGCTACAACTATCCGGTTGTAGCGACCAAATTCTGATGGGGGTATGTCTTACTTTATACTCATTCGCGTCACCCTTTCCTTATCGTTAAAGGGTTCAACACTTAAAATCGGTGCAAAGGTACAACTTTTCTTTGAATTCGAAGCGTTTTGACCCCAAATTTTATTTTGGTATCTGGAATCATTGATATTCTATACAAGACTTGAACATCACTTTTATGGTGAACTCTGACCGCGATGTACGGTCAGAGTTTATTTTCCCAAGTGACCAATCATCTCTATATAGTGATAATCAAGACGCAGTACAAACTTCGCCTTTCAGTTCCCTGACAAGGGCCAATCCATCTATCACCCGACCTCTGATACTGGTTGCACTGGGCTTCAGAGGGTTGCCTGAGTTCACGATTTCGGCATACTTGACTGCTACGGAAATCATAAGGATGCGATTTAGTTCTTGAATCTCGTTCGTTAAGGTTTCAAGTAATTTCAATTCTTCTGCTGTCATAATTGTAATATTTTATAGTTACTTATTCATATCATACCAACTGCCAAAGAAGCGTTCCTCTCTATTGGCGGTGGGATTCCCCTTGCTATCGATCCAGAGCCACTCTTCACCGATGCGACCACGGGCATACTCTTCAGAACTGATATAGAGTTCGTTAAACATGGGCTGAGTACAAACCGTTCCAAATACCATGCCCCATTTGTCACCTTTCTTAAATGGAACAATACCATCCAGGTCTTTCATCTCGTAGATTTCATCCATTTCGCAAGGAATGATGGTTCTCCCATACTGAGATATTAGCCCCTTCTTGCCGTTTTGTTCGACCACGAAGTCTGACAAATAGCCGCCAAAGTAGCGGAACATGCGGTCATAGTCAAACCCTGTCAGCAACGTTCCCTTGCCATCCATCTTGCAGAGAGCGTACTTGTTCTTCTTACGTACTGGCACGCACCAGTTGCAACCATTACATTCCTGGATGTCTTCAATGTAGTCGTATCTCTCAGCTACATACCACCATTCGCCAACAGGAACGACCACTTCACCAGTTATACGCTGGAGTCCTTGCTTTCCGTGAGACCCATAAAGTGAAACGTCACGCATATCAAGATGGAGTCCTCTGTAATAGGTTACTTTCTCCTCCAGTCTCTTGCTCTCTTCCGAAGTGATGCACTCCATTCCCTTGGGGTACTCATTGGAATAGTAGGCACGAAGCATCTTCACACATTCAACGTAGTCCTGCGCCTGTTCTTTTGTTGGTAGTGTTTTCCCTCTCCATCTCTTTTGGGCATTGTCCCACCAATACTCAAATTCATTCATTGTCAGGAAATGTACTTGCTCGGCTGTCATCTGATCTTCCAAGAGTCCTGCTTCATAGCATTTCCTCAGAATACGATTCATTTCTGCAATGTTTTCATTAGATTCCAGCCCGTCCTGTTCACCACAAAAGCCGTCTTTATGACAATCCTCGTCAAGACAGTCTTCGTCAGGATGATTACTTAGCATTCTTTGTCTGGCAACACTCTTGATAGTCTGAAGTCTCCCCTTTAGTTCATGATTTGTCTGCTTACTGATGTTTAGTTCAGATAGCCGAACAATGGTGCATAAAGGATCGTCATCCAAGATGGGAAGCAGCGGCTCATTCGCCTCAACAGCAATCTCGTTATACTCTTGTACGAGATTATGAATCCTCAGTTCATAATAAGAGAAGCAGTTCCAATCGTCTGGGTCATCGGAGAGCCAGCAGACGAAATCATCGGTACTCGTTACATTACTTTCATTCATAGTCGTTTCATTTTTTCTGCAAATCTACGCAAAATAGTCCAGACTTCAAAATACTCAATTACCCCTTGGTAGGAACGTGCTTTATTATGGTATGGATGAAGACAAGGTAATTGTAGCCGTTACGTTATTGTGACGTTGAAAATGAGTTCGCTTATATAAGGATTCACTTAAAAAAGATTAATACAGATAGGTTTTATTAGGGATTTCCTTGCAAAATTTTGGTAAAGCGAAAGAAAAACATTAATTTTGCCTCGCAAAATTGTGCTCGCGGGTGAAAACCCAAAGATGCAAGGATGCAAAGCCTCACGCCGATGCTGCCCAATAAGCAGCGGCTGGAAGTGGGCATGACTTAATGAAAAAGCGTTTGCTGACGCTTGGTTTTGATCGTTGAAACTTCGAACACTTCAGCCTATCAAGAACCATGCAACGGTAGATGCTCATGGGTGTGTATTATATGTCCATGTTCTTTCTACTATGGAAGATAGGACACTATATACATACGGCGTGGGGTCTTCGTTGCTCGTTTCGATAGGCGGGTAAGTTCGAAGACCTCAACGGTGGAACGGGCAACAGCAGGGTTCCACGCTTTTCGTACACAGCGGTATCTGCCAGAGGTGTATCTTTTTCAATATAAATGTCTGATAGGAGCCGTAAGACGCATTAAATGCTATAAAGATGGCAAAAAGACATTTTGTATTAAAAAGCGCATTGACACTCATGCTGTCAATGCTATCAGTGAGTGTGTCTGCTTATGACTTTGAAATTGATGGCTTGTATTACAATGTGTTGTCAATCGATGACCTGACAGTAGAAGTAACAAGCGGAGAAAATAAGTATTCAGGAAATATAGTTGTACCCTCACAGATAAATTTCAAAGATAGGATTTTTAAAGTAATTAGAATAGGGGGGAACGCATTTTATCAATGTCAAATTCAAAGCATATTATTGCCAGAGTCCATCAAAGAAATCTCTTATGGAGCATTTTCTTATTGTCGTCAGCTTCAAAGCATAACATTTCCCGAGTCTCTCGAACGTGTTGGGAAAGAGGCATTTTTTTATTGTGAACAACTCCAAAGCATAACCATTCCAAGTAATGTAAATTCTATTGGGGTCCAAAGTTTCAGTTATTGCTCCAGCCTTCAGATTGTGAGATTTGATGATTCGAGGACTATATGTGGAATAGGTCGGATATCTTTTTGGGGATCTACTTCAATAAAAACGCTATATATAGGCCGTCCATTAACATATGGTTTTGATGGTTTTGATGGTTTATCACATACTGAACTTACAATCGGTCCCCTTTTGAGGGAATGGTCTAACGAATATGATAGTGGAAATTTGGAAATCGTACGTTCACTAATCATTGATCCGTCCCAACTAAAGCCTACCTTTAAGACAAATACTTATTTAAACGCAACCTTGTATGTTCCCAAAGGAACAAAAGCCGCATACAAACAAGCTGAGGGTTGGAATAAGTTCTTTACCATTGAAGAGGATGAAAATGCCCTGATAACTGAGTCTTGTGCCACCCCAATTATCGAATACCAAAATGGCAAACTGAAGATTTCATCCGCCACTGCCGGTTCATCGTGTTTCTATTCCATAAATGCCACAGATGTGACTGCTGAATCTTTGGTTACGAGTGACATCGACTTGTCGGCAACCTATATTATTACAGCATACGCAACGGCTCCAGAACATACAAATTCTGAAACCGTCACTGCCACGTTATGCTGGCTTGATGGACGACTGGAAACAGACGGTGTCAAATCGATGGTTGCGGAGAAAAGACCTGTCATCATAACTTCGGATAAAGGCCTCTTACGCATCAGCGGCTTAAACGATAACGAAAGGGTATCGGTATATTCCATTGACGGAAAGTTAGTCTCATCAACATTGGCACACTCCAGCATCGTTACTACTGACGCTACTATGCTCAAAGACGGAATAGTAATTATCCGAATTGGCGAAGAAAGCTTTAAGGTATTTGTGAAGTAACGATTTTCCGAAAACTAAGCAATAATCAAGAACTACATTATAGAACAAATACGAAGAGGTAGCCGAAACGCTTGAAAGGGAGTAGGTGTTCATTAAAACTAAAGAAGGTATGATGTATTATGTAAAGGGTATGGCCCAAAATGGAGAATGTTGGAGTATGCACCAAGCCTCCAGTGTGAGCGAAGCAATCCAAATGTGGGAAGCAAACGCTTATAATCCACGTTATGTCATTGAAGTCCGAGAACATGACATTAACGGAAAGAAAGTTTATTAGTCACAAGTGAATTAGAGGAAGCCGAAACGCTAACATAAAAGGAGTAGGCAATATCAAAACCTATACAATTATGGATATAGAGAAATTCAAAAAAGAGTCAAAAGTGACTTATGTCTATGTAAAAGGCGATTTGCGTGGTGTTGCAATACCTAAACCATTGGATGAGTACGACCACGATTCCAGAAAGTTTGAAACTTACATGGAAGTCCCCTTCACATTTGATGAGTTTATGTCTTTTTCAAAAGATCAACAAATAGCAATATGCGAGGCAGAACTTATCAAATTAGGGAAATGTGTAAAACTGACCATTTGTAATCCGGATCGTTTTTATAATTAAACACATAGAAGACATGTTAGTAATGCTACCAGAAGGCACCAAATGTGTCGTTTGTGGACAAAAGATAGAATACGCTACCAAGCAAGGCTCCACATTCACATGTGAAAAATGTGGCTTTGTACTTTCACCTGTCCATGAGCATTGTGTTCCCAGGCCATGTCCCAAATGTGGCGGTGAAATGTTAGATGAGTGGCAAAGAACCGAAAAAGATTTGGGGAGGCGGAGTCTATCTTGAAGATTTCAATAGAGTTTTCGGTTAGGACATGTGGTGCAGGTGGTTCATACCACTTTCGCCACTTTTCATACCTAAACAATCCTATATTAAATGGCATTCTCGCAGGAATTCCGTACCTTTGCGCCACAATAAAACGACAGAATTATGGAAACCCAACAAATTCACATCAAGGACGCCAAGAAGGAGTACTTTATCCAGCCAAATGACATCTTGTTCGTCAAAGCAGATGGAAACTACTGCGACATCTATCTGACTACACAGACTGTTTACAATACGGTAAGGATACAAATTGGCCAGCTATGGTCGATGTTAGAAGAACTGAAGCCGACTCCGGAAAATGTGCAACGAGTCGGAAGGTCGCATATCATCAACCTAAGCTATCTGCAATATGCAGACCCACAGGCACGAACCATCACCCTTTTCAAGGACAAGGAGGTGGTGTTTGACAACGTGTCAAGAGATGCCATTAAGGCTCTTTTGCAAATGCTTTCCCAGAAACGCCGCAAGGAAGTTCTCACTCCCTATTTAGTACAGATGCAGTTGTCAGTCCCAGTAGATGAGCTGAATGACGAGAGGCTGACTGAGAACGGATACGAGTACGTGGACTTAGGGCTGAGGAGCGGAACACTCTGGTCTGCACGAAGCATGGGTAGCAACTGCATCAATGGACTCTATTATGGTTGGGGAGAACTCTATCCATCAGATTCGTATTCGATGAAAGAATACATCCATAAGGACAGCAAGTTGGAGGGAGTGCTGCGGATGAGGAGCTCCGATGATGTGGCCCACGTCAACTGGGGTGGGAACTGGAGGATTCCTACAAAGGAGGAGCTAAGGGAGTTGGCAGAAGAATGTATTCTTCAGTGGTGCCGGACCAAGGACGGTAAGACGGGTTGCCTGTTTACTGGCCCCAATGGCAACCGCATCTTCTTGGAGGCAGGAGGTTACATGAAGGATGCATTGCAAATACCGCAGAACTTGAAGCAGGATGCTTGTTTCTGGACAGCAGACTCTTCAAAAAGTGGTGTCTATGGTAGCATGGCTCATGCATACGTGTTTTCGGAGTGTGATGGCGAAGTCATAGGACATTCGGAGTTAGAGGACTGCTGTTTGGGGCTGACGGTTCGCCCTGTCATGTCATCAACTTCCGACATTCAAGTGGAGAACAGCAAGAAGACGTTGCTTGTGCTGGATGATTTTGAAGACTTGCTTGACTCATGGGACTTCGCAGAGTATGATGTTCTGCCAAACTGGAGGATTGCCTGGCCATTGCTGCCCAGAGAACCAGAAGAGGCACTTCGTGTCTTACAGGAGTGGTGCAACAAATACAAACCAGATGCAATTATAGGTCTCGGAAGAGCAGCCATCTACGCTCATCAACTGCCAGCCAAGAACATCCTACTCTTTAATCCTGTATTCAATCCGGCAGAAGAACTGGGCTTGGAACACAGTCAGTATGAAGATGATGAGACGACCCTCGCAGAGCTTGAGATGCGCATTAAGTGCTTCACGGAACTGGCTAAACATCAGTTTAACCAGACGGTGGAGAAGAAAGATTGTTGCTGGGCTTTCTTCCAGGAATGCGATGACAAGAACGGTGAAATCTTTGATGAACATTTCGACGATAGAAAGAGTTTCGAGATGCCTGTGCTGCAACGTAACAGCTACTTTGAATGTTTCTATGCTCCATTAGTTGCTATTATAGACTCTGCAGGGAGCAAATTCCAAGGTAATCCGGCATCATTTAGCTCACCATACGCACACAAGATGTTTGATCTGTCGAGTTGGAACGACGAAGGCTGATACGGCGAGAGTCAAGCACATCGTTTAGTTCATACCAAGGGGGCAAGGTCTTATACCTTGTCTCCTTTTTTGTTTGTTCACCAAAGGGAAATCTGCTACCTTTGCTGCAACAAATGAATAACAGCAAATGGAACGTAAAGTAGTTAAACAGAGTGGTTATGTCTATTTGATAGGCGAAAACTCACGCACGGCCTGGATAAAAAAGGGCAGAATAGGCAGACGGAAGAATTATAGAGTGCCAAGCAAAGTGGCCGTCAATGGTGTTGATTATACTATTGACGGCATTGACTATTGCGCCTTCCGCAGGAACAGGGTAATACACCATCTGATTATCCCGGACACTATAACCTGTCTGGACGAAGATGCCTTCCGTGGGATGCCTAATCTTCGTAGTGTGTATATAGGTAAGGGTGTCAGGATCATCCAGATGTGGAACTTCGGCAGCTGCAGGAAACTTCAGTCACTGATTATCAACAAGGAGAATCCGCACCTTCAGGTACGTGATGGATTGATCCTCAGTAAAGACGGAAAAATGCTGTACACCTCTCTTTTTGACAGACGGCATTATGACATTCCCGAAGGTGTGGAAACCGTGAACCAGATTGCTTTTTGGTACAATCCGCGGCTGGAGAGCATTTCGTTTCCCTGCTCAATTCGCACAATCGGTGACAATAGTTTCAGCTATCTGCCAAGATTGCGCAAGGTGGTTCTCCCTGAAGGAGTGGAAGAGCTTTCTACCCAGTGTTTCCAGATGTGCGAAAATCTGGAGTATGTGGACTTGCCATCGACCTTAAGACAACTTGACAAGCAGGCATTCTATGGATGTCGAAGTCTCAAAAGGATCATTAACCGCTCTGACGTTATACTCAATATGCCGCACTGCATAACAAATGAAAAGCTCAGCTATGATTATATTTAATGTAAAATTCTCGTTTATGGACAGGAGATTCCATTCGGGACCTTATATCGATTTTCTGCCAGAACTGGAAACTCGCTCAACTGAATATGATCAGATAGTTTCAGCCATACAAGAGTCGAAAAAAGGTGCAGAGAGTATTAAGTTGATGAGTTTTACCAGATAGTTCCTACCATGTAGAGGGAGATTCCTACCACATCAAAACTATCATAAGGTATAGTCGGATCTTATTCGTACCTTTGCAGCACAGAGACAGCCGAACCGCTGACAGGAAGGGTGTAGGCACAATGTATAAAACTATAAATATGATTCGAGTTACTTATTATGCAGAAGGAAGACTCCATGGCTCAAAATGTACTTTAGTACATGTCTGCGGCAAAGTTTTTGACGACTTCGTAATCGATGAAGGCCGATGGTACAGCGCAAGCAACAGAGAGCAGGAGCAAATTATCCTCGGAGTCGCCCGCCGTGAATACCCTGAAGCGGAGTGGGAACATGCCCATCACACAGAGATTCATCAGGTATAAACCAAAAAGGTGTGGCCGGTTCTCAAAGGGCTGACCACACCACAAACATATACAAACATGTGGACAATAATATTTATAGCAGGAGGATGCTTGATTGGACTTTTCTGCGCCAAGTTTATCATCTTTGTTCTGGAAATGATTGGGGACATTATTGACGGAATATTGAGTATGATATTTGACAGATGAGAAAGATTCTTGAAATAATGCTTGTCCTGCTTCCTGTACTTGGAATATCCCTTTTCTTTCTCTTGCATGGGGAACCATCGATTGTATGTCCACGATGTAGCAGAATGACCTCCACGAGTTCACACAAGTGTACCCAATGCGGTTACTTGATACCCTATATGGAAGGAAATAGGATGTCTTCAATAGACTATGCCCAACTTGAAGAAGACAGAGAACATTTCAATGTCACTCAAACAGATTGAATATGAATCGCACATTATTATATCTACATGATTCCAATGACTTGGAGAAGACTTCAAGAGAAGTAGAAGTCTTGAAGAAAAGACTTCCGGAGTATCGGATTGTGACTCTTGAAGTACCTCAAGAGGAAAAGATTATAGAGACGGTTCTCAAAGCAGAAGCGCCGGATGTGATCGTTGCAGAAGGTGTGAGCGCATCTGTTGCTCACGCAATCGCAGGATATGACCGGATTTGCATAAATCCAGTGATTGATGAGAGCAACTTTGATTTCCCCAATATCCGTTCGGTAGACCAGGAGCAAAGTTCCCACTGCTGTGGTATTATCGGATTGAACAGCACAAATAATGGAAGAAGAAACTTCTCAATGCTATACTATCCTAACATCATCAATATTGACAGAAATATTGTTTCTTTGACAGACATCCTGGATGTGCTGATTCCGTTGATTGGGTCAATCGGAGAATCTGACTATACTGACAAATATGGTGTTCACTACGCTAACTATGGCAGAACCCTTGTGGGTGTTGATCCTGTGCTTTTCAGGGATGTCCGGCAATATGAAATACCTGAGGGCACAACTACAATCAATGATGACGCTTTTGTTGGGATGGATTTGGAAAAAATATCCTTCCCAAAGAGTCTTCATCATATCGGCAAGCGAGCATTCATGGACTGTCGGAAACTCAACGACGTCATCTTGCCAAGGGATGTTGATGTCGTTAGAGCAAGTTGCTTCGAAGGATGCATTTCTCTGTCAAAGGTTACTCTTTCTCCCATCTTGTTTTCAATTCACCGACGTGCTTTCAGAGGCACTTCAGTATGTGAGATTTCATTGCCCGATAGCATCCAAGGTATAGCCCATGATGCTTTTGATGAAGGAACCCGTATGAATGTCAGTATGTCGCGATTGAAAGAATTGTTCGATAATGAGAGACATAATCATGGCATCTTATAGTTTTATCATCGTGTATTATCATTGTGTTTTTTAATTTGATTTTAGTGGCGAATATTGTCATTGTAAATGTCTATACAAAACGCTTATATACAAAGACTTGGCATTTCAGATAATATGCATGAAAAAGTACCCAAAAGAAACTAAAAAACAGCAATGATTTAAAAACAGAAATAATTGTGTTGACCATCATCTATATAGTTACAGGTCAAATCTCTTTAAATTATGAAAAGAATAA
>Ga0310694_10004381_pt1 | contig 13670 bp, 9 predicted proteins | sample 174DNAGHGhighgp2_FD_203884 | JGI IMG/M metagenome (GOLD analysis project Ga0310694, IMG submission 203884) | Sheep rumen microbial communities from Palmerston North, Manawatu-Wanganui, New Zealand - 1742 DNA GHGhigh gp2 (v2) (version 2) | ecosystem: Host-associated > Mammals > Digestive system >... | reverse complement strand
GACCTGCAGTCTATGTACAAGTCGGTGACCGACCAATATATGCGCTACATAAACCATGTCATGAAGAATCTGGGTGGTCAGTACCGCAACAACATGCCGGGCATGGAGCCTGTGGAGAAGATTCCGGCATGGAGACAGAAGGAAGCGGTGCGGTTCATGGGCGAGCAGGTGTTCGAGGCGCCTGTGTGGCTCTATCCTTCTGCTGTCGTGACGAAGACTGGAACAGACATAGTCACCGACAACAATGTACGTCAGGATGCTATGCTTGGCAGAATGATGGCACTGCAGATGCTCAGCTCTGTCTACAATGCAAGCCTCACCGCAACAACGGGCGATGCCGTCTACCGCCTCGACGACTATCTGAAGGACCTCTTTGCCACAGTGTGGAAGCCGCTCGGCGACGATGTCGTCTTCAGCGTTACCGCCCGCCGACAGCTGCAGCGTTCATATGTGCAGAACCTGAACAAGCTGCTCAACCCCACTGAGGCGGAGCAGAAGAGCGCTTTCCAGCAGCGCATCAGCAATACCGACGCCCTGCTCTATGTAGCTATGCATCTCAGCACTGTCGAGGACTACTGCAAGAGCCAGCTCGCACAGTCTGACACAAAGCGCTCGCCTCTGAACACTGCCCACTACGAGGATCTGCTTAGAGAGCTGAAGCTCATCAGAGAGCGCCGTACCACTGTGTCGTCCCGCTGACCAGAATCATATAAACGTCATCTTCTTAACCTCGAATTTCACGAATTGCAACATACTGCTATTCGTGAAATTCGTTGTTAATATAAACTAAGTGTTCATCTGTTTATCACGAATTTGAGAATTATTGAAATTTCGGCTTTTACTAATAACTGAACGCTGGAGTCTGGGGCAGCCACACACGCATCTGGCCTTTGCCCCGGTGGCACCAGGCATAGTATGGTATCAGCGTCAGCTTGTGGCTGTCGAACCGCCATGTGCCCTGCTCCTGCGATTCACAGTCAATAGTCTGGACGTCGGTGGTCAGTGTGACTATCGGCGTTCCTGCTATTTGGACTTCACCTTCGGCAAAGACCGGTTTCTGAGGCATCACGAATCGCGTGAGGTCGAAGCCGTTGTCGGGATGCTCGGCACAGTATACCAGCGGGCCGCGCTCCACCGCCACCATGCCACGGTCGGCCGAGACACGCTCGTTGGCCTTCACCACACGGGGCTCCATGTCAAGATGCAACAGCACCTCGTCGCCTTTCTTCCATCGGCGTTCAATGTCCACATAGCCGTCGGGTGAGACGAGCAGCGGCACCGTGGTGCCGTTGATGGAGACCGAGAAACCGGGGTGTGCACTGTCGTCATAGTTATAGAGGTCTGATGGTACGGTCTGCGAGCGCACCCATCCCGGTATGCGTATTTTTAGGTTGAACGTCCCCACACTGTTCTTGCCAACGGTGATGGTTGTCTCTCCGTCCCAAGGGTAGCGGGTGTCCTGGCTCAGCGTCAGGCTCTTGCCATCTACCAGGAGCGTGGCAGTGCCGGGAACGAACATGTTGACATAGACAGACTTGGACGACTGGGGTGTCTGGGTAGCCACTGCGTAGACATAACCAGGCAGTGACGGTATGAAGCGGCAGATGTTGCTGGGGCAGCAGGCACAGCCGAACCACGCCTTGCGCTCGTGTTGTCCGGCCGATGCCAGCGGGTTGGGGTAGAAGAAACCGTCGCCTGTGAGCGAATAGCCCGCGAGCAGTCCGTTGTAGAGTGTGCGCTCCAGCACGTCGTAGTATTTCGCCTCGCCGTGAAGCAGGAACAGACGGTGGTTGACATAGCATAGGCCAATGGCAGCACATGTCTCGCAGTAGGCCGTCATGTTAGGCAGCTCATAGTTGCGTCCGAAAGCCTCGCCAGCCGATGTGGCACCTATTCCTCCGGTGATGTATAGTTTCTTTCCCACAATGTTTTCCCAGATGCGGTCAATGGCGTTTATGTAGGCCGTGTCGCCAGTCAGTGCTGCCACGTCGGCCATGCCGGCATACATATATGCGGCACGCACGGCATGGCCCACAGCCTCGTCTTGCTCCGTCACCGGCTTGTGCGCTTGCGAGTAGTCGTGGGTTATGGTGGTGCGTCCGCGGTAGTCAAGGAAGAACTTTGCCTCGTCGAGATATTTCCTGTCGCCAGTCACAAGGTATAGTTTTGCCAGCGCCATCTCGGCTATCTGGTGTCCTGGCACCACACAAGCCTGTCCTTCTGCCGGGCCCACCTCACGGCATACGCAGTCAGCATAGCGTATAGCTATGTCGAGGAACTTGCGGCTGCCCGTTGCCTGGTAGTGGGCTATGGCGCCTTCCACCATGTGGCCCAGGTTGTATAGCTCGTGGCTCAGGTCCTCGTCCTTCACCCAGCGCCGGTCGCCCGCCCACTCGTGGGGGTGTTGAGGGTTCTGTGTGCGTGCGGTGTAGAGATAACCGTCGGGCTCCTGTGCGGTGCTTATGATGTCGATGACAGAGTCGACATAGTTTCTGAGAGTCTGTCTGCCTATCATTGTCGTCTGTGGGTCGCTTCTCTTCCCTCCGCCTTTGGCACGGGCCGCTGCCGACTGTTCGGTGCTCAGCAGGTAAGAGGCGCCCTCGATGGTCTTGTAGGGGTCGGTGTCGTCGAACGAGAAGCCTCCCACCTTAAAAACTTTAGACGGGTCTTTCTGGTGCTGGGCGGCGTTCTCAAAGTTCTTGTAGCGGCCTGTCTCCTCGCACTTGGCGAAGGCCAGGGGCACGGTGACGCGGCGTGCGGTCTCCAATCGCTGGCCCCAAAATGAGCCGGCCTCCACTTTGACGCTGGTGAATGGCACTGGCTCGATGGGGTAACCCGCCTGAGCTGTAGTTGTAGACACTTGTCCGATGAATAACGAAAGACAAAGAATGGTGTGTTTCATAAGTTTAATTGGCTAATTTTGGTTTCAGTTCGTCGGGCGACTCGTTGGTGAACATCCTCACAGCCGGGGCCTGTTTCTGGAAGAAGTCTGTTATGGTCTGTGGGGTGAGTTCGAGTGTAGGTTTGAAGTCGTCGCTTTCCATATATTCTGTTATGGCTTTGCGCATCTGCCGTGCCACGTGGCGGCGGTCAAGGTCGTTGCTTATGTCCATGGTGGTCATGAGCAGTCGTCCCTTGCCCACGCGTGCCTCGATGAGCATGGCGAGCTTGCGGCTCACGTGCCAGGTGTCGATGGGCTGTATGGGCGGTTGGTAGTCGGCGGGCAGCTCCATGAGGTTCATCACCTGTGCCTTGTTCAGCAGTTCCCACCAGTTGAGGTTCGACCAGTCATCGGTGGGGAAGCCGTGGGCAAACAGTGGGTGGCTCTTGTCTATGTATGCTCCCGTGGTGTGTGGTGGGCGCATCTTGAACCACGACGTGTTCCAGAACACTGGCAGGTACGACTGCTTCACGTCGCTGCCCAAGGTCACCTTGCCGGCAGCCAGCAGCAGCACCTTGCCACCGCGGCGCAGCACTTCTTGTGCCTGTACGTCGAGTGTGTCGGTGGTGAAGATGTCACTCGTCACTCCACCCTTGTCACTCGTCACTCCGCCCTTGTCACTTTCCGGGTACACCCAGAAGTCCCATTGGTTGGACATCTTTCCCGACAGAGACACCACAAGCGTGGCTTTGAATGGCTTGTCGAAGGGGGCGAGGGGGAAGCGCACAGTGCCCACCTTGGTGCTCTTGCCAATGGGCACGAGACCTATTGAGAGTATTCCTCCTGTCAGCACTTTGTTGGAGTCATTGATTATGTAGTATGATGTCTTGACGTTTGACAGGTTGCAGTTGTAGGCATTGTACACCTCGATGGGCACTGTCAACGTGTCGCTGGTGGTATAGACGAACTTTGGGAAGCGTGCCAGCGGCGTGATGGCTGAACAGAACTGCCCCCACTTCTTGCTGTCTACATAGCCCTTTTCTCGCCAGAACACGTTGAGCGGCCCTACGAGGGCGGTGCCCTGTCCGCTATAGTCGTTCAGTCCCAGCAGTTGGAACCCGGTGTATTCGGGCGTGCGCAGGTTGCGCTCTATCTCGTATTTGTAACAAAGGGTCTGCAGGTGTCCGCTGGCCATGAGGAATTTTTCTGCCTGCGAGGCCATGCCGTTGTCGCGCAGCAGGTCGGCGAATATCTCGAAGTTGCGCGCTTTGTACACTCCGTTGTACTGGCTCGTCTCTTTCAGGTCGGGGAAGGCACACCACTGTCCCTGCTCGTGGGCAATGATGGGCGACGTGTTAACCTCTTCGGAGTCACCATGTTGGGCGTCTTTGCTCTTTGTAGGCTTGAAGTTTCTTGGGCGCAGTATCTGGTCGTAGTAGTCATCGTCTGACGATGGTGCACGGCTGTCCCAGTCAAGTCCTCGTGCTCCACCCTTTACGTGATATTCCGACGCGCTGTCCCAGGCCCATCCACCGCCTACCGAGGCGCCGCAATACACCTTTGTCGAGTCATAGTCGTGCATCTGTCGCACCCAGTCGTTGCAGTAGCCCACCCAGTCTCCGGCCGGCTCATTGCCTGCCGCCATCATCACGAACGACGGATGGTTGCCGTATGTGTCTATGATGCGCCGGCTCTCGTCGAGCAGATACTGGTCTATAGCCATGCCGCGGCGCAACTTCACACCATGGTTTGGCCACGACGGCCCTTCGGGTTGCAGGTATATGCCCAAGCGGTCGGCGGCGCAGAAGGCGGCGTCTGGCGGGCAGTAGGAGTGGAAGCGCACCATGTTGAGCCCATACTCTTTGCACTTGCCCAGCACGCGCATCCACTCGTCGACGCTGGTCGGGGGGTAGCCCGTGTCGGGGAAACAGCAGTTCTCCACTGTGCCACGTATGTAGAGCGGGTGGCCGTTGATGGTCATCTGCCGTCCGTCGGTGCCAATGTCGCGGAAGCCGAAGGTGGTCTCGTAGCTGTCGTTGCCAGCGTAGACAGTGAGTTTGTAGACAGCAGGCAGAAACTCGTCCCATGGCAGCATGCTGCTGGTCATGTTGATGTCGAACTCCATGCGCTGGCCCTTGAGCTCCCTCCAGTTGCTGGTGGCGCTGATGAGTGGTTTGCTCTGCGGAATACCTTCCATGGTCACCTCGTAGACCAGTCCATACTCATTTATCTGCATGATATGCACGTCGCCAAGCAGTTGGTTGACATGATTCTCCAGCTCTACCACTACGTGTGCCTTCCGCTGTGCCAGGCTGGGGTAGACGCGCACGCTGCGTATGTTGACGTGCTTGGGGCGGGCTTGCAGCTCCAGGCGCCCGGCTATGCCGTTCCAGTTGCCTTGTGTCTGGTCGGTGACAGAGTGAGAGTCCTGACCTACGCACACGTTCTCTATACCGTTGTAAACACGTATGGCAATGTCATTGCGCCGCCCGGGCTTTATCTGTTTTGTCACATCGTAGACATGTGGCGTGGACAGCGACATCTGGTGGCCCACCTCGTGGCCGTTCACCCATACTGTGGTCTCTATGTGTGGACGTTCGAGAAAGAGCGTGATGCGCTGCTTCTCCCAAGACTCCGGCACGTAAATGTCGCGGTAGTACCAGGCAGCCCCCACGTAGTGGCGCTCTGGCGTGAGGAAGAAGGGCAGTTTCATAGCACCCTCGTGTCGGTAGCGCTCCATGTATGGGTTGAAATAGTAGGACGAGTCGTAGAGCGATCCTGTCCACTGTGTGTTCACGTTTACTGCGTCGCCCTTGTTGTTTGTGAGCATCGAGCCGGGCAGTACGACATAGTCTTCGGCTGCTCCGGAGACTGTCTGGTTGGCGGTGCTGTCGGTAGTGAACTTCCACGTTCCAGCAAGCGAGATCACCTCTTGTGCCACTGCATGACAACACAAACAGGCAGACAGTAGTAAATAAATTGTTCTTCTGTTTTTCATATTATCATTTTTATTTAAGTTTCACATTCGTTCAACTTCTTACTACCCTTTACTAATTATTACTACTCAACTTGAGAAAGTGATTTCTCACTTCTCACCAGTCCAGTCGTCTATGAGTCTTCGTGCAATGGATAGTTTCTCGGGTAGCGTTGGCAGATGGTCGCGGTGGAACCATGCCGCCTTGCGCAGCTCCTCGCGCTGAACATGCAGTTCGCCGCTGTCATAGTCGGCATTGAAGCCTACCATCAGCCCGCAAGGGTAGGGCCAGGGCTGTGAGTCGAAGTAGCGTATGTTCTTTATTTTCAGGCCTGTCTCTTCCTTCACCTCACGCATCACTGCTTCTTCGAGCGTCTCGCCAGTCTCCACGAAACCAGCTATGAGACCGTAGAACTCGGTCTTGAAACTGCGCCCTCGGGCCAGCAGCACCTCGTCTGGTCCACGGTGTATAAGCACTATGATGGCTGTGGCCAACTGTGGCCAAACCTCCTTGCCACAGTGTTCGCAGCGTTTGGAGATGTCGGTATGAAATTTCATTGGGCCTCCGCAGACCCCGCAGAAACGGGTGTTACGGTCCCAGTAAAGCAGCTCGGCGCATTTCCCGGCCTTCAAGTAGAGAGCTTCAGGCAGTCTGTAGTAGCTCTGGCGCAGGGGAAAGGGCTCCAGCTCCGTGTCCTCGGGCATGTTGTCCACGGCATAGGCTTTCACCCCTGTGCCGTCGGCCATTGGCGTCACGTTAAGCACTGTCGTCCAGGGCTTTACCTCTGTTGGCGGTTGCTCGCGAAGAGGTATGGTGAAACTACCGTCGGGCAGACGCTCAAGCAGCAGACTGTCTTTGCAGAAGACAAAATAGTATTGTGGCATTGTGTTTGATCGTAATTACTGCAGATGTAGTATTGTAATTGCTGCAAAGGTACAAATAAGAATTGAAACAGCAAAGCTTTTCTTTGAAATTTGTGTTTGTCTCATTCGTAATTTTTCGTCCGTTTTGTCATTTTTTAGGCGAGACGTTTGACCGTGCCATATTTTTTTCGTACCTTTGCAGCCGTTTTAGAAACTTAGTGTTGCTCAATACTTTGGATTAACAATTAACTAAATAAAAAAACAGAAAAAATGAAAGCATTTGTTTTCCCCGGACAGGGAGCCCAGTTTGTAGGTATGGGCAAAGAACTCTACGACAACAACCCCAAGGCAAAAGAACTTTTTGAGAAGGCCAACGAGATACTTGGCTATCGCATCACCGACATCATGTTTTCCGGCACCGACGAGGAGCTGAAGCAGACGAAGGTGACACAGCCCGCCGTGTTCTTGCACTCTGTGCTGTCGGCACTCTTCGAGACACCATCCGACAATCCCGAAGAGAACCGTCCACGCATGATGGCCGGTCACTCGCTGGGTGAGTTCTCGGCTCTCACCGTGGCTGGAGCCCTGTCGTTTGAAGACGGCCTGCGCCTGGTCTATGCCCGTGCCATGGCCATGCAGAAAGCCTGCGAGGCACAGCCCTCGACCATGGCTGCCATCATTGGTCTCCCCGACGAGAAGGTGGAGGAAATATGTGCCGGCATAAACCATGAGGGACATGTGGTGGTGTGTGCCAACTACAACAACCCCGGCCAGCTGGTCATCAGCGGCAATGTAGAGGCTATCAACGAGGCCTGCGAGCAGCTGAAGGCAGCCGGTGCCAAGCGTGCACTGCCACTGAAGGTGGGTGGCGCCTTCCACAGCCCACTTATGCAGCCGGCGAAGGACGAGCTGCAGGCTGCCATAGAGAAGACAGAGTTCAAGGAGCCCTTCTGCCCCGTGTACCAGAATGTGGACGGAAAGCCTCACACCAACCCTGAGGAGATAAAGCAAAACCTCATAGCACAGCTGACAAGCTCGGTGCGCTGGACACAGTGTGTGCAGTCGATGATTGCCGACGGTGCCACCGACTTCACCGAGTGCGGCCCCGGCAAAGCTCTGCAGGGCATGATTGCAAAGATTTCGAAAGAGGTAACTGCACACGGAATTAATTGAGGAGTGAGAGATGAGAAATGGGGAAAAGATGATCGTCTACCAGGTGTTGCCAAGAGTGTTTGGCAACAAGAACCTGACACGCAAATGCGGTGGAACGATAGAAGAGAATGGCTGCGGTAAGTTGAATAACTTCACACCATCGGTGCTGAAGAACATCCGCGAGATGGGCTTCTCCCATGTGTGGTATACAGGTGTCATACGCCATGCCACCATGACCGACTACTCTGCCTACGGCATACCACGACAGCACCCCGCCGTGGTCAAGGGAAAGGCCGGCTCGCCCTACGCCATCACCGACTATTACGACATAGACCCCGACCTGGCTGTAAATGTAGACAAGCGCATGGAGGAGTTTGAGAAACTCGTCAACCGCACACACCGCGCAGGACTGAAGATGATTATTGACTTTGTGCCCAACCACGTGGCACGCCAGTACAAGAGCATCTGCAAGCCCGAAGGTGTCCGCGACCTGGGTGAGGATGACAACACGGACATGGGCTTCGACCCTCTGAACAACAACTTCTATTACTGCCCGGGACAGACCTTCACCCCCTATTTCGATCTCTACAACGGTGAGAAAGAGCCGTACACTGAGTGCCCTGCCAAGGCAACGGGCAACGACCACTTCGACAATGCCCCCGGACGCAACGACTGGTACGAGACAGTGAAGCTGAACTATGGCGTGGACTACTATGCTGGACAGACACCGTCGGCACTGCAGAGTGCAGAGTTCATAGTGCAGAGTGCAGAGTCGGGTGTTGAGTGCTTGCAGTCCACGTGGCGTAAGATGCTTGACATACTGCTCTTCTGGTCTTCGAAGGGTGTCGACGCCTTCCGCTGCGATATGGCAGAGATGGTGCCTGCCGCCTTCTGGGCATGGGCAACGGCAGAGGTCAGACGCCAGTACCCACACATAGTCTTCATAGGCGAGGTGTACAACCCGCAGGAGTACCGCCACTATTTGGCATCGGGCTTCGACTACCTCTACGACAAGGTGGGAATGTACGACGCCATGCGCGACGTCATTTGCCACCGTCGCAACACCGGCGCCATCACATGGGCATGGCAGCAGACCGACGATATACGCCAGCACATGCTCTACTTCCTGGAGAACCACGACGAGCAGCGCATAGCCAGCGACTTCTTCGCAGCCGACGGCGAGAAAGCCATACCGGCACTCGTGGTCAACGCGCTGATGCAGCAGAACCCCTTCATGGTGTACTGTGGACAAGAGTGGGGAGAGCGAGGCATGGACAAAGAGGGCTTCAGCGGCCACGACGGCAGGACCACCATCTTCGACTACTGGTCGGTGACGCCGAAAGGCTATGACAACGCTGAGCTCACATCGGTCTACAAGACTGTGCTTAACATAGCGCGCAGCGAGAAGGCAGTGGTACGGGGACAGATGTTCGACGTGATGTATGTCAACCAGCAGTACTACCGCCAGTATGCGTTCCTGAGGAAGTATGAGGACGAGACACTGCTCGTGGTGGCCAATTTCGACGACGCTCCGCTCACCATGCAGCTCACACTGCCCGACCATGCCTTCAACTACTTGGACATAAAGGAGAAGGCATATAAGTGTACAGACCTGCTGACGGGCAACAGCGCCTCGCTGGTTCTCATGCGCGACCAGCAGGTGGCAGTGTCACTGCCAGTACGTGGTGCTGTGGTTTACAAACTAATGGAATAATAGGCAACGACTATGGACGACTTTGAACTGAACGAGCACAACAAGGACGAGTTTCCCCCAGCACACACGGCCGAGCACCTGCTCAACCAGACCATGATACGCATCTTTGGTTGTGGCAGGAGCTACAACGCCCACGTGGAGCGGAAGAAGAGCAAGATGAGCTTCCACCTGGACCACAAGCCCAGCCGTCAGGAGGAGAAGGAGATAGAGCGGCGCATGAACGCACTGATAAGCGAGGACCTGCCCGTCACTTTCGAGTTCGTCACGCGCGACGAACTGCCCGACGACATCAGTCTTGACCGTCTGCCCGACAATGCCAGCGAGACCATCAGGCTGGTGCGCATAGGCGACTACGACGCCTGTCCGTGCATTGGCAAGCATGTGCGCTCAACAGGGCAGATAGGCCGCTTTGAGATGTTGGGCACAAACTGGGACGAGCACGAGCGCTCCTTCCGCGTTCGGTTCAAAGTCGTTGTCTGACAGTCTTTTCCTTACTCTACGTATAGCACAAGACCTTTCAGGTATTCGCCTTCCGGGTGGTAGATGTTTATTGGGTGGTCGGCAGGCTGGTGCAGCTGGTGCAATATGCGCACCTTACGCTTGGCCTGTGCTGCGGCAGTGAACACCGCATTGCGGAAATGGTCTTTTGTGACCACCTGTGAGCAGGAGAAGGTGAAGAGTATTCCTCCGTGTGCTATTTTCTCAAACGCTTTGTTGTTCAGTCGCGTATAGCCTTTCAGTGCGTTGTGCAGTGCCCCGCGGTGCTTGGCAAATGCCGGAGGGTCGAGCACTATCAGGTCGTAGGCCCCTTGTCCTGCACCGTCGAGAAACTTGAAGGCATCTTCGCAGTAGGCTTGGTGGCGCTTGTCTGCAGGGAAGTTCAGCTCCACGTTGCGGCGCGTCAGCTCTATGGCCTTTGCCGAGCTGTCCACCGAGTGCACCAGCTCTGCTCCGCCACGCATGGCATAGAACGAGAATCCGCCTGTGTAGCAGAACATGTTGAGCACCTTGCGGCCATGGGCGTACCGCTCCAGCAGGGCACGGTTCTCGCGCTGGTCCACGAAGAAGCCCGTCTTCTGGCCTTTCAGCCAGTCTACATAGAAGCGCAGCCCGTTTTCCATGGCAATGTTCTCGTCGTTGCTTCCAACCAAGAAACCACTCTCCGGCTCTACAAACGACAGTGTCGTCTCGCTCTTGTAGTAAACGCTGTCTATCCTTCCTTCCATTACTTGCATCAGTGCTTCGGCAATGGCGTGCCGTGCGAGGTGCATGCCTATGCTGTGAGCCTGCATAACGGCGGTCTTGCCATAGATGTCGATGATGAGCCCCGGCATATTGTCGCCCTCGCCGTGCACCAGTCGGTAGGCGTTGGTCTGCGTGTTGTCGGCGGCGGCCAGTCCTATAGCGGTGCGGGTGTCGAGGGCGGCCTGCAGGCGTGAGTGCCAGAAAGCAGCGTCGATGTCGGCACCGCTGAACGTAAGCACGCGAACGGCAATGCTGCCACCCTGGTAGTGGCCGGTGGCTATCACCTCGTCTTTGTCGGTGACCACCGTCACCACGTCGCCTTCGCTAATGCCGTGGTCTATATGGTGTATGGCGCCCGAGAAAACCCATGGGTGGAAACGGAGCAGGCTTTCCTCTTTGCCTCGTTTCAGGTAAACTTTTCTATACATAATTAAATATCTGCCAGTTTGTAGTCCTTTGTTTGAATGAGCCTGTCCAGCTCGTTATAGATGTTTATGCAGGCCCATGCGTCGGTGGCGGCATACAGCTTCTGCTTGTCGTTGAGTATGTCGGCCTCCCAGTTGCTCAGCTGTTGGCGCTTGCTTATCTTCTGTCCGAAGAGGTTGGCGTAGAGCTTCTGCAGGCTCAGGTCTTCTATTCCCACCTGGCTCACCAGCTTCTGTATCTCTATGAACCGTCCCGGGGTGAAGTCGCCCAGACGTTGCAGCGAGTGTATGTCGTCGTGCCATGACAGGCCCACCTTGTCCACCGTCTCGTCCTCGAGCAGTTGGCGCAGTGCCGGTGTCATACCCGTGTGGTTCAGACGGAACAGGAAGCAAGTGTCGGGGGTAGACACCTGCAGCAGTGAGACCGTGTACTGGTGGCCTTTCTTAAACGACGGCCGTGTCTCGGTGTCGAATCCGAGCAGAGGATGGGAGAGCAGGTAGCGCACGGCCCGTTCCGTCTCACCAGCGGTGAGAATGACAATGATGCGCCCCTGAAATGCCACCACGGGCAGTGCGGGAATAAGATTTTTGTCGTATTTGCTATAGATGATTTTTGTCATTATCCTTTTTGTGTGCACAGAATTAGACCTCTATAGTGTTTTCGGCGGGCTCTCTTCTGGTGAGCAGCACCACGTTCTCCACGTGTGGGGTGTGGGGGAACATGTCGACGGGTTGCACCACTTCCACTTTGTAATGCTCGTCGAGCACTTGCAGGTCGCGTGCCTGTGTGGCAGGGTTGCAGCTCACGTAGACTATGCAGCGCGGAGCCGCCTTGACGATGGTCTTCACCACGTCGGGATGCATACCGGCACGTGGCGGGTCGGTGATGATGACGTCGGGACGGCCGTGGGCGAGGATGAAATCGTCGGTGAGCAGATCTTTCATGTCGCCGGCGAAGAACTCGGTGTTCGTTATGCCGTTGAGGGCAGAGTTGACCTTGGCGTCCTCAATGGCCTCAGGCACATACTCTATGCCTACGACCTTGCGTGCAAGACGGGCCACGAAGTTGGCTATGGTGCCTGTGCCGGTGTAGAGGTCGTAGACCACGGGCTGCTCGCCGCCCACCTGTGAGCTGAACAGCTCTCTCACCACGCAGTAGAGGTGGTAGGCCTGCTCGGTGTTTGTCTGGTAGAACGACTTCGGCCCTACCTTGAAGCGCAGGTCCTCCATGAGCTCGAAGATGTGGTCCTGACCCTTGAATGTCAGTATCTCCTGGTCGCCTATGGTGTCGTTGCATTTCTGGTTGTCCAGATACATCAATGAGCTGATCTGTGGGAACTTGTCTGCGATGTGCTGCAGCAGGGCGCGAGCCTCGTCCTCGCCTCCCGTCTCGTCGTAGTGGAACTGTATGATGACCATCCACTCGCCGCTGGCCGAGTTGCGTATGATGACGTCGCGCAGCAGCCCTTTCTGTGCTCTGAGGTCGAAGAAGCTCATGCCGTGGTCCACGGCGTAGCGGTGTATCTCGTTGCGTATCTCGTTGTGCAGGTTGTCCATGAGCCAGCACTTCTCTATGGGCAGTATCTTGTCGAAGGCCCCGGTGATGTGGAAGCCTATGGCAGGATAGTCCTTGAGGGAATGAGACATGTCAATGCCTGCTTCTTTTCGCATTTCCAATTCCTCATTCTTCATTTGCTCCTTGGTGAGATAGCGCTTGTTGGCACATCCGAAGTCCAGCTTGTTGCGGTATTCGGTGGTTTTCACACTGCCCATGATAGGGCGGAACTCAGGCAGCTCTATCTTGCCTATGCGGTGCAGCTGGTCGTACACCTGCTGTTGCTTGGCTTTCAGCTGCTCTTCGTATGGCAGTATCTGCCACTTGCAGCCGCCACACACTCCGAAATGCTGACAGAAGGGCACCGCACGGACGCTGCTCTTCTCTACGAAGCGCACCACTTCACCCTCGGCAAAGGAATGTTTCTTGCGCCTGATCTGTATGTCGCACACGTCGCCGGGCACACAGAAGGGCACAAACACCACCATGTCGTTCCAGTGGAACAGGCACTTGCCTTCAGCGGCAACGGACTCTATCGTAATACTCTCTAAAAGGGGGAGGTTTTTCTTTTTTCTTGCCATCACTTTCGCAATTTGCTTGCAAAATTAGTCAAAATCTCGCATAATGCCAAAGGTTTCTTCGAAAATGTTTGAGTTGTGCCTTGATACTTTTGTCACACCGGATATTTTTCCCTGTTTTTCTATGTTCTGCATGGTGCGTGCAGCCACCGGTCTATCTGTTTTTATTTGTCTTTTGATGTTTTTCTTTGTTTTTGTAAGACGCAGAGCGTTCAAGGGGCTTAAGGAATTAGGCAGTTAATTAGATTTGTCACTCAGTAAAATAGTTTCAAACTCGGAGTT
>Ga0310694_10004379_pt1 | contig 13672 bp, 10 predicted proteins | sample 174DNAGHGhighgp2_FD_203884 | JGI IMG/M metagenome (GOLD analysis project Ga0310694, IMG submission 203884) | Sheep rumen microbial communities from Palmerston North, Manawatu-Wanganui, New Zealand - 1742 DNA GHGhigh gp2 (v2) (version 2) | ecosystem: Host-associated > Mammals > Digestive system... | reverse complement strand
GGCGAAGGTACAGCCAGCGAAACGAGCAGTATGGTGATAGCGTGTACGACAAGTGCGGTACGCGAGTCGTAGAACACCGAGGTCAGTATGCCCAACCATGCAAACGGAACGATATACAGCAGCGTGTCATCCGCGGTAAATCGCAGGATAAGGAACGATGTGGTGACGAAGATTGCTATCAGCAGGCAGAAGAACAGCGTGGAGCGAAGTTGTACAAACAGGTCGTGCTTGATGATCACCAGGAAGAGCACAAAGAGTGTAATCATCAGGATGATCAGCGCGAGGTAGCCTATTTGCACATAGGTTGTCTGTTGGCGGGTTATGTTCTTTTCGGAGTACGCGCGTGCCAGTGAAGTAAGGATCTGATAGGTCTCAGCCGTAACGATCTCTCCGCGGTCGATGATTCGTTCGCCGCTTTGTACGAGACCGAAGGTCTTCGACACGGACTCAACGGCATTTTGATAGAGGTTGGCATTGGCTGCGGAGTCGGCAATGATGTTCGGTTCGCACTGTTTGCCCAAGAGTTCGTATGCCGTTTTGGGCGTCATTAGTTCGTTGACCGCCAAGGTCGTTATTGTGTGCCGTGCTGTGCGGATGGATACGCGTTTGTATCCCTCGCTGTGAAGTTTATCGTGTTCCTCAAGCGAAAGCACGAATATACCGTTCGGCAGGTCGGCTGTTTTGATGTAGCACGGCGTGATATTGCGTATCGCCTCCTGTTGCTCTTGCAGGATCTCGGCATCGGTTTTGTATATAGGGAAGTCGAACTCCGCCGTTACCAGGTCGTAGCCCCAGGGTTTGCCGATCTCAAAGTGGTAGTTGAAGGCGTTGTTGTAGCGCGGAAACAGGTACACCGTGAGTCCGGTCAGTGCAGCATAGGCTGTCAGGATAAGGATGAATTTCAGCGTTTTGGACATATTGCTTTCCATTTGTAATTAGTCATTTGGGCGATCTTTGTTCTTTCAGTGAAGCGTTCTTTTTTCTTGAAAGAACTGTTGCATCAGTGCCCGGCAGTCCTCGGCAAGCACTCCGGCGGTTACGGTACATTTGGGGTGCAGCGCCTGCGGTGCGAATGTTGCGTAGCCGCGTTTAGGGTCGTCAGCACCGTACACGAGCCGTGATACTTGTGCCCAGCCTATTGCTCCGGCGCACATGATACATGGTTCCACAGTCACGTACAGTGTGCAGCCTTGCAGGTACTTTCCGTTGAGCGTTTCGGTAGCGGCAGTTATTGCCTGCATCTCGGCGTGGGCTGTCACGTCGTGCAGCCGTTGCGTGAGGTTGTGCCCGCGGCCTATCACCTGTCCGTCGGCTACAATGATACAGCCGACAGGTATCTCGCCTTGGTCGTAGGCAAGTTGCGCCTCGTGCAGCGCGAGTGACATGTATTTTTCGTCGGTTGACATGGCTCAGTTATGACTTGGTATGACTGCGTTTGTACTCCGATAAGACCCCGATAAGACCCCGATAAAGTCGGCCATTTGTTCAGGATGTTGCTCAAAGTGGTTGCCTATGACCACTATATCCGCGCCCGCCGCATAAGCGTCAAGCATCTGTTGCGGTGTGCGAATGCCTCCGCCTACGGTGAGGGGAAGGTTCACCGCCTTGCGTACTGCGCTTATGACCGGTTGGCTGACGGGCGTTTGTGCTCCGCTGCCGGCTTCCAGATAGATGAGTTGTTTGCCTAACAGTTGTGCAGCACGCGCCATGCGTACGGCGGCGGGTATGTCGCCTTGTGGCACGGGTGTAGCACCTGTCAGTTGCTGCGTGGTGCTCTTGCGTCCGCCGTCCACCAGGATATATCCCATCGGAATAGATTCTATTCCGGAGTCAACGATAGCATCGGCACTTTGCAGTTGCCAGTCAATCAGGAATCTCGGGTCGCGGCTGTTCATCAGTGTCAGGAACAGCAATGCGTCCGCCTCGGGCGTGAACTGCCCCGGGTTGCCGGGGAAGAGCACCACGGGCGTTGTGCATGTGTCGTGTATGGCGCGCACCACCGAACTGCACCCGTCAGCCGTCGAGCCGCCTACAAAGTACAGGTCAAAACCCTCGCATAGCGTAGCGGCATCGAACTTGTCGGGATCAATCAGCCTGACAAGCATTTTTTCGCCACGGCGGGCGCAGTCCGATATGGTGTTGTAGATCATTGCCATCTGAATGATTCGATCAAGTGGTGTATATCTCTGCGTATGACTTCGTTGACCGGTGCCAGCGAGTCGGCGTTGGGTACATTGTTGTAATACAGCGCAGCGCGGAAGAAATGTTGCGTGGAGTCGGTCAGGAAGAACTGCACGGGCGAGGCTGTGTTTCCCTCCAGGTCGTAATAGACGCCGAACACGCGTTCTTCGGGATTGGTGTAACCCTGCTCGGGGATAGCGTCCGCCTTGATGGCGTGGTCGAACACGAAGCGGATAGACTCGTCAGTCAACTGGCGGAGATTGTGCTCAACGGGCTTGTAACTGCAATGGATGCGCGCGTTGAGCGTGGGATATACAATATCCACCCAGTACGGTTCGGCGTTGTCAAGCTTGGTGTCGATATATGCTATGCCCGCGTACTCAAACCGATAAGGATAGCCCTGCAGATTCGAACACTGATAACCGTACTCGGGGATGTCAATCCTGTAGTAACCGAACGGACGCGGCTGTGACGGACGAGAGCAGGACAACAACTGTACCGCTACCGCACAAAGCAGGAGTATGTGACGAATTTTGAGCATCATTTTTGCGTTTGCGCCTACAAAGTTACGACAATTTGTTGAAAAATGCAAATTATTTCGATATATTTCGATATATTTTGTCATATTATTTGCAAAATTGAAAAAATATTTGTATCTTTGTACGCAAATTAAAAAAATCCCCAACCATGGCAAACAGTACAGACAAATTGTCGCGTGACCGCAACTTCTGCGTCATTATGGCGGGAGGTGTAGGCAGTCGTTTCTGGCCGGAGAGCCGCAACAGCCGTCCGAAGCAGTTTCTGGATTTCTTCGGTACGGGCCAAAGCCTTATTCAGATGACGGTTAACCGTTTTCGCGAATTAGTGCCGGTAGAAAATATCCTGATCGTTACCAACGTTCTGTATCGCGATATGATACTGGAGCAGTTGCCCGAGCTCAAGCCCGAGCAGATCTTGTGCGAGCCTGCCCGCCGCAACACCGCGCCGTGTGTGGCGTACGCCGTGTCGCATATTTCCGGCATAATGGGTCGCCGCTTGGGGGTGAAGAGCATTGCTGATGTCGATTGGAGCGACCCTGCCAGTCATGCGAATATTATCGTTGCGCCCAGCGACCATCTTATTTTGCGCGAGGACAAGTTTATCGAAACGCTCAAGGTCGGTCTGGCACACGTGGCGGAGCACGACAGTCTGCTTACGCTCGGTATGCGTCCTACGCGACCGGAGACGGGATACGGATATATACAACTGGATAATATAGAGGAGAAATGCGAAAATGCCGTTCTGCCTGTCAAGACGTTCACCGAGAAACCCAATGCCGAACTGGCAAAAGTGTTCTATGAGAGCGGAGAGTTCTTATGGAACTCGGGTATCTTCCTTTGGAACATACGCGCTATCCGCAAGGCGTTCCGCGCACACCAGCCGAGTATTGCCGATGTGTTCAAGCGCGGCGACGAATTGATGAACACGCCCAAGGAAGAGGCGTTCATCCAGGAGATGTTCCCCACTTGCCCGAACATCAGTCTCGACTACGGAATAATGGAGAAAGCATCGGATGTGCGCGTTATCTATGCCGACTTCGGCTGGAGTGATCTCGGTACGTGGGGTTCGCTGTACGACCTCGGCGCCAAGGATGAGCACCGCAACGTCTCTCTGCACGGCAATACGATGTTCTACGAGAGCAACGGCAACGTAGTCACTTTGCCCGACGGCAATCTGGCGGTTATCGAGGGCTTGCAGGATATGATTGTTGCCCAGAACGACAACGTGCTGCTCATCTGCCGCAAGCAGAACGAGCAGTCCATACGGCAGATCGTGGCGGATGTTGACAACAAGTTCGGCAACCAATATACGTAAGCCTGATTTAGAACGGACGACTAATAGCAAAAACACAACAATATATGAGTTACTTAAATTTCGACAAAACTTTGCTTGTCAACCTCGAGCGGAGTTTGAGCAAGGAGTTGCTGCTTACTAACCGTGCCGGTGCCTATTGCGCCTCTACTCTGGTGGGGTGCAACACGCGTAAGTATCACGGTCAGTTGGTTGTTCCGGTGGGAGATCACAACTACGTGCTCTTGTCGTCGCTGGACGAAACGATAATTCAGCACGGCGCAGCTTTCAACCTTGGGCTGCATGAGTACGGCGAAAATCAGTTCTCGCCCAACGGACACAAATATATCCGCGAGTTTGACTGTATCACCATCAGCAAGACGACCTACCGCGTAGGCGGCGTGGTGCTCACCAAGGAGCACATGCTCGTCAGTTTCGAACCGCGCATCCTGATCCGTTACACCTTGCTGGATTCAGGTGCATCCACCACCATGCGCTTCAAGCCGTTCCTGGCGTTCAGGGATATCAACTCTCTGACTCACGCCAACAGCATGGCTAACACGAACATGGATGAGATCCCCAACGGGCGCGTATGCCAACTCTACGACTCGCTGCCGCAGTTGTATATGCAGTTCAACAAGCAGGTTACGTACGTGCATGACCCGCACTGGTACGAAGGTATTCGTTACCGCAAGGAGAAAGAGCGCGGATTCGAGTTCCGTGAGGACCAGATGGTTCCCGGCTATTTTGAGGTTCAGATGCGCAAGGGCGAATCGATCATCTTCTCCGCCGGCGTGAGCGAACTCAAGCCCTCGGGACTCAAGCAACTCTGGGAGAAAGAGGCAGAGCGCCGTATGGCTAAGAATGATATGTACTCCTGGCTCAAGAACTCCGCCTCGCAGTTCTACAAGCGCGAAGGCGACAAGTGCTACCTGCTGCCGGGTTACCCGTGGTACAAACCTAATGCACGCGCCGAGTTCTTCGCTGTCTGCGCCTGTACGATGGGTATCAACCGTCCCGAGTATTGGGATGTGATCATGAACAAGACAGCCGTGCCTGAGGTCCGCGCGTTCCTTGACGGACAATACGACGGGCTGCGGCTCGTGGATATGGACGAACCTGACTCGCTCTTGTGGTTCGTGTATGCCATTCAGGAATATACGCGTTATGCCGATGTTCGTGACGTGGCTGCGCAGTACGGCGACCTCGTACAGGATATCATCGCTTTCTACCGCAAAGGCAATCATCCCCGTGCACGGCTGCATCACAACGGTCTGCTATGGGTGGACGGCACCGAGCGCCCGGCTACATGGATGAGTGCCATGGAGAACGGACGGCCGATCACGCCGCGTACAGGTTACGTGGTAGAGATCAACGCCTACTGGTACAACGCCATGTGCTTTGCTACCGAACTGCTCAAGGCTGTTGGCAATGAGCATCTGGCAGAACTGATGGAGTACCAGTCCGAACTCACACGCGAAGCGTTTGTGCGTACGTTCTGGAACGGATTCTACCTCAACGATTATGTGGTGGATCAGTATCAGGACAAAGAGGTTCGTCCCAATCAGATCTGGGCTGTGTCGCTGCCATACTCTCCGCTGGATCGCCGCCAGCAGAAGGCTATCGTGGATATCTGCACCAAGGAACTTTATACGCCCAAAGGTCTGCGTACATTGTCGCCTAAGAGCGGCAACTACCGGCCGGTATATATCGGCGGTCAGTTGGAGCGCGACCGTAACTTCCACAACGGTCCCGTATGGCCGTCCACACTGTCTGCCTATGGCAGAGCTTACCTGCGCGTCTATCAGCACAGCGGCGAGAGTTTCATGCGCCGCCTGCTCGTAGGATTTGAGGCGGAGATGAGCGAATTGTGTATCGGCACGCTGAACGAACTCTACGACGGTAACCCGCCGTACAAAGGACACGGCGGCATGAGTTATGCGCCCAGCGTGGCTGCCGCACTCACCGTATTCAACGAACTGCGCGCTATGGAGGAAGAGTCCGCCGCAGCTGACAATAATGAACAAAAATAGGAGGTCGAATATATGAAAGCATTAATGTTCGGTTGGGAGTTTCCCCCTCATATCCTTGGTGGTTTGGGCACCGCCAGTTATGGTCTGACCCGCGGCATGGCACAGCAGGAGGATATGCAGATCACCTTTGTTATACCCAAGCCTTGGGGCGACGAAGATCAGTCGTTCCTGCGGATCATTGGCGCCAACAGCGTGCCGGTGGTGTGGAAAGATGTCGATTACAATTATGTCCGCCAGCGCATGGAGGGCAAGATGTCACCCGAGGAGTTCTATCATCTGCGTAACGGTATTCATTACGACTACACGCGTATCGGCACCGACGACCTCGGCTGTGTAGGTTTCTCGGGTCGTTATCCCGACAACCTGCTGGAGGAGATCAGCAACTACGAGGCTGTAGCATCAGTTCTGGCACACTCGCTGGATTTCGATATTATCCACTCGCACGACTGGCTGACCTATCCTGCCGGAGTCTTTGCCAAGCATATCAGCGGCAAGCCGCTTGTTATCCACGTGCACGCTACGGATTTCGACCGCTCGCGCGGCAACGTCAATCCTACCGTGTACAGCATCGAGAAGCGCGGCATGGACGAGGCGGACCATATCATATGCGTCAGCAACCTCACCCGCCGCACGGTGATCGAGAAGTACGGCATACCCGAGTACAAAGTTTCTACCGTTCACAACGCAGTCGAGCCGCTGCCTAATCCCGAGGAGTTCGTCAAACATCCGCGTAAGGACAAACTTGTTACGTTCCTCGGCCGTATAACCATGCAGAAAGGTCCTGAGTTCTTCGTAGAGGCAGCCGCCCGCGTGCTCTCCAAGACCGACGGCGTACGTTTCGTCATGGCAGGTTCGGGCGACAAGATGCATGAGATGATCGACCTGGTTGCCAAACGCGGCATAGCCGACAAGTTCCACTTCCCGGGCTTCATGCGCGGCAAGCAGGTGCAGGAGATGCTCTGTGAGAGCGATGTATATATCATGCCGTCCGTGAGCGAGCCGTTCGGTATATCGCCGCTCGAGGCGATGCAGGTCGGCTGTCCGTCCATCATCTCGCACCAGTCAGGCTGTGCCGAGATTCTGCAGCACGCTATCAAGACCGACTACTGGGACATCGACGCTATGGCGGATGCTATCTATGCTATCGTCAAGTATCCGGCTATGTACAAGTCGCTCAGCGAACTCGGTAGGGAAGAGGTGAACAATATCAAGTGGTACGACGCCGGACTCAAGGTGCGACGCATCTATGACGGAGTGATCCATCACACCATTTAAGCAGACAAACTTGGCTGCTCCAAGATAAACGATTAACAACGCTAAAAATTATTGCCATTATGAAAAATATATGTTTTTGCTTCCAGATGCACGCACCGTTCCGCATGAAACGTTACCGCTTCTTTGACATCGGTGCTGACCATTATTACTACGAAGATATGCAGAGCGAGGATCAGGTGCAGTACCTTGCCTCCACCTCCTATCTGCCTTTGTGCCAGACGCTGCAGGAGATGATTCGTCTCAGTCACGGCAAGTTCCACTGCGCATTTGCTATCTCCGGCGAGATGCTTGAGATGCTTGAGCAGTTCGTGCCCGAGATGATCGACAGCCTCAAGGCGCTGGCTGCCACCAAGTGTGTGGAGTTCGTGGCTATGCCGTACGCTTACTCGCTTGCATCGCAGTACGATGCCAATGAGTTCACGGCACAGGTCAAACTGCATGCTGACAAGATCAACGAACTCTTCGGACAGAAATCCACCACTCTGGCAAACACCGAACTCCTGTTCGACGACGATCTGGCTATCAAGGCACAGAAACTCGGCTTCAAGACCTGCATGACCGAGGGCTCCAAGCATCTGCTGTCATGGAAGTCGCCTAACTACGTCTATTCGGCTGCCGCTGCACCGAAGATGAAACTGCTGCTGCGTAACGCACAGATTTCCGACTCGCTGTCGTTCCTGTTCTCCGACAGTTCGTGGTCGGGCTATCCCATGGATGCCGAGAAGTTCACCCAGCAGATCGTTGACCTGCCCAAGGAGGAAGACCTCGTGAACATCTGGCTCGGTGCCGAGACCTTCGGTATCCGTCAGCAGGCGGCTACGGGTATCTTCGAGTTCCTGAAGGCTATACCGTACTTCGCACTGGAGAAAGAGATAGGTTTCCTCACTCCGTCGGAGGCGGGTAAGAAACCTGCTGTTGACTCGCTGGCTGTACCGTTTGCCAACACCTGGTGCGGCGAGGCGAAAGACCTTGCGCCGTTCGTGGGCAACGACCTGCAGCAGGAGGCGCTCAACAAACTTTACGCTGTGGCTGAGCGCGTGCACCTCTGCCAGGATAAGAGCCTCAAACGCGACTGGCTGCATCTGCAGGCGGCTGACAACTTCCTGTACATGAACCACATCAATGCCGGCAACACACATTACGAATCGGCGTACGATGCGTTCATCAATTACATGAATATCCTCTCCGACTTCCTGCAGCGCGTTGAGGAGCAGTACCCGACTACCATCGAGAACGAGGAACTCAACGGCTTGCTTAAAACCATCAATAACCAGAACCAGGAGATTGAAGAACTGCAAGAAGAAATCAAGAAGCTTCGTGCCCGCAAAAAGGCTTAGTCTGCTTCTTATCGTTTGTGTCTTGCTGCCGCTCGGTATGAGTGCGGCAGGTAAGGAGAAAATGCCTACGCCCGCGTTGCGGACGTGGCATTTCTCTCCTGTGCTGATTATGCCCGATACGCTGCCGGAGATCAACGACACGCTCTGGCTCAACTATCCCGCGCGTACCGTTATCAACGATTACAGCATAGCCAACTCCTACAACGGCAACTTCATCTCGCCTATTCAGTCCAAACTCTTCTTCGACCGGCGCACGCCTACCGACAATCCGTTCGTGCACGCTTATGCGCCGTATCTGATCACGCCCGAGCAGACACGTTTCTTCCGAACGAACCTGCCGTTCTCCACGATCTCCTACCGCAAGGGATTCAAGACCTACCGCGAGGAGAACGACCTCTCGCTGCTGCTCACAGGCAATATCCGTGAGGACCTGAACGTCGGCGCACGGATCAACTATTACAACTCCGTCGGTCACTACGCCTCGCAGGAGGCCAAAGCGGTCAACGGCGATGTGTTCCTCGCTTACAGCGGCTACAACTATGCCATACATGGCGCGTTTAACTTCGGCGCTATCTCCAACTTCGAGAACGGCGGACTGGCTAATCCTGCGGACATAGGCGGAGCACTCAATCCCGAAGACCTGAATATCAACCTCGCTGCTATGTCCGGCGTACGCTACCTGAGCGGGTATGTCAACAACGCGTACACCTTCCGCTCGCCTGACAGTATTCCGCTCTTCACTATCCGCCACGCTCTGGATATACAGGAGGCAACCAAACGGTATATCGAGAGGCAGGCGGATCAGGGCTTCTATGCCAACAATTACAAGACCGACAGCCTCCGTGCCTTCACGCGCGACACAGCGGCGGTGCTGACGATCAGCAATACGGTCGATGTCACCTTCCACGAGGAGTTCAACCGCCTCATGCGTTTCGGCTTCGATGTCTATGCCCGCAACGAGGCACAACGCTACACCATGCAGGACGACACGCTCGGCGGCTCGTTTCACTGGGTGAACAACACCTTTGTCGGCGGTGCTTTGTATATGCGCCAGAATCGCTATTTCCGCTACGATGTCAACGGCGAGGTCTGCGTCGTCGGTTACAAGATTGGCGAGTTTGCCGTCAACGGTCATGTCGATGCCGGGTTCCGCCTCGGCAACGACAGCCTCACCCTCGCCGCCAAGGTGTATGTGCGCAACCAGACACCCTCGTACTACCTGCAGCACTACTCCTCCAACCATTTCCGCTGGGATAACTCGTTCGGCAAGACCTACCGCTTCTACGTAGGCGGACAGGTCGCTTATCCTACGCGATGGTTCAAACCTGCCGTCGATGTCAGTTTCGAGAATCTGACACGGCTCATCTATTTCGATACCGATGGCATGCCGAAGCAGCACGATGGCAACGTCCAGGTCATTGCCGTCAACGCCCACCTCGACCTCACCACACCGTGGGTGAACTTCGAGAACAATGTTGTCTGGCAGCGCGCCAGCAGTAACATTGTCCCCTTGCCGGATATAGCGCTGTACAGCAAGTTGTATTACCACGGCTTGTGGTTCCGCGCCATGGATGCGCAGATCGGTGCCGATGTGCGTTACCATACGGCGTACTACGCACCGCTGTTGTGCCCTGCCACATCGCAGTTCTGCAAGCAGACCGATACCAAGGTCGGCAATTATCCGGTCATCAATGTGTTTGCCAACTTCTATGTCCGGCTGCTCAGGCTCAGGTTCTTTGCCGAGTACCAGCACCTGAACGGACACTTCATGGATCCCAACTACTTCTCCATGCCCGGTTATCCGCTCAACCCGCCCGTCTTCCGCGCAGGACTGGCATGGCACTTCTACAAATAAATTGAAAATTGAAAGTTGAAAATGGAATATACGAAGAGATTACGCGACATCATTTCTTACGCCGGGCAGGAGACAGTCCGCCTGGGCAACGACAAGGTTCAGCCCGAACACCTCATGCTCGGTATCATACGCATGGGCGAAGGCACGGCGTACGATATACTTACTAAGACGAACATCAACATCTCCGACTTCCGTCACCACCTGGAACTGCACCTGCGTCAGCAGTCCGGCGAACCGGCTGATGTCAACGCCCTGCACCTCTCGCCTGCCGGCGAACGGATCATCCGCCTGGTGGGCATTGAGCGCGACGCTTACGGCGCTGACGTGGCAGGCTCTATCCATCTGCTCATGGCTATCCTGCGCGAGCGCATCAATTATGTGGCACAATCGTTGGCAAACTTATACGGCATAACCTACGAGTCCGTCGAGCAACTCTATCCCAAACCCGAACGGATGATGGCTGACGGTACGCAGGAGGCGGATAATGAGCAACCGTCCGGACGCAAGTCTTCTGCACCTAAGTCCGACACGCCCGCTCTCGATGCCTATGGCCGTGACCTCACGCGTCTGGCTCTTCAGGGTAAACTCGATCCTGTTGTCGGACGCGAGCAGGAGATAGCACGTACACTGCGTATCCTCTCGCGCCGCAGGAAGAACAATCCTATTCTGCTCGGCGAACCCGGAGTAGGCAAGTCCGCTATCGTCGAGGGACTGGCGCAGCAACTCATCCACACGGATGCACCCGAACTGCAAGATAAACGTATCATCTCGCTCGATATGGCAGTGCTCGTGGCTGGTACGATGTACCGCGGACAGTTTGAGGAACGCATGAAGAATGTCCTGCAGGAACTGCGCCGACACCCCGAGATCATCCTGTTCATCGACGAGATACACACCCTCATGGGTGCAGGCAACGGCTCGGGCTCGCTCGACGCTGCCGGCATTCTCAAGCCTGCCCTGGCACGTGGTGAGGTGCAGTGTATAGGTGCCACCACGCTCGAGGAGTACAAGAAGACGATCGAGAAAGACGGTGCCTTGGAGCGACGCTTCCAGAAGATCATCGTGCCGCCGGCTACGGCGGATGAGACGAAGTCTATCCTTGAACGTCTCGCACCGTTCTACAGCGATTATCACCATGTCAACTACTCACCCGAGGCTATCGAGGCGTGCGTGAGGCTCGCTGACAGATACATAACCGACCGCGCCTTCCCCGACAAGGCGATCGATGTCCTCGACGAAGCCGGTGCACTCGTCTCCGGACGACAGGACCCTCCAACGGCGCAGCCATCAAACTCTCAAACGGCGCAGCCATCAAACCCTCCAACGGCGCAGCCTTCAAACTCTCCAACGGCGCAGCCATCAAACTCTCCAACGGCTGATGGCACTCCAACCGTCTCCGACACCGACATCGCAGAGGTGGTCAGTATCATCTCCGGCGTACCCGTCCAGCGTGTGGCTACTGCCGAAGGACAACGCCTGCGCGACCTCGATGCTACGCTACGCTCGCGCGTCATAGGGCAGGACGAGGCGGTCAGTCAGGTCGTCAAAGCCATACGCCGCTCGCGTATGGGACTGGCGGACCCGGGCAGACCCATCGGTTCGTTCTTCTTCCTCGGACCGACAGGCGTAGGCAAGACCTATCTCGCTCAGTGCCTCGCGGAGGAGATGTTCGGCAGCAAAGACGCACTCGTGCGATTCGATATGTCCGAGTATGCCGAGAAACATACCGCCTCGCTCATGGTCGGCGCACCTCCGGGATACGTCGCGCATGAGGAAGGCGGACGGCTCACCGAAGCCGTGCGACGCAAACCGTACTCGATCATCCTCTTCGACGAGATTGAGAAAGCACACCCGGATATCTTCAACGTCCTGCTGCAGGTCCTCGACGAAGGACGACTCACCGACCGACAGGGACACACCGTTGATTTCCGCAACACGATCATCATCTTCACCTCCAATGTCGGCACGCGGCAACTCGCTGAGCAGGGTGGAGGCATAGGTTTTGAATCGTCGGCACTCGATGCACGTACCTCGCAGGCTATACTCACCAAGGCGCTCAACCGCACGTTCCCGCCCGAGTTCGTCAACAGGCTCGATGCCGTTATCTTCTTCCATCCGCTCGAGCACGACGCCCTGGCGCGTATCGTGGATATCGAACTCAGCGGACTGCTGGCGCGTACGGCGGTCATGGGATATGATGTCACCGTCTCGCCCGAGGTGCGTGAGCAGATCATCCGCGAGGGCTCCGACCCGCGCTACGGTGCACGACCTCTCCGCCGCGCCATCCAGACGCATATCGAGGACGTCATCACCGATATCCTGCTCAACCAGCCCGCAGGTCAGCCGATTGTCGTCTGAGCGAACCTGATCATAGCAATCCTGTATCAAAGAGCAGTCACGCATCATCGCGTGGCTGCTCTTTTCCTATCTGCCGCTCGCGAGGTTACAGCCAATTATCGGGGTCCCCGACACAACCTGTAAAGGTTGTGGTGGGGAGAGCGGAGGCGATAGTGCGCCCCATGCCGCCAAGCGGCATCAGTAGCGCCTATCTGCCGAACGCGAGGCGTCATAACTCTCGATAGTCTTACTCTGTATGATCACGGTGGTGTCACCGCGTTTGACGCTGCTGGAGGTCGTGGTGACGGTGCGGGTGACGTTGCATGCTGTCAGCATCACCGAGAGACCGATAGCTAGGGCGGTCAAAAGGGTCAACAGGATTTGTTTGATGTACTTCTTCATTGTGCTGAAATTTTAGTGGTTTTTGTTCTGTACGGATACTACGGATGTCACGGATATTTTTGCTCGAACACGGATTTTCACGGAGTTTCACGGAATCTCTGTTCATCTGCATCCGTGTAATCCGTCCTATCCGTACAATTCACTCATCTGCCTCCGTGTTGTTCCGTGCTTTTCCGTGTTCGTTATTTGTTCTGTACGGATCTTACGGATTTTACGGATATTTTTGCTCGAACACGGAGTGTCACGGAATCTCTGTTCATCTGTATCCGTGTAATCCGTGCGATCCGTACAGAACCATCAAGAACCTCCGTTTAGCCGTCGATCTCGGCTGCACAGATGTGCCAGAGGTACTGGTAGAAGGTCTTGTAACCGGTGTCCTTTTGAGCATTGAATGCATCAAGGTCGGCGGCAATGGTTGAGAG
>Ga0310694_10004378_pt1 | contig 13673 bp, 9 predicted proteins | sample 174DNAGHGhighgp2_FD_203884 | JGI IMG/M metagenome (GOLD analysis project Ga0310694, IMG submission 203884) | Sheep rumen microbial communities from Palmerston North, Manawatu-Wanganui, New Zealand - 1742 DNA GHGhigh gp2 (v2) (version 2) | ecosystem: Host-associated > Mammals > Digestive system >... | reverse complement strand
GCGACGAGCACACGCTGACCAGTCGTCTGCCATTCTCGACGGAACGGAAATACATGAGTACGACGGTGGGCAATACCGAATATATAAAAGGTGCTCCCGAGGTGGTGATGGATATGTGCGACCTGACAAAAGACGAGCGCCAGCAGGCCCAGCAGCAGTTGCTGGAGTGGCAACAGCACGCCATGCGAACGTTGGCTATTGCTCAGGACAAGACGCTGTTGGCTATCGTTGCCATCAGCGACCCGTTGCGCAAGGAGGTTCCTGCGGCTATCCGCCAATGTGAACGGGCCGGAATAGATGTGAAGATCGTGACGGGCGACACAGCCCAGACGGCAATGGAGATAGCAAGGCAATGCGGACTCGTAGAATCAGGTGGACAAGTTTCTGATTCCATCACTGGTGCGGAGTTTGCTGCGCTGAGCGACGAAGCGGCTTTAAATGTCGTTCGTGGGCTGAAGGTGATGTCGCGAGCCCGTCCGACGGACAAGCAACGACTGGTCAGTCTGTTGCAGCAACAAGGCGAAGTGGTGGCTGTGACGGGCGACGGCACCAACGACGCCCCAGCCTTGAACCGCGCCCATGTGGGACTCTCGCTGGGTTCAGGCACCAGTGTGGCCAAAGAAGCCAGCGACATCACGCTGATTGACGATTCGTTCAGCAGCATCGTACATGCGGTCATGTGGGGACGCTCGCTATACAAGAACATCCAGCGGTTCATCTTCTTCCAACTCGTAGTCAACGTAACAGCCCTATTGCTGGTGCTGTTTGGTGCCTTCTTGGGAACGGAACTGCCGCTGACCATCACGCAGATTCTTTGGGTGAATCTGATTATGGACACATTTGCCGCTATGGCTATGGCCTCGCTGCCGCCGTCGCGCGAGGTGATGCAGGAGAAACCCCGTTCGCGCGATGCCTTTATCATCACGCCGGGCATGGCACGCGGCATTGGCTTCATCGGTGGCTTGTTCTTTGTATTCACTTTCGCCCTGCTCTATTATTTCGAGCGGATAGCAGGTGTCGACGCTCATGAGTTGACCATCTTCTTCTGCATCTTCGTCATGTTGCAATGGTGGAACCTGTTCAATGCCCGCAGTCTGGGTTCGAACTATTCAGCATTCCATAATTTTTGGCTATGTCGTGGTTTCCTTATTGTGTTGCCTGCGGTGTTAGTGGGTCAGTGGCTGATAGTGACTTTTGGTGGTGCGATGTTCCGTACGGTGCCCCTTTCGCTGACCGAATGGCTTTGGATTATCATCGGTACGTCGCCCGTGCTTTGGATAGGGGAAATCTGGAGAAAGGTAAAAAAGTAAATAATGGTCGGATTTGTTGCAACGATAGGTATGTTCGATGGCGTACATCTGGGTCACCAGTTTGTATTGCAGCAGACGATAGACCTGGCTCGCGAGTCGGGGTTGCAGCCGTTGTGCATCACCTTCGACCATTCACCGCGACAGGAACAGGTGTTGACACCGTTGGACGAAAAGGTGCGGCTGATTCGCCAAATGGGCATTGACCGCGTCGAAGTGCTGTCCTTTACGGCGGAGTTGAAGTCGCTGACCGCTCGGCAGTTTATGGAGCAGGTGTTGCGCAATCAGATGAATGTGCGCGTGTTGCTGACGGGTTATGACAACCGTTTCGGACGGAACCGCGAGGAAGGCTTCGACGACTATGTGCGCTATGGTCGGGAGTTAGGCATCGAGGTAGTGAGCCTCCCCCCTGCCCCCTCCGAAGGAAGGGAAGGCGTAGTCAGTTCATCATATATCCGTCAGCTGTTGTCGGATGGTCAGGTGGCTGAGGCAGCCGATTGCCTGGGACATCCCTATTCCATCAGCGGACATGTCGCTCATGGTGAGCACATTGGTACGGAACTCGGTTTTCCTACGGCCAATCTCGTGCCGTCTGAGAGCCAGCTGATTCCTGCCCCAGGAGCCTATGCAGTCAGAGTGACATTCAACACTCCACACTCCTCACTCCACACGCAAAGCGGCATGATGAACATCGGCACGCGTCCTACCTTCGACGGACACGAACAGACACTCGAGGTGCACATCCTGCATTTCCACGAAGACCTTTACGGACAAGCGTTGAGCGTGGAGTTTGTCAAGAGGTTGCGCGAAGAACGCCGTTTCGATAGCATGGAAGCCCTTAAGGAACAATTAAAGCAAGATGCCATTCAGGCAGAACAAGCAATAAAAGAAACATCACGATGAAAAAAGCACTCAGTTATCTAGTTATTTTTCTTGGCATTCAGATTCTTGGCGGTGCCATTATCAATGCCGTCTGGCCATTGGTGACGGGGTCGCCCGACAAGACACCGGCTCTGCTGATTACGACAACGGTAATCGTCAGCTTAGCAGTCATCATCCTTTTCTTGTGGGCCCGTTGGACAGAGGTGTCGCCTAAGTGGTTGCGCACCCGACCTTGGACGGTGCTGGCGTGGAGCGTAGTAGCGGCTCTGGGAACCCTTATCCCATCGGCATGGGTGCAAGAACAGATGCCAGAACTACCCAATCTGGTGGAGTCGGAGTTTGACATGATTCTTGGCAATCGCTGGGGCTATGTGACCATAGGTCTCTTGGCACCACTGTCGGAAGAAATCGTGATGCGCGGAGGTATTCTAAAAGAGCTGCTGAAGTCGACAAAGCTATCGCCTTGGGGAGCCATTGCCATCTCGGCCTTGTTCTTCAGCCTGATACACATGAATCCGGCTCAGATGCCGCATGCCTTCGTCATTGGACTGCTGCTGGGTTGGATGTATTGGCGCACGGGGTCTATCCTACCCTGTATGGCTTATCATTGGGCCAACAATAGTGCGGCTTACGTCATCTACAACATCTATCCCGATCCGGACATCAAACTGATTGAACTCTTCAAAGGCAGCGAAATGCATGTCTATCTGGCTGTGGTGTTCTCGTTGCTCATTCTGTTGCCTGCCCTCTATCAGTTGCATTTGTGGATGCGCAGGGCAGAATAGAAAGATAAATCGGAAAGACATAAAAAAGCGGGCTACCTCTGGTGTCAGACGGTAGCTCGCTGTGTGTTAGTGTGTTTAATAAACTTGATCAATTATAGAGAAAGCATAGAAATAAATCTTAGTCTGTGGGCAGCGCTGGGGTCAGCACTTTGGTGCTGTCGGCTACCATTTCATCCACATTGGCTACCTGAACGGGAATGACAACGGCTACGGTGTCGGCTTCCTTCAGGTTTTCGGCATAGTCACTGGGCGTGTTCCATGTGGAATCCCATGGGGCCTGAGCAGCATTGCCAAGGGTGAGGATGATAGCCACGACGGCTGCAGCCTTGAAGAGCGGCATGAGGCGCTGGGTAAGTGTTACCCGCTGAGCCTTTTCCGTCTGCGGCTTCTCGTCAATCATGGCTAGGATACGGGCATCGAAGTCGTCGTCCAGCGACTCGTTGGCATCTGCCGTAAAGAGCGGGCGCAAAGGCTCCATCTCTGCCGGAATATCCTTCTGGCAGAAGAAGGTACGCAGAATATTCTCTTCTTCGAGAGTGGTCTCTGCGTTCCAATAGCGCTCCAGGAGCTGTTCGATGTACTTATAGTCCATATCTTTCTTGTTTTAAAAATTCCTTTTTTATTGTCTGTCTGGCTCGGAAGATGTTCACCTTCACCTGCTCTTCAGTGATGCCCATGATGGTTGCAATGTCACGATAACTCTTGTTCTCCATGTCGCGCAGCTGCATCACGGTGCGCTGCTTTTCGGGCAATTGGTCGATGATACGCCGGACGAGGGCTATTCTGTCGTGTTGCACGGCCTGCTCCTCAGGGTTAGCTCCGTAGCTGTTGTCAGCGGTCTCATGACCTTCTTCTTCGAGCGATGCTGACTGGTTGTCCAGGTGGCGCATCTTGTCGAGCGAGAGGTTTCTGCATATGGTCAGGCAGAAGGCTTCTATGGAGTCTATCTTGTCCCAGCTGTCGCGCTGGTTCCAGACCTTCATCATCGTCTCCTGAACAACGTCCTCGGCTTCCGCACGGTTGAGAGTGATGCGGAGCGCCAGTCTGAAGAGCTCATTCTTCAGCGGCAGCACGTCGGCTTGGAAACTGATTTTTTTCACCTCTCTAATAATAAAGACGATTCAAAAAAGGAAAAGTTACAGAAAAACTAAGATTTTTTTATTCTATGATGGTTCCATGCTTGCCATCGATGGCTGTAGCAAGGGTAATGATTACTTTCGAAACACCAGCATCGACGGCATTCAGGGCATTTTCTATCTTGGGAAGCATACCACCAGAGATGGTGCCGTCAGCTTTATATTGATCAAATAAAGTGCGAGTAATGACGGGAATCACCGATTCGTCATCGTCAGGATTGCTCAGCACACCCTTCTTTTCGAACGAGAAGATGAGCGTCACATCGTAAATAGCGGCAAGGGCTTTGGCTGTCTCAGAGGCGATGGTGTCGGCATTGGTGTTCAGGATATGTCCCTCGCCATCGTGCGTCAGCGGAGCCATTACGGGGGTAATGCCTGCTTCGATGAGTCGGCTCAGCATCTGGCCGTCAGCGGCGTCCACATCGCCCACCCAACCGAAGTCGATGCCATCTTTGAGGGGGCGCTTGTGACTACGGATAGCATTGGCGTCGGCTCCAGTCAGTCCGAGGGCGTTGATGCCATTGGCCTGAAGACGGGCCACGAGGTTCTTGTTGACCAGTCCGCCATAGACCATCGTGACCACCTCGAGCATATCGCTATCGGTGATGCGACGACCATTGACCATTTGGGTCTCAATACCCAGACGTTCGGCTATCTTGGTAGCTTTACGGCCACCGCCATGTACCAATACCTTACGGCCTTCGATAGCCGAGAAGTCGCGTAACAACTGAGAGAGCTGCAGTTCATCCTCGACTACAGCTCCTCCTACTTTTACTATTGTAAGTTTTTCTTTCATTTCTATTTCGTTATTCCGGTATCCGTTATATCGTAATTCCGTTATTCCAAATAAGTATATCCATAAAGTCCCGAGCGGTAGTTAGAAAGGAATTCTTTGCCTTCTTCCAAGGTGATCTTGCCTTGCTTAACGCTCTTGGCTACCCAGATTTCCAGCTGACGGACGAGTTTCTTGGGATTATACTGTACATACTCCAACACCTCTTCTACCGTTTCTCCATCAAAGATCTGGTCGATGTGGTAATGGCCGTCCTTGACGGAAATGTGTACTGCCGTCGTGTCGCCAAACAAGTTGTGCATATCGCCCAGAATTTCCTGATAGGCACCTACGAGGAATACGCCCAAATAGTAGTTCTCGTTCTTCTTCAAGGCATGAACGGGCAGAGAATGCGAGTTATGGCGGTTGGTTGCGAAGTTGGCAATCTTACCGTCCGAGTCGCAGGTAATGTCCTGAATGGTCGCATTACGCGTGGGACGCTCGTTCAGTCGCTGGATGGGCATGATGGGGAATATCTGGTCGATGGCCCATGAGTCGGGCAACGACTGGAACAGCGAGAAGTTGCAGAAATACTTGTCAGCCAGCAACTTATCGATATTCATCAGTTCCTCGGGAACGTGCTTCAGATTCTTGGCCAAAGCGTGAATCTCGTGACACACGCTCCAATACATGGCCTCAATCTCTGCACGCGTCTTCAGGTCGACGATACCATGTGCAAAGAGGTCGAGTACCTCCTCACGAATCTGTTCTGCATCGTGCCAGTCTTCAAGGACGTTACGAGGCGACAGGTTGTCCCAAATCTCATAGAGGTCTTTTACCAACTGATGGCTGTTCTCGTCAGGCTCGAACTCCTCAGGCATCTCAGGTAGTGAGGCCGTTTCCAGCACATCAATAACGAGAATAGAATGGTGGGCAGCCAGCGAACGGCCGCTCTCGGTAATCAGGTTGGGGTGGGGGATGTCGTTGCGGTTGGCGGCATCTACGAAAGTATAGATACAGTCATTGACGTACTCTTGGATAGAGTAGTTGACACTACTCTCACTCGATGGAGAACGGGTTCCGTCGTAGTCGACGCCCAAACCACCACCGCAGTCAACGAAGTCGACGTTGTAGCCCATCTTGTGCAGCTGTACATAGAACTGAGAAGCCTCGCGCAGAGCCGTCTGAATACGACGAATCTTGGTGATTTGCGAACCAATATGGAAATGGATGAGTCGCAGGCAGTCGCGCATATCCTTCTTGTCCAGCATCTCCAGAGCCTCCAGCAGTTCAGCACTGGTCAGTCCGAACTTCGAGGCGTCGCCACCGCTTTCTTCCCACTTGCCGGCACCACTGCTAGCCAGTTTGATACGGATACCGATGTTGGGTCTGACACCCAGCTTCTTAGCCTCCTTGGCAATGATTTCCAGTTCGTTAAGTTTCTCGACGACAATGAAGATACGCTTGCCCATCTTCTGTGCCAACAGCGCCAACTCGATATACGACTGATCCTTGTAGCCGTTACAAATGATGATAGAATCGCTCTGACACTGTACGGCAATCACCGCGTGCAACTCGGGTTTCGAACCAGCCTCGATGCCCAGATTGAACTTACGACCATGCGAGATAATCTCTTCCACGACGGGTTGCATCTGGTTGACCTTGATGGGGAACACCACATAGTTTTCGGCCTTATACTCGTATTGCTCAGCCGCTTTCTTGAAGCAACTCCACGTCTTCTCGATACGGTTGTCGAGAATATCGGGGAAACGCAGCAGCACTGGTGACTGCACATCACGCAGCGACAATTCGTCCATCACCTCACGGAGGTCAATCTGCGTACCGTCCTTGCAAGGGGTCACATAGACATTGCCTTCGTCGTTGATTCCGAAATAGCTGGTACCCCAGCCATTGATGTTGTAAAGCTCCTTGGAGTCGTCAGTGGTCCATTTCTTCATAGCTTCAGCAATTCACGTAGTTGTTGTACAGATATTTTTATTTTGTCATAGTCGTCAAGCACATTGACGTCGAGTGTATGGCGGGCCTTCTCGTAGAACGGCTCACGCTCTTTCAGATGTTCAGTGATATATGCTATCAGTTCCTCAGTACTTTTGCCCTTCAGCAACGGGCGTTCTACCTTGGCCATGAGCAGGTGTTTATAGAGTGTTTCCGGACTGGCTTTCAGATAAACCACGTCGCCTTGTTCGTTCAGGTAGTCCATATTGTCGAAGAAACAAGGGGTGCCACCACCACAGCTGATGATGACATCCTCGAATTCTGCCACTTCGTGCAACATGTTATACTCTATCTTACGGAAACCTTCCTCACCCTTTTCTGCAAAGATCTGCGACACCGTCTTGCGCATGCGGCTCTCGATGTACCAGTCCAAATCGTAGAACATCATCCCCGTCTCTTTCGAGAGGGCTTTGCCTACGGTTGTCTTGCCCGAGCCCATGTAGCCAATCAGGATGATGCGCCTCATTTCTTCTGCTTCTCAATGATTTCCATGCACTGATCGAAGGTCAGCTTGGCAGCTGTGGCGTGCATGGCTTTGGGAATACGGTAGTTCTTGCCGTCGTAGGCGATATAAGGTCCGTAGCGACCATTCAGAATCTGCATCTTACCATCAGCGTCGAAGGCTTTCAGGTGTTTCTGCGACTCCTGCTGGCGCTTTTCCTTAATCAGTGTGATAGCCTCTTCCAGCGTAACGGCCATGGGGTCGCTGTCCTTAGGCAGAGAGGTGTATTTCTTCTGGTGGAGCACATAGGGCCCGAAACGACCTGTACCGATTACGATGGGAGCACCTTCGAAGTCGCCCAGTGTACGAGGCAGCTGGAACAATTCCATTGCTTCTTCGAGCGTAATGGTCTCCATGCTCTTGTCGCTGGGAATCTGGGCAAAACGAGGTTTTTCGGTATCCTCGGCAGAACCAATCTGAACGACTGGTCCGAAGCGTCCAATCTTAACGAAGACGGGCTTGCCGCTCTTGGGGTCAATGCCCAGCTGGCGTTCGCCGGCCTTGTGTTCCTGACGGGCATTCATGGTCTTTTCGACAGTCGGTTCAAACTTCTTATAGAAGCTCTTCATCATGTCCGTCCATTTCTCACTGCCTTCAGCAATCTTATCGAAGTCCTGCTCAACCTTTGCCGTGAAGTTATAGTCCATAATGGTCGGGAAATACTTCATCAGGAAGTCGTTGACCACCATTCCGATATCAGTAGGCAGGAGCTTACCCTTGTCAGAGCCAGCCATCTCCTTGCGCTTTTTCTGCGTGATGACCTTGCCCTTGAGGGTGTCGATGGTGTAGAAACGCTCTTCACCTTTCTTGTCGCCCTTGTGCACATACTCACGCTGCTGAATGGTAGAAATAGTAGGCGCATAGGTAGAAGGACGGCCAATGCCCAGCTCTTCCAGTTTTTTGACGAGCGAAGCTTCTGTATAGCGCAGAGGACTCTGGCTGAAACGTTCTGTGGCCTGAATCTCACGACGGGTCAGTTCCATTCCTTTCTTCAAAGGAGGCAGCACGTGGCTTTCTTCTTCCTGCTCTTCGTCGTCCACCGACTCACGATAAACCTTGATGAAACCATCGAATTTCACCACTTCACCCTGTGCCACAAAGACTTCGTCAGTACCGCTGATAGAGATGTTCACGGTGGTCTTCTCTATTTCGGCATCAGCCATCTGACTGGCTATCGTGCGCTTCCAAATCAGTTCGTAGAGTTTCTTCTCCTGTGACGTGCCCTCGATGCTTGCATTCTCCATGTAGGTCGGACGAATGGCTTCGTGAGCCTCCTGAGCACCCTTCGCATTGGTGTGATACTGACGTACCTTGCTGTATTCCTCGCCATAGAGCTTGGTAATCTCTTCCTTGCTGGCGTTGATGCACAGGCCAGAGAGGTTGACAGAGTCCGTACGCATATAGGTAATCTGTCCGTGCTCATACAAATGCTGAGCAACCATCATCGTCTGGCTGACGGTAAAGCCCAATTTGCGGGCAGCTTCCTGTTGCAGGGTAGACGTTGTGAAGGGAGGAGCGGGCGTACGCTTCATGGGCTTCTTCACCACAGCGTCAATGACGTAGCTGGCCTCTTTACACTTCTCCAGGAACTGCTCCACCTCTTCGTGGGTCTTCATGCGCTGAGCCAATGTAGCCTTTACTTCCGTCTGCGAACCATCGGCATTGGTAATGGCAAAGATACCGTTGATGCTGTAGTAGGGCTCGCTGTTGAAGTTTTGAATTTCGCGCTCACGTTCTACTATCAGTCGTACAGCCACACTCTGCACACGACCAGCTGAAAGCGCTGGCTTTACCTTGCGCCACAAGACGGGAGAGAGCTTAAAGCCTACCAAACGGTCCAATACACGACGAGCCTGTTGGGCATTCACCAGATTCATGTCCAGATGACGCGGAGTCTCAATGGCGTTCAGAATGGCAGGCTTGGTAATTTCGTGGAAAACAATACGGTTCGTTTTCTCTTCGTCCAGTCCCAACACCTCACACAAGTGCCAGCTGATGGCTTCTCCCTCGCGGTCTTCATCGGATGCCAACCAGACTTTCTCAGCCTTCTCCGCATTCGATTTCAGTTCTTTGACGAGTTTTATCTTTTCCTCGGGTATTTCGTATTCGGGTTCGAGCGATTTCGTGTCAATACTCATTTCCTTCTTCTTCAGGTCACGGATATGACCATAGCTCGACATCACCTTATACTCTTTACCAAGAAACTTCTCTATCGTCTTGGCCTTTGCAGGCGACTCTACTATTACCAAATTCTTCTGCATACGAATATTTTAATGCTTAATTTTAATTCTTCAAAACGTCATGATGACATGATTCGGGCTGCAAAAGTAGAGAAAAGTTTTGGTTACACCTTATTTATATATAAGAATTTTGGTTTTATTAACAATTCGAGGATACAGGGAAAACCACTCATCTCTAAGAGATGACGACAAAACGTGCCTTCGTGAGTCTTATATATAAAGAGCGATTAACGAATATGAAAAAGCTTCTGATGATTTTGAGCCTTGCGCTGCTGACGGTGTCGGCACAGGCCGGTAAGCCATGGGACAATGGCAAGTTACGTGTTTCGGATAACCAGCGTTATCTGCAGTTCGAAAACGGACAGCCCTTCTTCTGGCAGGGCGAAACGGGATGGCTGTTGCCTGAGCGTCTGGACAGGGCTGAGGCCGAGTGGTATCTCCAGTCGTGTGCCAAGGCGGGTTATAATGTGGTACAGGTACAGACCATCGACGGGGTGCCTGCCTACAACATCTACGGACAGATGTCGAACATAGATGGCTGGAACTTCAAGGACATCAACCGCAAAGGCGTCTATGGCTATTGGGACCACATGGACTATATCGTCGATATGGCTGCCCAACATGGCATCTACATCGGTATGGTGTGCATCTGGGGCGGACTCGTCAAGGCGGGCAAGCTAAGCGTAGAGGACGCGAAGAAATATGGTACCTTCCTCGCCAACCGCTATAAGAACAAGCCCAACATCATTTGGTTTATGGGAGGCGACATTCAAGGTGACATCAAGCCTGAAGTATGGGAGTCGCTGGCCACAACCATCAAGTCGATAGACAAGAACCACCTGATGACCTATCATCCTCGTGGACGCTACACCTCTGCCAAGTGGTGGAGCCAGGCTGAATGGATTGATTTCCATACGTTCCAAAGCGGACACCGTCGCTACGGGCAGCGTATGGGCAATGCCGACTACCCCATTCCTGACAATACGGAGGAGGATAACTGGATGTATGTCGACTCGACGTGGAAGTTCAACCCCATCAAACCCGTGCTCGACGCTGAGCCTTCGTACGAGGACATTCCCATGGGACTTCACGACCCCAGTGAGGCACGTTGGAAGGACTACGACGTGCGCCGTTATGCCTATTGGAGCGTGTTTGCTGGCTCTTGTGGTCATACCTACGGCCACAATGCCATTATGCAGATGCTGAAGCCCGGCTATCCCACGAGCTATGGCGATGCTGGCGACGTGAAGACGTGGTATCAGGGACTGAAGGATCCTGGTTTCTCGCAGATGCAGTACCTGAAGCGCCTCATCCTCTCGTTCCCCTATTTCGAGCGTGTGCCTGACCAGAGCGTCATCCTCGAGAATGGCGAGCGGTATAACCGTCTGATTGCCACTCGCGGCAACGACTACCTGTTGGTCTACAACTACAACAACAATAACATGAAGCTCGACCTGACGAAGATCAGCGGTGCGAAGAAGAACGTTTGGTGGATGACTGCCGCTACGGGCAAGCTGAAGTATTTAGGCGAGTTTGACAACAAGGTACTCACCTTCCGCTATCATCCGCAGTCGGCTCGTGTGGAGGACGGTGTGCTTATTGTCATTGACAGCACGAAAGATTATCTGAAGAAAGACCAGACGGAACTGTCGCCTGACGGATACAAGGCCAAAGAGCGCGATTTAAACGAATAGGAACTATCGGAATAACGGAATGTCGAAATAACGATAAAACGGAACAACGAATGAAGAAGCTCCTGATTATATTGCTGGCTATGTTGTCGTTGTCGGCATCAGCAGCAAAGAAAAAGGTCGTGAAGCCTGACGTGAGTGTTGGGAGTTTACGCGTAGAAAACCTTGATCAGCCGTTAGGCATTGATACTGCCGAGCCCCGTTTCTCGTGGCGGATCATAAGCGACAAAAAGGACGTTCGCCAGACGGCCTATCAGCTTATTGTCCGTGATGATAAGGGCGAATTGTGGAATACGGGCAAGGTGGAGAGCGACCAACAGCTGTGGATTCCCTATGCTGGTAAGAAGTTGCAGAGCAACACCTTCTGTACCTGGAAAGTAAAAGTATGGACTACTGCTGGCGAATCGGACTGGAGCAGTGACGAGTGCTTCAGCATCGGATTGCTTAATGAAAGCAAATGGCGTGGCTATTGGATAGGTTTGGAACAACTATTGCCTGGCGAAGAGCGTGGTATGCACACCCGTATGGCAGCCCGCTATCTGCGTAAGGAGTTTCAGTTGAAGGATAAACAAATCAAGCGTGCAACGGCGTATGTGGCAGGCATCGGACTGCACGAATTCTACGTCAATGGGAAGCGCATGGGCGATGGCGTGCTGCAACCCGTACCCTCCGACTATCGCAAGACCATCTATTACAATACTTACAGCCCCCCCCTAACCCCCTCCAATTGGAGGGGGGACCACAAGGTATGCTTGGGGATTGTTCTGGGCAATGGCCGAGTGTTCCCCATGCAACAGCACAAGCCCTACAAGATTCATACCTTTGGTTATCCGAAGTGTCGCATCAACGTCATTGTGGAATATACGGATGGTACTACCGAATGTCTGAAGACGGATGACAAAGGTTGGAAGGTGACAGCCGATGGGCCCATTCGAGCCAACAACGAATATGATGGTGAGGAATACGACGCCCGTATGGAGATGATGGGTTGGAGCGAAGTGGGTTTCGACGATTCGAAATGGCTCAATGCCGAGCGTACAGATATTCCTCAGGCCTATCTGCGTAGTCAAATGACACAGGGGATGAGGAGCCTCCCCCTAACCCCCTCCAACGGGAGGGGGGACTTGACAGTGTCTCCTTCTGATAAGGGTATCATCGTCGATATTGGTCAGAACATTGCTGGTTGGTTGAAAGTTCGCGTTCGTGGACAAAAGGGTGACACCATCCGTATTGTCTATGCTGAGAAGTTAAATGCTGATGGCACTCTCTTTCGCGAGAACTTCCGCAATGCCCAATCGACGGACGTCTACATTTGCAATGGCGACGAAGACGAGGAAGGCCGCTGGTGGACGCCCGCGTTCGTCTATCACGGCTTTAAGTATGCCGAGGTCATCGGACTGAAAAACGCTTCGAAGGAAGACTTTGTGGCAGAAGTGGTGGCCGATGAAATGCGTACCACAGGACACTTTGAGTGTTCGGACACCATTTTGAACAAGATTATGCGCAATGCCTGGTGGGGCGTATTGGACAACTACAAGGGTATGCCTGTCGATTGTCCGCAGCGTGATGAACGCCAGCCTTGGCTGGGCGACCGCACGATGGGGTCGCTGGGTGAATCGTTCCTTTTCGACAACGAACGCCTCTATACCAAGTGGATGCGCGACATTTGCGAAGCACAACGGACGGATGGCTGTATTCCTGATGTGGCGCCAGCCTTTTGGAACTACTATTCCGACGATGTGGCCTGGGCAGCAGCATTGCCTTTCTCGTGCGATATGTTGTGGCGACAGTATGGTAACCGCCAGCCCATCATCGACTGCTATCCCTATATCAAAAAGTGGGTGCTCCACATCATCGAGGAATATAGTAAGGACGGGATTATTCATTGCGGAAAGTATGCCGACTGGTGTGTACCGCCTGAAAAGCTGGAACTCATCCACTCGCAAGATCCAGCCCGCAAGACGGACGTTACGCTCATCTCTACGGCTTACATCATTCGCACCATGCAGCTGATGGAGCAGTGGGGTTGTGAGGCCGACTATTGGCGCCCCATCCGCGAGCAGATGACGGAAGCCTTCAACAAGAAGTTCCTGACCATCAAGCGAGGCACGTCGCCCCGTCCCGGGCATGTGCTCTATCCGGACAGCGTGTTTTATGGTAACAATACGGTAACGGCCAACATCCTGCCATTAGCGATAGGTATCGTGCCTGATGGCTGCAAGGACGACGTCATCAAGAACGTAGTAGAAAATATCTGCATCCAGAATAAGCACCACGTGTCGTGCGGTGTCATTGGCATCTCGTGGTTGATGCGAGGTCTCTCTGATAACGGTTTTGCTGAC
>Ga0310694_10004377_pt1 | contig 13675 bp, 14 predicted proteins | sample 174DNAGHGhighgp2_FD_203884 | JGI IMG/M metagenome (GOLD analysis project Ga0310694, IMG submission 203884) | Sheep rumen microbial communities from Palmerston North, Manawatu-Wanganui, New Zealand - 1742 DNA GHGhigh gp2 (v2) (version 2) | ecosystem: Host-associated > Mammals > Digestive system... | reverse complement strand
TTTATTTCCTTCGCCAATTCATTGTCCAGTGCCATATACGCCATAGCAATTACTTCCTTTCATGTTCGACGGGTTACTAAATATGTGCTTTAAGCATATTTCTAGCTTAATATAACATGCTTTAGGCACAATGTCAAGCAAAAAAAACGTATTTTTTTATTTCTTTATTGATTTTTTTATGCTTTTAGCATAGAATACTAATTACAAGGAGGTGGATGAAATGAAAAGCGAATTAGGGAACAAATCCGTTATGGCAAAGAATATTGCTTATTATTTAGAATTACATAACATGAAACGAAAAGAGCTTTGTGAAAAATTAGGTTTCAATTACAGTACATTGGCTGATTGGCTGCATGCTAGGAAATATCCACGTATTGACAAGATAGAAAAAATGGCTAATCTGTTCAATATTTCCAAAGCCGATCTAGTAGAACCGCGTCAAACGCGCCATTTGAATCCACCAGCAGAGCCTCGCGTCATGATTCCAGTATTCGCTAACGTTGCCGCCGGCATTCCTACTCTTGCAGATAATGACATAGTTGACTATGAGGATATATCTTCAGTGCTTGCAAGACATGGAGAATATTTCGGTATAATTGTACACGGCAGGAGCATGGAGCCGACTATATGCGATGGGGATATTGTCATTGTGCGTAAGCAAGAGGACGTTGACAATGGAGATATCGCCATCGTTATGATAAATGGCAATGAGGCAACTTGCAAGGAAATCAAAGAAGCACCGGAAGGTGTTACATTGATTGGTCATAATGTTGCAGTATACAGCCCCCAATTTTATTCTAATAAGGAAATAGAGGAATTGCCGGTCAGAATTATCGGCAAAGCGATAGAAGTGCGGCATAAATTATAGGAGGCTCAATGAGTAAAGAATTTGGGGAAAGAATGCGACTTGCAATGGAAAAAGCAGGGCTTAGAGCTATCGACATTCACGAAAAGACTGGCATTAGCAAACCGCTTTTAAGTGGCTATCTGTCTGGCAAGTTCGAACCTAAACAGAATAACTTATATGAATTAGCGACCGCATTAGGTGTAAAGCCTACTTATTTAATGGGAATAGCACCGCCACCAAACGAAAACAGCAGACCGCCGCATCATGCCGCAACCTTCAAGCCCAAGCCTTTGCCCATCATCGGCACAATCGCTTGTGGCACGCCAATCCTTGCGGAGGAAAACATAGAGGCTTACGTAGATTGCCCAATGGATGTTGACGCAGACTTCTGCTTGCGGGCAAGGGGAGAGAGCATGATAAACGCCGACATACAGGACGGCGATATCGTGTTCATCAAGCAGACCGACCATATAGAGAACGGCGAAATAGCCGCCGTGAGGATACACGATGAAGCGACCTTGAAGCGGCTGCGCTACACCGAAAAGACGGGCGAACTATTGCTGATTGCGGAAAACGATGATTTCCCCAGCTTGACATATAGCACCAACGATGAAAGCAATGATATACATATCGAGGGCAGAGCCGTCGCCGTGCTGCATAAGCTGAAATAAAAAAGCCGCCCGCGATGGAGCGACTTTGGGAGACAAAAGATGTTTAATGTGAATCAAAAAACATAGTATTTTATTTGATTTTTTCAAACCTGTATATCTGTGTTGCCTGTGGATATTTTTGGTGATCGACTTCACTCATGAACATGGCTGCTGGCCGAACATAATTCTTGTAGTCACCGTATAAAGCTTCATATACTACATAAAGTTCGCTTGTCTCTGTATGTTCGGCTATGGTGATTATTTTGTAATCACGCCCTTTGAAGTGTCTCCAAATTTCCCCGTTTTGAGGGAGTTGCCTCTTTTCCATTATTCATCACCTTTTCCGTAATGCTTTTCCAATAGTTTTGTTAGCTTATCTACATTTACTTCTACATAAACCTTTAAAGTCCTGCTATCAAGGTTCTCTTTCAGATATTGATGCCAGCCATCTACGAATCAAGAAAGCAAAAGAGCCGCCCGGTGCTACCAACACCGAACGGCTTTGAGAGATACCACGGTAAGCGTGATATGCCCGACAACTGCATTTTATCACGCTTGCCTCCATGATTCAAGAGAGAATGGAGGTTTTTTTCATGGCAATCCGTATACGCAAGCGCGGCAAGACCTACTCTTACGCCTTTGAGATTGGGAATGACCCGTCAACCGGGAAGCGCCGCGTCAAGGAAAAAGGAGGATTCAAATCAAAGAAAGAAGCTGAGACAGAAGGCGCGAAAGCCTTCGCGCAATGGAAGACGGGCAACCTTGCCATCACGTCGGAGCGCGTGACCGTCCGCGAGTTCCTGCTGCAATGGCTGGAGAATGTTGCGCGTCCCGACCTCCGCCAGTCCACCTATCAGAACTATGCCAGCGTCATCAAAAACCAGATTATCCCCATCATCGGCAGCATCATCCTGCAAGACTTGCGCCCCCGCGACATTGACAGCTGGGCGAAGGAAGAAGCAAGGCGCGGGCTTGCTTATCGCACCATCAAGCGAAATAAGGCGGTGCTGTCCTCCGCCTTGTCCTATGCGGTCTACCCGTGCGAGCTGCTGACCTTCAACCCGACAAACCGTATCAAGATACCGAAATCCGCTCCGCAAGCCAAAGTAGAGCGCAGAATCATTCCCGCCAGTGAAGCCGCCGCCCTGCTCGAAGAATACGCAATGGGCAACAAATACCACATGCCTATCATGCTGGCACTGCATACGGGAATGAGGATAGGGGAAATCCTTGCCCTCGAATGGGATGCCGTGGACTTCGAGCGCTGCTTCCTTGCCGTGAAACAGACGATAACCAACGTGGACAGGATAGGCTTGCCGAAAACTGCCAGCGGCTCTAGGGAATTCCCCGTTGACCGCGCCCTGCTTGCCGCCCTTGCGGAATGGAAATCGTTGCAGGAAGGAAATGAGAAGCGGCTGGGCGAATCTTATCAGGTCAGTTATGCCGTCGGCAAGGAAAGAAAAATCGTGGAGTTGCCGAAATGCGAGCCTCCGGCTGGCAAGCGGCTTGATTTCGTTTGCACTGCTCCGTCAGGCTCACGCTTGCATTACGGCGCGATTTCCAAAATACTGCGCAATCGCGGATTGAACGCCCATTCATTCCGCCATACCCATGCGACTGAGCTGATTGCGGCAGGGGCAACGCCCGTCGATGTAGCCGCCCGGCTCGGTCATCATGGCATAGCGACGACGATAGACGTTTACACGAAGGACAGCACGTCCATGCAGGAAGCCACGCGCGCCCTGCTGGAATCACGCTTTGCGTAGACAAATTTTTATGCAGACAAATCGCAGACAAATCGGCGAATCGAAGCGTAAAGGGGTAGGGGTTATGCGGGATGGGGAGGGGGGAGGCGGTAGTATATGCTATACATACCGCAAAAATTCCTATGTTCTATCCTGCACCCGTTAAAACCACCGCAAACATAGACAAACAGCCGCTTTTAAGGAAATACAAATTTTAGAATATCTGTCATTGCTATAGCAATTTTTATCGAATCATGCAGACAAGTGCAGACAAAATGCAGACAAGAAAAAAAGCACCGCCGCCCAACGGTGCTTTTTCCTTCGCGTAATAAAATGCAGTAGAAAGGAGGTTCTGCATGAACAAAAACCAGATAACCAAAGCGCAATCCCATATTTATTATATAGCGGCTCTAGGAAAAATGCAAGGAAGAAATCATTTCCCTTCCTGCCTGTACCAGTTTGCCTTCCCGCGCAAAATGTCACCGCCCCTTGTGCCATCCTCTGCCCACGGGTTGAAGGACGGGCTTTCTGACGTACCGAGATATTCCAAATCCCACCGCTCACAGGTGGAACGCGGCCCGTATTCCTCATGTGGCGCAATGCCATCCTCATTGTCTGCCGCTTCGCCGTGCGTCAGGACGCGCTCTTTGTCGATGGTCAGCCATAAGCCGTCTGCGACCGCGCAAATGGCTTGCGCCATGGATTCAATTTGCGCCGCTGTCGGCGGCTCATTCCCTAAATCCTCACTTGTGGCAAAGGCGCAGCATGCAAGCGAAATGCCTACCGCGCCCGTGTTTCTCTTGTAGGTGTGCGCCAAAACCTCGGAAAGGTCATCTGTCGAAACATAGATACTGCCGTCTGCGTCGATGTTCACATGGTAATCATCGAAGAATTGCCCATAATGCCCCGCGCTCCAGTGCAGGTAGATTTTCGGCTCGCGCCCCTGCGACCTTGCAAGCCTCCAGATTTCTTCCCTTGCGTCATCTGCCATCTGCCGGAGTTCTTCAACCGTTACCTGTCTCATTGTGAGATTCCCCCTTATGCCTAATCACGTTGCCGCCCAAATACCCTACCAGCCCGCTTGCAATGTTCGTTGACAGCTCGTTCATGCCGTAGACGATGGCAAGCACCAAGGCAATTACCAGTCCAAAGGAAATGATAATGTCCTGGATGGTCAAGGATAAGATAAAGTCTTTCATTTCAGCAAACCTTCCTCCCTGATTTTTCCCTTTGCAAAATATCGGTTCAATGCTCATTGCCTTCCTTCGTCGGGAGCGCAAGGAACTTCTGATAGAGTTCCGTAACGCCGTTATTGCCGCCCAAAGCGTGATACGCGCTGTACATCTTCGTTATGTTCTCCAGCTCATAAAGATGGACATATCCTGCCTTGTTGCAATTGTTGTAGGTACGTATAATATCGTCCCTGAGAATCGCCTGTATGCCGTTCTTTATGGAATTGTTGTCATGTTGCGTCTTTCGCATAAGATGCCACAGCTTGCCAGCTATGAACGTCAGCAGGCTGGTTACAACCCAAAAAATATATTGTTCCATTACACGCCGCTTTCCTTCCTTGCTATCGCCGCCGCCATTTCAGATGGCGTATATCGTGCCGTGCTGCCGTCCCTTGTGCGGATTGCGCTGGCAATCGCCTGCAACGTGCCTTTCGCGATATAGCCGCGCCCTGTTGCTGTGGACGGCACATAGGTTGCCGTGCTGTCCGTTGCCGACGCAATCGCCCCTGCCATGTCGGACGGCAGGAGGCTTGCTTGGCTGCCGGATGCCGCACGGATAGCCGCCGCGATGTCCTGCAAGTGCCGCCTTGATACAAGCCCATTCTCTATCGCATAGACAGGAAGCAGCGTCCCCGTCACCGTGCCGTCATTGCCGTTTCCACTGCTGTCAGCGAAGGTGCTGCCCGATTCGTCGTTGCATTCGTACCACGCAAGCAATCCATCTTCTGTGCCGTCGATGCTTGCCCCAATCTCGTCTGCCGTGAGAGCTTTGCCCCAGATACGCAGGTCGTAGAGAGCAATGACAGCCTTATGGTTGCCGGAACCATCCAGATTATTGTACGCTACGAAAATATTGTTGTTTCCTATGTTGCGCGATACTTTGCCTCTCGTTTGATAAGGGGTGCCATCAAGGCAAATCGTTGTGTTTGTTCCGTCAGATAGGTAAGTTATACGATGCTGCGTACTGTCGCTTATGTTCCAGTTCGTCGTCCCTATAGCTGAACTGAAATCGCTATGCTCTTGCAAATAGCCGCCGCCCAGCATTATGCCAAAGCCTGCATTGCCTGTCCCGCCTGTAAAAAAACCAACCAGCATTGCGTCATTCCAGTTTTGGCTAGTTTCGTATGTGTCCGACGTGCTGATTACCATTTCTATGGTGAAGACCTTCCTGCCGCTCAGTAGCGCCGGGAGTGTCACATAAGATGTACCGTCGAACCTCTGTCCTATTACACTGAGCGCGGGATTCGTGACATTGCGCAAGGTGTCGCATTTCAGCTCAATAATTGGATTCCACCATGATGCATAGAGAAGCGGCTGGATGGTCTCCATCTGTGGCTTGACGTATGTGCCGTAGAGCAGGGGCTTGATGCTCTCGCCCATGATGCCGCCTCCTTACGTTGCCGACTTCCAGCCAAGGCTCATCCTGCCAAGGTCTGCAATCGAGATGTCATTTTCCTTCCACGATGCAGATGCCGCGCCCGTCGTATCCGTACCGAGCGCAAACGAACCCTGCTCCGCTTCGCCCTTCATTGCCTTGATGCTTGACAGCCCATCGCCGTCATAGTAGGCAGGATTTACGATGGCACAGATGCCCGTGATTTTCGATGCTTCCCCGATAGTTGCCGCAAGGCTTGCCGCGTCCACCGTCTGCATGACCGTCTGCCCTGCCTCGGTCGCTGTATACGTGCCGTCGCCATTGTCTTGCATATCAGTGGTCGTTGCGGAAACGGGAAGGGCAATGATTTTCTCTGTGGGAGAAATAGGTTCATCGGAAATGATGATGTTGGATACGTAAGCATCCCAAGACATCGAGAAATACACGCCCGTTATATCGTCTCCATCCATGATGTTCTGATTCGTCAGATTTACGATATGCTGCCCGTTAAATATTATCTGCAAAACTCCTTCTGTTGCGTGTGAAACAATTTTTATATGGTATTTGTTGTACGTGTTATTCAAGCTATACAGTTTGGATAACTGCGTGCTGCTGCCATTGATGACGTATCTTTCCACGCCCAAATGGTCGCTCATCGAAAGCCCTGTTTTCTTCAAGCCTGCGGCATTGACTGCCAGAAAATCGCAGTTGTTTCCCCATCCTGTTCTGTATAGACCAAAACTCATGTATAGCGTTTTCGTTGCAGCAGGGATCGGCAAAATGGCGTTTACGTTGCTGTTTCCGATTATGTTTAAGCCCCCGCTTTCGGGGTTGCGGCTCGCGTTTGTGTTTTGTGTAAACACGTCATTCAGCAATTTAGCATACCCCGGATTGATGTACTTGAAACTCATAATCAGAACGCCTCCTCATCATAGCTTGGAATGCCTGCAATCGCATTATCAACATATTCCTTCGTGGCATAAGCCGACAGGTCGGCAGGAGTGCCGCTTGTGCCATCCTCCCCTTTGAGCGAAGCAAGCCATTCGGATTCCGTGCCGCTGAAACCATGGACAACGGCAATTTCGTATGCCGATTTGCCGTCTGCACCTGCTGCGCCTTGAATCCCTTGCGCCCCGGTATCTCCTTTATCGCCTTTCTCTCCCGGTACGCCTTGGATTCCCTGCAAGCCCTGCTCCCCGCGTTCCCCAGTATCCCCCTTGTCTCCTTTATCGCCTTTGTCGCCGGTATCGCCTTTTTCGCCCTGCAAGCCCTGCTCGCCCTTCAAGGATGCCAGCCATTCGATTACGGAGCCATGGTAGCCGTTTTCCTGCGCTATCTCATAGGCACTCTTGCCGCTCTCACCTGCCGCACCCTGTAAGCCGCGCTCGCCCGGAATACCCTGCTCCCCTGTGTCACCTTTTTCACCCTTTTCGCCTTGGATGCCTTGCAAACCTTGCAAGCCTTGCAAGCCTTGCTCTCCTTTGTCGCCACGTTCGCCCTTGTCGCCTTTTTCCCCTTTGAGCGAATCCAGCCATTCGGGCAGCGTACCTTGAAAGCCGTTCTCCACGGCAAGAGCATAGGCGGACTTCCCGTCTGCCCCGTTTGCGCCCTGCGCCCCATCCGTGCCATTGATACCATCCCTGCCAGCCTCGCCTTTGAGCGAAGCAAGCCATTCTTGCTCTGTTCCTTCAAAGCCGTTGTCAATGGCAATCTCGTATGCCGACTTACCGCCGGGACGGAACTTGCCATCCTTGCCAATCAGATAAATGGATGCCTTGATTTCTTCCACGTTGCCTCACTCCCTTGTCACGTCTGCCAGCAGTTTCAGCCTGCCCGGCCCGATGGTCGTAACCTGCCCGTCTGCGAACATAATCTGAATATCCCATACGTAATTACCGACGTTCAAATCCATCGTATCTTCATGCAGGATTCTTACAATGCCGTCTTCCACGTCTTTCTGCACGGCGTATTCCTCATCGTCAAAGCTTGCCTTGACCGAGAATATCGCCCGGTCTCCTTCGCCGAGCGTGAAATCTTCGCCGTGTGCCATGATGCTCAAACCGAATGCCGCCGTATCGCCCCGCGTCAAACGGATGGTCGTGCCGCTGATGCTAACCATTGTCTGTTTCCCCCTCTTCCTGCTTGCCGTTGCCGAGCTTTGCGTTTATCGCCATAATGCCCGCCTTTATCTTCGTAATCGCGTTTTGGCTCATCCACTCAATCCTCTTGCTGTGCATTCGCTCATTTTCGACAACCTTCTCCCCGCCGACGTAGATACCCTTGGTTGTAAGGCATACGCGCTTGCCGCTGCTCATTGGCTTTCTTGCAACATTCAAAGGTGCTTCTCTCGGCATTGAAATAGAGATTCGGTTTTCCGAATCATCGCTTGCCGTGGCATTTTCCTGTTCCTGTTCCTGCTGCTTTTTCCAGTCGATGATTGGTATGCAGTCTGCATTCCACGTCCACGAGCTTACATCATGCCCCAATCTTGAATGATGTGCGTTGCTTGCGGAGATATGCCAGTCCTCCGAATCGAAGGAAACGTCATAGGATTCTGTGCCAATGGAGCTTGATATGGCGATGTTCGTCGGTTTCCATCCTACCATCGTCCACATTTCGCGCCCCTTGCCCATCAGCTCCCCTTTCGTGTCGTTGTCGAAAAAGCCAAAGACGGAATCAGCCGGGAACGTGCCTGTGCCGTACTTCGCCAGCGGATATACCGCAAGGAAGTTATGCTTCAGCCAATCCTTGTCAATGTAGCCCATCGTGACGATGGAATGCACCTTGCCATCCCGCGTGATATGCACGTAGGACGGTGCCGCCATATCCAGCTCCCCGCCATCATCGTCGTAGAGCCGTATCTTCCACATATCTCCGTTTGGGTAGAGCGTGTATTGGCTTGCTTTCCATGTGAACATCCCTGACCATTCGTAAAGCGTCCCGCCATGCCGGAAATATACCGCCTGAAACTTGCCATCCTCCGTTATGCTGGCATCGAAGGAAATGTCATCGAACAGGCTTTGCCCGCCAACATAAATCGCAATTTCCATTGCCATAAGCCCCGGAATGTCGAAAGAGCCGTCAAGCACTGGTATCCCTTCATCATCGGTTTTGGTGAGGTTGTAAACGTCATAATGCAGCGAATCTCCATCCATCTTGGAGACGGTGCAGAGATAGGCATAGGACGCTGTTCCTGCATCGTTTGTGCCCAATACAAGGTAACTTCCTTTCGGTGCGCTGCACAGGTACTTTGGCGCAAGGTCTTTCCCGAAATAATAGATTTTGCCGTCTGACAGCTCATAGGCATAGCCGCCGTCAATCGGCTGCCACAGCCGCATCGGCGTGTTGTCCTTCTTCTGCCAGCCGTAGATATACCGACCGTCGGTAAAGACGGCTTCCCCGGCGAAATGAGCGGCGTTCGAGATATCGAAGAGCGTCCTTCCCTTGCTGTCGATAAAGGTCTTGCCGCCAAGATTCCCGCTTACCAGTCTGACACATTCCATGCTCCTACGCCCCTATCACGATTGCTAATGTATGTCTTTTGTCGAACTGGAAGTATACCATTTGCCCATCGATGGGCGCAAGGTCAATCGCAAGGATGGCGTTATAAACCTTCCCCATGTAAGTGACCTTCGTTCCATTCTTGTCGATGGTTCCTTGCAGTGCTACATGGTCTAGCTTTTGTGCTTCTTTTCGGTAGTAATCGCATAATGCATTGGCAAGGTTGCCTGCCGCGCTTTCGATGATAGGTGATGCCATTGCACTGCCCCCTTAAATCCATCGGATTAAATGCAAGTCTTGCCGATTGACCGTCGTAGCATTCCGCGTGAACGTGTTCGATTGCAGGAAATATGTTGCGCCATTGAAGATGATTTTATCGTCATAATCAATGATATGCTCCAAATCATATACCGTGACCGTTATCGTTTCCTCCGTCTTGCGGTTCATCGCTTTAAGCTCTAATTCAAGGAAACGCGCAAAGACCTTTTCATTGCCGGTATACAAGATACTCTGGTTGAACGCATCGACTGTATGCTCCATCAATGTGTTTTGAACGGCTGCTTGATATTGTTCATAATGTTCTTCTAGCCATTGCTGATAAGCTTTCATGTATTCCTTCCTAGCCTCGTTATAGGCGTTTCTGGATTCTTCGTCCATCCCTCTCTTTGTTCCAGCAAAGACCTCGGTCAATTTTATCATGAAGTTCCGTCGATTTTCATAACTTGTTATGGTATCGTCAGAATGCTTGCGTACCAGCATCGAGCCTAGGCATTCTTCTTCTTCGCCGCCGACTTCCTTTGCGCCCACAACGTTCCATCCGTCATATCCACTATCTCCATGGATAACCTCAATTTCCCTTTTGTTTCCATCTTCATCGGTTATTGTCTGGACTTCGCGGGTCATGTTCGTGCTTGTCGATTTGCGCTCATAATCATAATGCGATTCAATCTTCTTCGTGCCGCATTGCCGTTCCGTATATTCAGGATAATCTGCAGCACTGTCCCCCGCTCCGATTATATCCATATACGTAACGGTAAGCGGCAACTCCTTTACATAATCGTTCGCATTCGGCTGCTCTGGCGCATCGCTGTAATCGAGATTCTCCGGCATATCCAGATGCTCCAGCTTGCTGCTATCATCGGCATCATCGCTCCATGCGGTGCGCAGCAGCCTCCGCTCGGTTGTATGCACCGTGCATTTGCATTCGGAAAGGTCAACGGTATTCGATTCCTTCCCGCGCTGGATGATGTAGAGCGTATCTTTTCGGATGTAGAAATGGATATAGCGGTGGGGAATCTCGCTTGTCCATCCAAAGACCTGCTGCATGATGGCCTGATATGTCGTATGGGAAATCATGCCATCCTCGTCAACGCTGATATTCGGCGTGAAGTCGTCGAACCGTGCCACTAAGCGAAGGTTCAACGCGCTGGCAATCTGCGCAGCATGGACGGATGCTAGAAGGTAGCCTTGCCCCGTGTTGACTTCTTCATAGACAATGCGCTTGAAACCGCTGTCCTTCTGCACCTGCTTCGTTCTTCCCTTGTCGTCTTTTTCTGCGACGGTCTTCATGATGCTTTCGAGCTTTGCCTGCTTGCGCTTTTCGTTGCCCGCGCTGTACTTGATGCTGCGGTAGAGGATTTCATCGACACTGGTCATCAGCCCGACCGTCTCCATGATGCCCGTCGTCGACGTGTTCTCCGCAAGCATCGTATAGTCATAGTCGAAAATGTGACCGCTTACCGCCTCATTGATGCCGATGTTCCCTCGCGCAAGTACCATCTGGCAGTTGTCCCAAAGCTGTCCCTCTGTGATGCTGATGGTAATCGACTGCAAGCCATCGGATAAGTCCTCTGCTGCCGGGTAGGCATACGTCGTGCGAGGCTCGCGCCACGGTACGCCGTGCGAGATTTCCGCCCTGCCGCTGGATGCTGCCGCAGGGAAAACTCCGTGCGAGACTTCCGCAACGCCGTCCGCATACGTGATGGCAATATCCCCATGAGATAGCTCAATTACTGTCCCGTCTTGCAGGACGGTTCGCCCGATAGAAACCTGCACAATGCCGCCGGACGTAACAGCAATCTGACCTTCCGAGATTTCTGCCCTCGTTCCGTCTGCGAACGTATAGGCAGCAATGCCATGGGAAATCTCTGCCCTTGCTCTTTGTGCTGGAGCATTTGCCGCTATCGGCTCGGAAACTTCCACGTTGACGATATGCGGGATATCGCGCCTTGCATCGAACGGGATTGCCAATGCTTTGCAAACCTTGCGGTATGCATCAAAAGCCAATGTCCGCTTGCCTGTCAACCGCAACGTATCGGCTACGAAGGATTTCAGCAGTACAACGCGCCGCAAGGTATCGGGATGTATCTCGACTGCAAGCGGCACGAACGGCTCTTGCATGCCATAGATGGTCTTTACTTCGCCGCCGCCCTTGACCGTGCCGTTGTGACCGCCGCGAAGGTCAAGCACCAATGTCACGTTCGTCGGGTCTTTGCTGCTGAAATCGTACAAAGCCAGTATGTCTTTCAGTTCATCGAAGTTGAATTCGCCGCCCGTGACATCTCTAGCCACTTCGTCAGCAGTCCGTGCCGTATTCCATACGAGGAGCCTGTAAACATCAAGGGTATGCTCCGGGTCAGCTCCTTTGCCAATCGTGAGCGGGACATGTTCATCCTCCAGTGTCACAATATTAAAGCTCCCCATTGGCATTCCGTTGAAAAACATATCCAGAAAGCCGCTTGCATCCCCGGTGCAGGTGAAAGCCGCCGCAAGGTTGAACGGTACGCCCTCATCAATTCGTTGGTCAATCACCCTATCGTGGAAGCGGTAGGTAACGCCGTTAATGCGAGCTTCGTACATATCGAGAGCGCCGCCGGGGACTTTGAACGGAATTACATAGTCGCCACCTTTGGCATTGCCCATCATCATCAGGAAAAGCTTCATCAAATCGGAAAGCATTGCGAGGCTCATTCCTAGCCCGCTGCTCCCCGTAGCCTCCACCGTGTAATCCTTGCGCGTGGCAAGGAACGGCGGCAATTCGACATAGTTCGAGCCGTCGAACCTTTCACCTACAGGCCTGTAATCCGAATTCGTAACGGTACGCACGGCATCGAAACGGAACGAAGTTGCGACGATTCTTTCCGCATCGAAATGCACGATTTTCTTTCCGGTGTATCGGATTGCATCTGCATGGACATTCACGCTTGCAGACAATCTCCTGCTTATATCTGCCCGCAGGGACACACTGCGGCGCACGTCCCTGACCGTGTCGGGATGGAGCGTCACGCCTATGCCGGGCGTTCGTTTCAGGTCTGCCCGAATCGTAACCTCCGTGTTTTTCGCGCCCCATATCGTTATGAGCCTGCCGTTTATCGTGCCATCATTGCCGTGCCCGCTGTTATCAATAAGGGTAAACGCAGGTTCGTTGCAGTTGTACCATGCGAGAAGGTCTGCTTCCGTGCCGTCGATTTCTGCCCCGATTTCGGATTCCTGAATTGCCTTGCCCCAAATCCTCAAATCGTAAAGAATCATCGAAGTCTTGAAGCTGTTCAAGGAACCGTATCCGATATAAACGGCATGATTCGCAACGGTGTTTGTGCCTATCGCATAGGACAGCGATTCCACGCCGTCAACGTACAGCGCGATAACAGCATTCTTGCCATCGCATACGGCGGTCAACCGGTGCGCCGCGCCGTCCGCAATATACGCACCCTTGATGTTGTCATTGACGATGCCAAGGCCTTCTTGGATAAAAGCCTGCCCGTTGCTCACACCGATACCAAAGTCCCGCGAATTCGCGCCCCCTGTCTGGAAGCCGAAGAAGTGCGGGGAATTCCAGTTATCACCGCCCCGCGTGTCCTTCGTGCTGATTACCATTTCCACGGTAAAGACGTTCCTGCCGCTCAGTATCGCCGGAAGCGTAACGTAAGCCGTGCCGTCGAACCGCCGCCCGACGGCTTGCGGGTAGGGGCTAAAGTACGTCCCGAAAAGCAGGGGCTTGACACTCTCTTTTTTCGGCTTCCGATACGTGCCATAGAGCAAGGGCTTAATGTTCTCGCTCTTTGCCTTGACATACGTCCCGTAGAGGAAAGGCTTGACCATCTCGCTCATACCCTATGCTCCCTTCTCTATCAGCTTGAATAGTTTTCCTCGACGACCGCAGCCGTTACGATTGTCCTGACTTCCAGTCCGACCGAGCGGTCATTCTGCGGCGGCTCGCCTGTGGTACTTGATGCCTTTATCCAGAATACTTTGTTGACGACCTCAATGGAATCCTCAATGGTCAATGTCGGCGTGAAGGTAGCAGCATTTGCCGCATTTGCGTC
>Ga0310694_10004376_pt1 | contig 13675 bp, 10 predicted proteins | sample 174DNAGHGhighgp2_FD_203884 | JGI IMG/M metagenome (GOLD analysis project Ga0310694, IMG submission 203884) | Sheep rumen microbial communities from Palmerston North, Manawatu-Wanganui, New Zealand - 1742 DNA GHGhigh gp2 (v2) (version 2) | ecosystem: Host-associated > Mammals > Digestive system... | reverse complement strand
ATCCTGAAAGGTTGTAGTTCAGGATCTCAACCTTGTGTTGTTTCAAGCGGCTCAGATGCTGAGCAGAAACACCTCAGCATGACGACGTTATGTATGTTAAGGAGATATTTTTATGCAAAAAGAAAATGCAAAAGGCGTTGTTAAATTAGTCTGTTTCCCCGGAGAGTTTTTATCCGGGGTCTCCCGCTTTTTTGTTTCTGACGGGAAAACTAGCGTGCGAAGTAAAATCGGGAGATGCCGGATAACAACCTTCCGGCAAAACACTGATTTTAATGTCGGGCTCACGCCCGACCTATCCCGCCCCTCGTCGCCCCGACCCTGCGGGCGGCAAAAACGGGGTATAGGGGCGGAATATCAGAGCGCCCCGTTATATCCCGCATTCGCCCGTCCGGCGAGGGCCGGGATGACGAACGGGGCAAGCGGTTTTACCTTAATAGAACTACTCGTCGTGGTGCTCATCATCGGCATTTTGGCAAGCGTGGCGTTGCCGCAATACCAAAAAGCGGTATTAAAAGCACAATTCAGCACACTCAAAGACCGCTCACGCGTGTTGGCTAATGCCATGCAACGGTATTATTTGGCAAACGGAACTTATGCTACGGAAATGGCAGAACTAGATATTGATTTTGCTATTTCACAAGAGAGTAAAGATACATATTCGTTTTACATTTATTTTGCTGATGGCAGTAATTGCGAAATGTATTTTCTAGACAGTAACCGTAACGCTATATGTTCAAAAGAAATTTTTGGTAAATGGGTAAGATATACGCAAGAATACTTTGGAGCGTATCAAATATGTACGGTATATAGCACCAACACAAATGATATGTTTAACAAAATGTGCCAAGCCGAAACAGGACAGACGACCGGAGATTGCTATACGAAATACTGTGATTATTATATTCCGCATTAGAATTTCCTTGCTATCCGTAAAGACGACACACTCTTTTCTCGTCATCCCGTAAGGTTTTTGTACGGGATATAGAAAAAAGTGTGCGCGTTTATAGAACTTACCAAGGCCGTACAAACGCCGGTCGTTGCAGACTAACACAATAGATGTTCGCCTGATTTTTCAAAATCGGGACGGCACGCCTCCCAAAAGACTAACATCGCGAAAGATAAGATGATTTTTCAAATTCGCTCCGTATTGCGTGGGCAAGTTGGGCGCATAGCCGTATCTCTATGATACGGCAAGCCCAAGGGACGCGCAAGACGGCAGAATTTGGAAAATTGTATATCAGTAGCAAGTAACAACGGCACAAACATAATGTTTGTGCCGTTGTACGCGTTTATAGAACTTACCAAAGTCGTTCTTATTGCTTAAAGAAACCCCAGAGATTGGCGTTATACACCCACCCCTTGCACGTTCCTTCTTTTGCATTTTCCGGCTCGTCAACAACTTGTATCCATTTGCCTTGGCGGGCTAAATACTTAAACGGATATCCCTTCTCTACGGTGCAAACGATATCGGCACTGGCCGAGGGCGATTTGCGCACGTTCAAATCCACTTTAGCCGACATCCCGCCGTTGGGGCTTAATAAATCAGCCGAAATCCAACCGGTATATCCTTCAAAATCTTTAATCATGACCCAACTTTTATCTTCGTTGGTTTTGATCATAACAACCGGCGTATAACGCCACGCATAAAATTTAATGGCGCATTTCGTACCGGCGCACGAGCGGATATTGGCACGTTTAGCGTTGACGCTGGCGTACTTTTGCGCAGCGGCCGGCAACACGGCAAAAACGGCGAAAGCGAGTAAGGCAATCAGTTTCTTCATAAAGTTATTTTCTCCTCTTGTAAATACACGACTACTTAATAAGTATAGCATATATTTTTTACCGTGCGTCAATTTTTATGGGTTATTTTAGACGTTTTCCCCCAAAAAAGTTATAATGAAAGAAATTCGCTTTTAGGGAGAAATTTATGAAAGAACAAGTAGAACAAGTCATCAACCAAATCCGCCCGATTTTACAAGCCGACGGGGGAGATATCCAACTCGTTAACGTGGACGAAACCTCCGGCGTGGTAACGGTTAAACTGCAAGGCCGCTGTGGCGGGTGCCCGCATGCACAACTGACGTTACAGGCCGTGGTGGAACGCAAACTCAAGGAAACGGTCCCCGGTGTGACATCGGTAGAACGTGCCTAACCATGGCTAAGATAGATTTACACACACACTCCGATTTTTCCGACGGCACTTCTTCGCCCGAAGAAGTCGTGCATGCCGCGTTGAAAGCAAGTGTAAAAATCTTAGCCCTGACCGACCACGATACCACCGACGGTGTTACCCGCGCCCAAGCGTTATGTAAGGAACACAAGTTACTTTTTACGCCGGGCGTGGAAATCAGCACGCGCGAGCACGACCAGTTACACTTTACCGGATATAATTTAGATTTACAAAATGCCGAGTTCCAAGCATTCCTGACCGAAAACCGCGAAAAACGCTTAACCCGTATCCGTAAAATTATTGCCAACTTGCAAAAAGCCGGGGTAGACATCACGGAACAAGATGTATTTGAACGGGCCTCTAATGTAGTGTCGCGCGCACATATCGCAGATGCACTAAAAGCCAAAAAAATTGCCTCCTCGCGCCAAGATGCGTTCCGCCGGTTTCTTGTCCCCGGTAAAGCGGGGTATGTACCTGCCGCCGGAGTAACGGCTATAGAAGCCATACAACATATCAAACGAGCGGGCGGAATTGCCGTAGTCGCCCATCCGGGCATTTCTGTTAGCGTATGGGACTTCCCCGCTTGGAAAGAAGCGGGCTTAGACGGGATAGAAGTATTTTATCCGGCTCATTCGCACGCGTTAAAACAAGAGTTGCTCGCTATCGTCCGCAAATACGATTTTTTGTGCACCGCCGGGTCCGATTACCACGGCCCCAAAGGCGGCCGTATTACCACCCCCGGGCTGAATCTGCCCGAGCCGTATTACGACCGTTTATACAGTAAACTATTCCGGGCATAATTATTGGATATAGAAAAAACCCCCGGTACTCGCCGTACGGGCGGAAGCGGGGGGTTTTTTGTGTGAACAAAACTATACTAATTAGCCGGCGCGGCATCATCCAAATCAGGGAGACGGTCCGATTTGGTATCTTTCTGCGCCTTTGAATTTTGTTTGATCGCCTGCACAAGACTGGACTGAGAGAGCAATCCTCCCGTCAATCCCAAACAGAGGATCAGGGCCCCTAGCGAAATTCCGACAAGCGCTAAGTTATTATCTTGTAACCAACTCTTAATCCCCCAAGTAGCCAACGAACTGGGAATCATGGTATAACCCATCCATAATTGAGATTGGCGTTGGGAATCCGGGTCTATATCTTTGATATATTTGGACACTTGTGAGAAGAAATTCCCGATACCGATACACGCGATAAAAGCACTCGTTAATACCAGCGGCGTGCTTCCGCCAAGTATCCCCGCCATCATCAGGCCTATGCCCAGTATGGTGGAGGAAGAAGATACCATATACATCGTACCGGGCCGAAGTTGCATACGCGACATCCAATTCCCGATATACCGGCTGGCCGCCATCGCCACATACCATAGCGAAGAAACCGCCCCGATTAAAGCAATATCCGGGCTGCTCCCTTCCGGCGTGAAGAGAGATTTAACCTCAAAAGAAAACCCGGTAGCCACCCCCATCTCGGTAAAGGTAAACAGCGCCATTGCCCCTAAAGCAGCCCAAAGGACGGTTGAGAACCGGGGAGGCCAGTCTCTGGGTCCTTCCACTTGATCCAAGGTCTCATTAAACATTTGTTCCATTTTCTGCGCTTGTTCTTGCGACAAACCGAGTTGATTTACCAGTTCATGCCAATACTGTTTGGCCCAAATGGCTTTTCGCTCACGGACGTCCTGATCGTTTAAGTTCTTGTCTTGACGGATGACGGAAGAAGTCCATTTTTCAAGCAATTTATATAAGTCGCGGACTTTATCTTTTACTTGCTTGGCGGTAGGCGCCTCTTTGCCTTGCCATAGCGAAATCAAGGTGTTTTCCATAAAGTTTTCAACTTGCTCTTGTAACATATTCGGGTCGTTGGGAATGTTCTCTTTCAAATTTAAGGAAAACACTTTGATAGTGGTTATCAAGGTGGTCAGCGCAAACACGGGGAACATGTGTCTAAAGTCAAAGTGTTCCCCGCTTAGCAAGTTCACTAAAAACGGCGAAGCGAAAAATATAATCCCGCCCAGGTTTTTCCACATCTGAGAGGTAAGACGCCACGATAATTCCCCGCGGTTTTGGTTTTTCTTAAAACTGTCTTTAATGGCTTCTCCCAACCGATTTTGTACTTGTTGCAAACGAGCCCGAAACCAAGCCCTGTCATAGGTAACAGATTCTGAAGCGGCGTCTTTGGCCTTTTTAGCATCCTTTGTTTTCAGGTTAGCCACAATCAACGGGTCCTGTCCGATACGCGCCATATTCGTGCCTATCGTTACCAAGGTTAAGGACAGCAGGAACGGAATTAAAGTCGTGTTCCAACTCATTTGAGGCAGTAACAAACTAAATACCGCCGCTCCCACATACCCCAGTTCCATCATCAACAAGCCGTTACGTACCAAAGAGGCATCATTATAATGTTTTAATTTGCTTCTAAAAATTGCCGAAAATGTATAAGGAATCAGGTTGTTGATAACAAGCAACGCGCCTACGGCTTCCGCCGCGCTCAACGCACCGCCGGCTAAGGGAACTAATAATGCCGCCAACGTTTTACCGATACCTAACATATTGAAAGATAAATACTTCGTAATCCAATTCATTTTATTGCCGGTTGCGTGGAAAACTAAGGTAAAAGGCGTATTAGGCAAGGCCTGTAACATGGCTACCCATTCCCGGATATTTCCTTTAGGCAAGCGAACGCGGAAATTATCCAACATGACCGCCATTTTACCGTATTGGCTATAATATATAGAACCATCTTTATTGACTCTGAGTTTCCCCATGTCGCTCAAGACATCTTTGGGAAGCAATGACTTTTCTACTTGTGCTTTAACCGGGACCTTGCTTGTTGCATTGTCCCCCAATTCTATATCCAATACGACCCAGTTGTTCTTGCGGACAAACGACTTAGATTCTATTTTGATAACTAACGGATGGGTCAGCGTTCGCATCTGGGCCGGACTTTGTAAAAATTTCCACAAAGCCCCATCCGTATTTACTAACTCAAGGTAAAAACTCCTTAATTTGCTTGAGCCTCGGTTGTAACTGCGTAATTCAAAACCATTACCTTCGGATAAGGTTAACCGGTTATAACCGGATGTTTCAAATGCCGGGTCCATTACCATTTTGACGTTGTCTAAAATACGCTCTTGTTTAGGCTCAACCGTAAACTTAAAATTCGCTTCTCGTTCTGCTTCGTATCCTTTGGCAGTGGCGGGCCCTCGGGAAATTTTTCCGGCAGAAGAATTGCTTGCGGGCGTTTGTTTTGTATTTTGTTCCTGAGATTTGGCATTCGCTCCGACTATTACCGGACCAAAACCCGCCAGCAAACTGGTCCCGGCTAATAACGTATTGCTGGCCGGGGTGGCCGTCAAACCTAATACATTGAACACGGCAAGACCCGCCACGGTCATTCCCAAGGTTATCGCCGCGCCGCGGCCAAACGTTTGCGGATTTATTTTTAAGTTTAAGGAATTAAAAATCTTCGTCCACGAAAACGCGCGCTCTTGCAGAGGGGCTGTTTCTTCGTTTCCGGAAGTCAACGGGGCCGTTTGCACGGCGGATATAGATGGTGCAGATGCACTTTGCCGCCAGTTTTCTGTCCGCATATCTACGCCCGTCAACTGCGCCAATTTATTATACGGAGAGTGTACCTGATGTCCATACGCACCCGGTTCGCGCAAAATACCCGTAACCGCCGGGAAGCCCCACGTTAGACCGCCAAACCCGGCTAAACTGCCCGCCGTTTGGGTGGTTTTGCCCAAATTGCCGATAGTTTGTGTGGCTTTTCCTACGGTGTTTGCGCTTTGGGCCGTACGGCTAAAAACACCCGCACCCCGTGTTAATTGCCCTAACGCGCGTCCGGCTTGCATCATTTCTACTTGCGCTACTGCGGGAGAGTACAAGGGGGCGATGGTGCCGGCCGGCAATATCGGAGTCATATAAGTAGCCCGGCCGCGCAAGGCATAGTTGATATTTTCTTTGGCAAGTGCAAAACCCACACGCTGGTTAATCCACCAATCATGCAGACGGGTACCCCAACTTCTCGCAACAGCCGGATTTTCCACCGCTTTCCAACGGCCCATCTCCGACCAACTGCCAAAGTGTCTGACAAATAATCTTCCGTCATTAACGGCTACCACACTTCCCGTAGGATAATTTCCGCGGACTTCCACCCCGTCCATACCATAATACCAGCCACCGCGTTCTACATAAACAACGTTTATATTTTTGCCTTTCAAAGCCCCATTACGCAAACTTTGAATTTGCGTTTGGATACCTTCCACATCTACCGCAGCCGTTTCTTCAGCCGCCACCGCACCAACCGGGCGCGGCATGACAGGTTGTTGCGCAACCGTTGTACGCGCCGTGCGGGAAGCAGCCCCGGCTGCGCCCCCCCCGTTACCGCCTACGGTTTCGGTAAAAAGTTCTTCTGTTACTTCCACGGTTCCTGTTTTGACGCCGCCCGCTTTTACGGGAGTTGCCGTTCCCGTACGCGTATTATAGCGCAACGTATTTCCTTGCGCATCTTCTACCAAAAGTTCTTCCGGCATTTGAGCGACATCACTTTGACGGGCTTGTGTAGTAGTACCGCTCTTTTCTGCCCGGCTCGCAGTTTTCGCTTGCGATGCGCTAGCCCGGCGCGTGTTCCCCGGTGCGGTCTTTTTCGCCTTCGCTTTTACATGGGCCTTCGTCGCTTTTACACGTTGACGCGTTACCCCGCGCGCTTTCATATTCGCACGTACGTTATTGAGCACTCTCCCATGCCCCGTTACCCGTATGCGCGCCACGCGTATCGCACGAAGATTGGCGGCATGCCGCATTAACGCGCCCGCCCCACGCACAATGGACGGAACGCTCATCACCAGCATTCCCATAAACACTGCTGTTAAAAAGATGTCTCCCCAAAAACCTAACTGTTGTACCTTGTGATTGTCTAACGAACGCCGCAATTTCGCTTCATCTTTCCCGCGTGCCTTAAAACCCGCGGCTACCCCGGCCAAATTGTTCACACGGCGTTGCGTTCCTTCGTTCAAATCCCACCAATCTGCATTGTATAACGGCTTGTTCACACTCGTCTGCGGTAATACGCTGTATATACCCACTATCAACGGCATGTGTAACTTGTCCCCCATTCCGTTCAAATGCTTGTGCTGTAAATACGTTTCCTTGATGCGCTTTATTAACCCTCTTGTCTGATACCCTTTGTACGACGCTATCATTACGCCAATGTCTTCCAATACGTTTCCGTATGGCAAATTGTACTTTACTTGTATGTCCGGTATCGCGTTTTGGGCATTGTCTATATTAAAATCACTCAACCCGTTCGCTTTCGCTTCTTTCCGATCCACGTATTGCAACTTAATACCCGTCTCGTTCAAATAGTTCCCTGCTCCGCCGCGAATCGCATTGACCCCTGCTATACCTTTCTTGTTCCACTCCTCTAAACTCAGTAACTTTAATATCTCTTTGAGCCCGGCATACCACTTCCGCTCTTTGACTGTATCTTTCATCAATAAATCATAAATCTTGTTCACACTTGTCGGAGTGTCTATCATCAACAAACTGCCTATACCACTCTGCAACGCTATCGCACCAAAATCTTCATCATACACTTCCTTTACCGTCTTATATATCAGGTTTGACGCTTCCGCACTTCCGCGCTCTGCATTCAAATATAACGACCCGTATAGCACCATTGCTTCACTTAATTTCTCACACGTTTCACGCGCCGCACGGTCTTTCTCCCATACCGTTCCTAAAGAAACTACCTTGCTTCCATGAAACGTCCGCTGAAATCCGTTCGCTCCGTTACACTTTCCGTTTCCATGTTTCAATATCGTCTCTAAAAATGTCTTCAAATCTTCCCGGTCTATTGATGAAACATCATAAACCTCTACAATACGCGACACATAATAAGTGTAAGTAATATACTCATCTTCGTCTACTTTGTTGCGCCCTTTCATTAAATCATTTAACGTCCACCGTAATACCCCGTGCGCAAACGCGATTAAATCATAATTTTCCGTCTTATTTTTATCCCACTCCATGTGTATCGGCACTTCATACCGTTCCCCGCTGCTCACCGCTTTGCGTAATTGCGCTATTTTGCCCGCATCTTCCCATATCCAACGGACTTCCGCTTCAAAATTCCCGGTGCACCCGAGTTTCCCATATTGATTTGCCTCACAAAACCGCATCCCCGCCGCTACGTCTTTGCGCTCTTGTTCATAGGCACGCCGATACTCCGCCAAATAATCGGTGTACACCGCATCTACATACGCTTCGTCATTCCATTTGTCGGCAGAAATAAGTTCTTTTTTGATTTGTTCCCGGTTTAAGGCCCCCGCAAAAACAAGTTGATTGCGCATCTGCTCAACCAATTTTTCTTTCCACAGAGAAGATGAAGCAGACTGTACTTGTGCCAAGGCAGGGGACACGCTGCTGACAAGGATACAAATACTCAAGCACACAGACATTAAAGCACGCATAAGGGCTCCTTTCTTATATTTTGCGAAATAAGCAGACAAAAAAATAGGCCCAAAGGACCTAATTTTATTTGTCTTTTGGGCCTATCTTCAAATAGGCATTTTTTGATACAACTATCTTGTATGAAACACAATGTGGGCTGAAAAAAAGGATATACTATCTCCGCCCCTTGAAGCCGGCTACTGCTCGGCTTGGGCTTGCACTGGTACTTCCGCTTGAGACGGCTACAGCACATACGAAGACTCCTTAAATTATTGCTCCGTATTTATTGTACCAAAAAAGACAAACCCTGTGCAATTTTTTTTGATTTTACGACGGGAAAAACAGAGTTAACCTAACTTGTTTCTTAGCGCGCGGACCACCGCTTGCGGCACGAAAGAAGAAACATCCCCGCCGGCTAACGCCACTTCTTTTACGGCGGACGAACTAACATACTTCCACGTCACAGAAGCGGGCAAAAAAACGGTTTCCAATCCCGGGCAAAACCGGACATTAAAATAAGCCGCCGCCAATTCCGGCTCTATATCTTGTGCGCCGCGCACGCCGCGCACCAAAATTTGTACGTCGTGTTGACGGGCATAATCGGCCAGTAATCCGTCCGCTGTTTGCACGCAGACGTTGGATAGTCCGGCCGTGGCTTGGCGCAACAACTCCACGCGCTCTTGCAAGGAAAACAGCGGCTTTTTCGTGCTGTTTTGCATCACTAACACCGTTAGGCCGCCAAACAATTTAGCGGCGCGGGTAATAATATCCAAATGTCCGTTCGTCACGGGGTCAAAACTGCCGGCATACAGAGCACGTATCATAAAAAATTCTCCTTACGTTGTAGCGCTAACTTTTTATATGGTATCATAATTTTATGATAAAAAATCCGTTTTCCGATGAAATTTATACACGCCGCACCCGTCCGCTGGCGTCCGATTTGCGCGGTGAATATTTCCGCGACCAAACGAAAATTATTCACTCGTTACCGTTCCGCCGGCTCAAACACAAAACGCAAGTATTTTTTGCGCCCGACAACGACCATATTTGCACCCGCATTGAACACGTCTTACACGTAGCGACTATTGCCGCCACCATTTGCCGCGGACTTAACAAAAGCGGAAACTGGAATTTAAGCGAGGATATGGCGTATGCTATCGGCCTCGGACACGATATTGGACACGCCCCCTTCGGCCACGAAGGAGAGCGCGCTATCAATATGTGTTTACCGGACGGGCACAAACCGTTTTTACACGAGGTGAACAGTTACCGTGTGGTAGAACATTTGGCTAACTACGGCGAAGGCCTCAATTTGACGTTTGCCGTTAAAGACGGTATCATTTGCCACTGCGGCGAAGATTACGATAATAACCAACTGCGCCCCGCCAACACGCCCAACGATTTGGAAAACATCTTCGGACGCAACCAAATGCCCTCCACCTATGAAGGGTGCATTGTACGTTTATCGGATAAAATCGCCTATTTGGGCCGCGATATTGAGGACGCGATTAAAGCCGATTTGATTACGCTAGACGATATCCCGCAGGAAGTGCGCGAGGAACTCGGCGAGAAAAACGGGGAAATCATCAACACACTGACGTTGGATTTAATCAATCATTCCAAAGACAAAGATTGTATCGGATTTTCGGACGCGAAATTTGAACTTTTGTCGCAACTGCGCGTATTTAATTACAAACGCATTTACGATAACGAACAAATGCGCCAACGCAAAGAAACCATTTGCAAGTGTATCGCCGATTTATTTACGTATTTCCGCCACATTTTCGGCCGGTATCAATTTGATTATGACGGCTATGAAAAAGAAGGAAAACAAACCGCGCATAATTTTGCTAATTACATGAAATCTATGCAAAAGGTCTACGGGCAAGACGAAACGCAATTAGACGATATTATTGCCGATTACATTTCCGGCATGACCGACTCGTATGCGTTAGACGTAATGGAAGACGTCATTTTGCCAAGTTCCATTAAATTTCTAAACTACAATCACGCTATCACACAAGTCCGGTAAAAAAGGTTCTCATAAACCGAATTGGTAAAACCCCGGAAGTTAGACCGGGGTTTTTGTAAAATAAAACGGTGTACTACATAGCGTATATACGCAAGTTATTTTCATCAGACAGCAAGTCCCCGGCTTTCATAATTTTCTGACAAAAACCACCAGGTGTTCCTTTGTAATAATAATGCCATTCCAGACACCGCCACGTGTCTGTTTTGTAACTAACCGACATCCCACATCCTTTATACTTACCTGACACGAAATAAGTTGCAGTAGAACTTCCCCAGAGTTGAATTTCAAATAAATTATTATATGCCCCGGGCCCTGTAAAAAGCCCTCCCAATACCGTTCCCTCTGTAAAACCGTCAAAACCGACAGCCAATTCATTCAATTCCGTAGCGGCAGTACCGTTTGCCAAAAAATACGCATTTTGCGCCGTTGCCACACTACGCATAAAAGTTTGCATATTGGAGGCACGGCTTTTCCACACGGCTTTTTCATACTGCGGCAACGCCACCGCGGCGAGTATGCCGATAATGAGAACAACCACCAATAATTCAATGAGTGTAAAACCCTTATTAGATGTCGGGTTGACACCCGACCTATAAGGCCTGTAACGAAAGTTAGCATATAGATCGGGCGTGAGCCCGACATTAAAATTAGTGCTCTCACCCCAAACCGCGGCATTAACCGCTTGGCCGCGCCCCGGCTTGGAATGACAACTTATTTTTACGTCGGGTTTCACCCGACCTATAATTACTTTTACTACATTTTCTTTTTGCATACATTTTTCTCCCGCCGCGTTCGTCACCCCGAACCCTGCGGGCGGCATAAGCGGGGTATAACGCGGCTTTTTATTTATCATCAAATAAAATGTAGCAAAAAAAAAAACGATGTCAAGTTTTATTTTTTTCTGTTGGAAAGAAAACAACGCAACGACAATTATAGGTCGGGTGCAACCCGACGTAAATCAAAACCCATCTCTTCCGGCTTACGTCGGGCTCACGCCCGACCTATAAGGGCTGTTACGCAAGTTAGCATATAGGTCGGGTGTAAACCCGACGTTTTCAACAAAGTAATATATTGTCGGACTTACGTCCGACCTACAAGAGCTGGCATCGGAAAAGCGAAAAAGGGGTTGACACATCAAAAAAAAAAACGATAATAGTTGTAGCCGGGAAAAACATTCAAATAAGGTCATCCTGAAAAGTCTTTGTTCAGGATCTCAGCCGCTTTCTAAAACATAGTAAGGTTGAGATGCTGAGCAGAAACACCTCAGCATGACGACGTGAAATGTTAAGGAGAATTTTTTATGCAAAAAGAAAAGCAATTAAAAAGTTGTTGTAAAAATAGTCTGTCATCCCGTGAAGTTGTTGCACGGGATCTTCCTCATCCGTTGTTGTTAGGGCAAGAGGAGAAACAACCTTGTTTTACAAGGGACGTGGGAGATCCCCGAGTCCTAGCCGGACGGGCAAACTCGGGGATGACAGGCCTTTTTTATCACGGCAACAACGCCTTTACGCTTATAGAATTATTAGTCGTGGTGCTCATCATCGGCATCCTCGCCGCGGTGGCCTTACCGCAGTATCAAAAAGCAGTAGAAAAAAGCCGCGTAACCACGCTTTTGTCTGCCATGAAAACTATTGCCGATGCCCAAGACGCATACTATTTGGCTAACGGCGAATATTCACGGGATATTGATACGCTTTCCGTGGATATGCCCGCCGGATCAGAAAAATTATCAACATCAGGATATCGGCTACCAACCGGCTCAAAAATTTCTATGATAAGCGACTATGATAACATCATCTACGGAAGCACAACACGCATCCAAATTGATTGGATATTGCCGCACGGAACAGGGAATTTACTACCGCCCGGAATTTATTGCGGGGCCGATCCGACAGATTCGGTGGGAGTCCAAGTATGCAAAGGGTTTGGAAGTCATAATCGTAAAGGCAGTCGTGGCTGTGGAGTGTTTACTCAGCCGCCCATACAGTGTGATTTTTACCAAATTTCGCTCTAATAGATCTGCTAAAAACTGCGCGTAACACCAAGTTACGCGCCGTATCATCTGCACAAAATATTTTTTTACACCAGTAACACAAGCCCCCACACAACAAATACGCCCATTAGCGCAAATGCCACCGCCACCGGCACGATCGCAAACACCCAGGCCAACAGCGCACGGATGTATGATACGTGATAGGCGCGTTTAACTGCGCGTACTAAATATCCTAATTGAAGTACAAACACAATCAGTAATGCAAGCGGCGCAAGGCGGCCCAACTGCGCAAGAGGCAATGCGGCCGAAATCAGCGCAAAAGCAATCAAGAGTCCTTTGATAAATCCGGCCGAGCCAATCAGCACAAACAATTTAGCAGGCGACGTTTGCACGTTTGAAAAGTCCAAAAAGAACCCGCAAAAAGACGCGATAAAACATCCTGCCGTCAGTTCGGCCGCAAACACTACTGCCAATTTTATCAGCAGGGCCAAAACGGACAAACCGTCACCAATATTAAAAAACAACACCCACCCCAACGCGGCGGCCAAATAGCCCACACACGCCAGCGCAAACGAACGTTTTTGCAACAACGTCTGCACCGCTTGTTCCGGGGAGTTCATGTAATCAAAATATAATCTTAATACATTCATAACGCTTAATTGACCCACAAATACGATACGCTGGGCGTAGAAAGCAGTTGTAATTGTTTAGCAAGCGATTGGTTTTCCATGCTAGAGCCGAGCGAAAACACAAACTCACGCAAATTCGTACTGCGCTGGTTAATGATTTCGGGGTCAGGCAAGCCAACCAGTTCGCCGGCCAGTTTACGCGCTTCTTCTTCGCCGCCGAGTTTATCCACAAACCCAATATTAAAAGCACGCTGTCCGGTAAAAACACGCCCGTCGGTATATTCGGTTAAATCTTCCGCCTTTACATTAGGCCGGCCCGCTTTGACGGCTGCAAAAAATTGGGTATAGGTATCGTTTACCATGTCTTGCAAAATGGCTTTTTCGGCA
>Ga0310694_10004372_pt1 | contig 13681 bp, 9 predicted proteins | sample 174DNAGHGhighgp2_FD_203884 | JGI IMG/M metagenome (GOLD analysis project Ga0310694, IMG submission 203884) | Sheep rumen microbial communities from Palmerston North, Manawatu-Wanganui, New Zealand - 1742 DNA GHGhigh gp2 (v2) (version 2) | ecosystem: Host-associated > Mammals > Digestive system >... | reverse complement strand
AGTGTGGATTACGTCAACCAACGCGGTCAACTCCTATATTGGGTGGACACTCCTCCGTACATCGCAACAACAATCACAGAAAATAGCATCGTCAAGGAATCTACCCCCAACATCACAGTCACAAACATCGCTGCCGACGGCAAGCAGCATATGCTTCATATCCTGTTCAACGGTGCCAATAGTTGCGAAGACTCTATTCCATTCACGGCAGCACTCTCACAATTTATTGACTCGGTTGTCGTTTCTAGTGTTCCGGCATCCGTCGTTTGTGACCAGACATCCTACACGGCAAATGTAGCTGTCTATATGCCGTTTGACGCGACAGGCAAGAACATCACTCTTACATATGAAGGTACAAGCACTACCATCCCTGTATCCGGCAACCCGACTACAACGACATTAACATTAACCACCGTGGATGCTAAAGGACTCACCATCACCGCCAACTATTCCGACGCAACGGAATGTATTGCCACAAGCAACTATTTCGATGCTCCCAAACGCTGGAGTTGCGACAAGGACACAGCACATATCTGTCTGAACGACAGTTATACTTGGCATGGGAACAACCTCTCACCTGCTACTGCAGGAACATATGACTATACCGACAATTACGACCAATTGCATCTCGTCGTTCACGACCTGCCTCAAGTAAGTCTGTTATCTGCCGATATCATATGCGATAGCGAAAATGAGATCCGTCTGCCGTTTGTAGTCAGCCGAGGAACACCAAATAAACTTGACATCACTATTGGAACTCATACTTTCAATGTCATTCCAGGCACATCGGATACGATTGTGCTCCCCCGTCCGACAGATATACCGGCGGGAACATATACCGCTTCCGTTAACGTACAAGATACACTTGTGACATGCAATAGTCAGGCACAAACTACATTTATCATTGCTGCCGGAGACCTTATGTATAGCAAGTGGACAGATCTGCTCTTCATTGACAACTCATCCAACCACTTCGTGGAGTACCAGTGGTTTGAGAACGGTGCTGAACTTGCCGGAGAGACACAACAACGGCTCTACCATCCGGGCGGTCTTTCCGGGACCTACTTCTGCCGCTTGACCACAACGGATAGTCTCACTATCTACACTTGTGAACAAACTTTCGATGAAGTAACACCAAGCCGAACTATCAATGGAGAGGACGCACAAGTGACATCAACGACCGTCTATGACCCAATGGGACGTATCATTCCGGGTACACCATCCAATGGTATTTATATCATTCTCGAAGAAGTGAACGGCGAAAAGAGGGCTCGTAAGATTGCAATCTATGAGTAAGAAAAAAGCAGCATATTACGTTGTGTGGAGCGGCAAAACACCTGGTATCTATGACAACTGGGAAGACTGCGAAGCACAGGTGAAAGGGACAATGGGAGCGAAATACAAGGGTTTCGCTTCCCGTGCCGATGCAGAACAAGCACTTGTCAATGGTCCTGAAAAACATATTAAGAGAAGAGACAAAGAGCTTGACAACCATCCGCTATCTGCCTTTAGTAATCCACCCATTCTTCCTGCTCTCGCGGTCGATGCCGCATGCAGCGGTAATCCCGGGGTGATGGAGTTTCAAGGTGTGATTGCGGACACGGGAAAGGTGGTCTTTCATAGAGGACCTTACCAAGGCGGAACGAATAACATCGGCGAGTTCCTTGCTTTAGTCCTTGGTTTGGCTTACTTAAAACAAAACAAACTCTCCTGGGCTCTCTATTCGGACAGCCGGACGGCACTCGCATGGCTAAAAAAGGGACATGCAGAGACCAAACTCGAATGGAACGCCGATAATCAGGACCTCTTTTTCACGCTCCGAAAAGCCGAACAATGGCTTCACGACAACACATGGGAAACCCCTGTATTCAAGTGGGACACCAAAGCATGGGGGGAAATTCCTGCCGATTTTGGACGAAAATGACAAAATGAGATTACAAAAATTATTTTTTTATACGAATTATTTTCGTATATAAAAAATTTATAGTAATTTTGTACCGGCTTTGAAAAACAGTTATTAAACAACGTCAAATAATTTCTAACAAAAATAAACAAATTAAAAACAATTTTTATTTCTATGACAAAAGTAGCAATTAACGGCTTTGGCCGTATTGGTCGTTTGGCATTCCGCCAGATGTTCGAAGCTGAGGGTTATGAGGTAGTTGCAATCAACGACTTGACCAGCCCGAAAATGTTGGCTCACCTTCTGAAATACGACACCGCTCAAGGTGGTTTCGCAGGCAAGTTCGGTGAGGGAAAGCACACTGTAACTTACAAGGACGCTGTTCTCGCTGAGGACGGCAAGACTGTTGTTACTCCGGGTTCGATCACAGTTGACGGCAAGGAGATCACTATCTATGCTATGCCTAACGCTGCTGAGCTTCCTTGGGGCAAGCTCGGTATTGATGTAGTTCTGGAGTGCACCGGTTTCTATACCAGCAAGGCTAAAGCTGAGGCTCATATTCAGGCAGGTGCTAAAAAAGTTGTTATCTCTGCTCCGGCAGGAAACGACCTTCCGACCATCGTTTACAACGTTAACCACAAGACTCTGACTCCGGCAGACAAGGTTATCTCTGCTGCTTCTTGTACTACCAACTGCTTGGCTCCTATGGCCGCTGCTCTGCACAAATACGCTCCTATCCAGAGCGGTATCATGAGTACTATCCACGCTTACACCGGTGACCAGATGATTCTTGATGGTCCGCAACGTAAGGGTGACCTCCGTCGTAGCCGTGCAGGTGCACAGAACATCGTTCCTAATAGCACCGGTGCTGCAAAAGCAATCGGTCTCGTTATTCCTGAACTGAACGGCAAACTCATCGGTAGCGCACAGCGCGTTCCGACTCCAACCGGTTCAACCACTATCTTGGTTGCTGTTGTTAAAGGTAAAGACATCACCAAAGAGGGCATCAACGCAGCTATGAAAGCTGCTCAGACCGAGAGCTTCGGTTACACCGAGGATGAGATCGTTTCGAGCGATGTTATCGGTATGCGTTTCGGTTCGCTCTTCGATGCTACCCAAACTATGGTAGCTAAGATCGACGAGGATACTTATCAGGTACAGGTTGTTAGCTGGTACGACAACGAGAACAGCTACACCAGCCAGATGGTACGTACGATCAAGTACCTCGCAGAGCTTCGTTAAGCCACTTTATCAGTCATGCATGATTGATACAAAACAGACGTCCGGAAGGGCGTCTGTTTCTATTTTATCCACTATAATGCATCTCTTGATACAAAATGTTAAGATTTTTTGCACAATTATTTGCATATATCATTTTTTTTTATTAATTTTGCGCCAAAATTGAATTTGAAAAGAAGGAGGATGCCGAAAATCCAATAAAGAGTAGGCACAACTTAATATTTTATAAACTATGGAAGAAGTTAAACAAGAAGTTGCTCAACCACAGCCGCAGCCACAACCACAAGTGCAGCCGCAGCAAATCATTATCAACCAGCAGGCTCCTGCACCGCAGAAAAACGGTTTGGGTGTAGCCGGTTTTGTATTGGCATTGTTAGGTCTGATTTTCTGCTGGGTTCCGGTTCTCAACTGGATTCTTTGGATATTAGGTCTTATTTTCTCTATTATCGGTATGTTTAAGAGGCCGAAAGGATTGGCTATTGCCGGTTTGGTTATCTCTTGCATCGGATTGATAGTTGATATCTTGATTGCAACTGTATTTGCTGCTGCACTTTTTAGCTAATACAATCCCTGCAAACTATTTAAGGCATCGGTTTCATTCGGAATCGGTGCTTTTTTCTTCATATTTAGTCAAACGAACGATTATTTTTTGCTTTTTTTTGTGTAATTGAAAAAAAAGCAGTACCTTTGCAGTCCCAAAAGACTCACACGACAAATTACAAATTTTATGAAAAAGATTATTTTTACAATTGCAGCAATGGCACTACTGACAACATCATGCGGCACAAAGAATCCAAACGCCGCACAGACAACAGGCATTGATTTGGCAAACTTGGACACAACAGCCATTCCACAGAACGATTTTTATCAGTTCGCATGTGGCGGATGGATGGCGAACAACCCGCTTACAGCCGAATACAGCCGTTTCGGTTCGTTCGACAAACTGGGTCTCCAGAACCTGGAACAAGTAAACGGACTTATTCAAGAGATTGCAGCAGAGAAACATGAACAAGGTTCGATTGCGCAGAAGATAGGCGACATCTATAATCTCGCAATGGACACCGTGCGCCGTGACAAAGAAGGAATTGCACCGGTACAGCAGACGCTCGCGGAAATCGAAGCTATCACCTCCCGTGACGAACTATCGCAAGCGCTCGGAGCGGCAATGGATTTCCAACTTTGGGCTATGTACGTGGATGCAGACGCTATGAACAGCAAGATGAACATCCTGAATTCCTATCAAGCAGGATTCTCTCTCGGCGAGAAAGAGTATTATCTTGATGACGATGAGCACACGCGCTCTATCCGTGAGGCATATGTAGCTTACGTAGAGAAGATGTTCGGCCTCTTCGGAATTGAAAATGCAGCAGAAAAAGCGAAGACTGTGCTCCGTATGGAAACCCGTTTGGCGAAAGCCGCCTACTCGAATGTCGAACTACGCGACCCACAGAGAAACTACAACAAGATGTCGGTGGACGATTTGCAGGAACTGGTACCCCAAGTCAACTGGAAAGTCTATTTCGACGCCCTCGGAATAACACTTGACAGCCTTTCCGTAGGTCAGATACCTCATCTTCAGGAAGCAGGCCGCATGCTTGCAGACGAACCGCTTGAAGACCTCAAGACTCTCTTCTACTGGCAGGTCATCGAAGGTGCTGCATCATACCTCACTACTGATATTTATATGACATCATTTGATTTCTACGGCAAAGTACTTTCGGGTCGCGAGGAACCCTCACCACTATGGAAACGCGCCGTGGGTGTTGTAAACGGTACGCTCGGAGAAGCTGTCGGCCAGATGTATGTTGCCAAATATTTTCCTGAGGAGAACAAAGCACGAATGCTGGCTCTCGTTCATAACTTACAGAAAGCCCTGGGTATACGTATTGAAAACCTCGCTTGGATGAGCGATGAGACCAAAGCAAAAGCGTTGGAGAAACTGAACGCCATCACCATTAAAATTGGTTATCCGGACGAATGGCGCGACTATAGTAAACTGGATATCAATGCAGAAGACAGTTATTATGCGAATCTCCAGCGCGCCGCCAAGTTTGAACAAGACTATAGCCTCAGTTTCCTTGGAAAACCGGTGGACAAAAAGAAATGGTACATGACACCGCAGACAGTGAACGCCTATTACAATCCTTCTTCCAACGAGATTTGTTTCCCGGCCGGTATTCTTCAGTACCCGTTCTTCGATATGAGTGCTGATGATGCCTTCAACTACGGTGCAATAGGTGTTGTTATCGGACATGAGATGACTCACGGGTTCGATGACCAGGGATGCCAGTTCGACAAGGATGGCAATATGTCCAATTGGTGGACGGCAGAAGACAAAGCCGCTTTTGATGCCCGCACGAAAGTCATGGAAGAAGCCTTCAATCGGATTGAAGTCGCACCCGGAGTACACGCTAACGGAGCTTTCACTCTTGGAGAGAACATCGCCGACCATGGAGGTCTGCAAGTGTCCTATCTCGCGTTCTGCCTCAATGAGGAGAATAAGCCCGAGTCTGAACGGCTACAGGAGCGTGATGGTTTCACGCCCGCACAACGTTTCTTCCTTGCCTATGCTAACGTATGGGCAGGAAACATCCGTCCTGAGGAGATTCTGCAACGCACGAAGTCCGACCCCCACTCGCTTGGACGCTGGCGCGTGAACGGCGCACTTCCTCACATCAATGCTTGGTACGAAGCATGGAATGTGACACCTGAATCTCCGATGTTTATCGCACCCGAAGAAAGAGTATCTATCTGGTAAAATTCTGACGGAAGCATCAAAAAAAACAGAGCCTTCGTAACGAGGGTATACAGAAAAAGCTTGCCTATCCATAAGGCACTTGTAAACAAAAAAGGATTGTAGCTATTGACGTTGCAATCCTTTTTTATGAATAGTTGGTAAAGGGGATACAAAAAAATAGCACATATGTAAGTTTTTCACCACATATGTGCTATTTTTATTAAGTCAAACTCTTGGCAGAGGGTTATTCAGTACCCTCATAAAGTATGCCACTTTTTCGTTTTTTTAACGGCTTCTATTACTTTACTAATTTGCCTGTCGTATCATACATCCTCTCTCCAAGGAGGAAATATACCTTTCCTTCGCGAAGCACTTTCTGAATGTTGATACCTGAAGAAATGTCATCTATTGCCGTCGTTTCCTCAGCAGCTTTTTTGAGGTCTTCGTACGTTTTCTCAGCTGCTTCGAGAGTAGCGAGTTTGGTAACCAATGCTTTCTGGTCGTCAGTCAGGGCATCGTATGCACCGCGAGCGGCATCAATCAGAGCCTTCGAAGCATCGGTATATTCAACTACTCCGATAGCATTGATCTTATCGTCCACACCCTTGGCTGCGGCTTTGTCAGCAGCTTCTTTCTCAGCAGCGGCTTTGAGGTCTGCATACGTTTTCTCTGCGGCTTCAAGGGTAGCGAGCTTCGTAACAAGAGCTTTCTGGTCTGCCGTCAGGGCATTGTAAGCTGCACGAGCGGCATCAATCAGAGCCTTCGAAGCATCGGTATATTCAACTACTCCGATAGCATTGATCTTATCGTCCGCTCCCTTAGCTGCAGCTTTGTCAGCAACTTCTTTCTCTGCTGCGGCTTTGAGGTCTGCATACGTTTTCTCTGCGGCTTCAAGGGTAGCGAGCTTCGTAACAAGAGCTTTCTGGTCTGCCGTCAGGGCATTGTAAGCTGCACGGGCGGCATCAATCAGAGCCTTCGAAGCGTCTGTATATTCAACTACTCCGATAGCATTAATCTTATCGTCCGCTCCCTTGGCTGCGGCTTTGTCTGCAGCTTCTTTCTCAGCAGCGGCTTTGAGGTCTGCATACGTTTTCTCTGCTGCTTCGAGGGTAGCGAGGTTAGTAACCAGTGCTTTCAGGTCGGCAGTCAGGGCATCGTAAGCTCCGCGGGCTGCATCGATAAGCGCCTTCGAAGCGTCAGTATAGGCAACAACACCAATAGCATCTATCTTATCTTCTGCGTTTTGGGCTGCTGCAATATCACTTGGCGCCTTCCAGTCTCCATGGTAGTGTCCTTCGCCGTCTTTCTCTCCGCTCAGCACGAAGTAAGGTTTGTCATCTTTCCATGTCAGTTCAACAGTCTCGAGTTTCTGCGCACCTGTTTTACCGTTATTGAAGATCACCTTGTCATAATCTTTTGGGAACTCGAACTCAAAGATATTATCATTGCTATCGGCCTTGATTCTTGCAGGAGCAGCACTCACCGGACGAACCATCTCCACACCCGGCCATGGCTTGTACGGATAAATCTTCTCGCCTGACTTGCACCAAACATACGCGTACACTTTCTCCCATCCGAGTTGGTTGATTGCGTATATAGTAGAGTTTTTTTGCTTACCCAATAGCAAATCCAGGTCATCGGTAACATCTGCAAAGGCTGTATTCAGTAAGGTCTTGTCTTGGATGAGGGATTGAACAGGAGTTTCTACATCTGCTTCTAATACATTATCATACAATTCCTCTGCTATAAAATCAACTGCCACTATCTCCGTCAACATATCTATCATACCTTGTCTCATCGAATCAGCAAGTATCTTACCTTCCTCTGGGTGGCGAGCCTCGCTGGCCTCAGAGTAGAAGAGATACAGATTGACCGCGTGCCTGCTCACGTATTGATTGGTGACTGCAACTTGTTCCTCATCGGTCTGCGGTAACGTCATTTTTATAAATGGCGCCATCGAGCCAAGTTCAGGAGCTATTTTCTCATCCCATTGATCCAAAACCTTTCCCCAGAATCTGCGAGCGAGATTAGGAACCAGATTGGAGGTGTGCACTCTCATCCACTCGCGACTATAGGCGTTGAAATCTCCATCAATGCCGGGTAACGACTTGATATACTCGGTCGTCACGCTGATGGACTTACGGTCTTTAGCAAGCGTCATCCAACGATACGGGCACGGATAGGTAATCGGCGATCCGGTAGTAATCTCTACAAGGCTGTCCTGCGTCAAACCGGTGGTGTCGCGGAACGTAGTGATACCACTTACGTGGAAGTGCCCCGTGAGTACGAGGTGCACGCCATGATGCATAAGCAAGTCACGCAACTCATCCGGTTTTTCAAAACGGCTGGCTGGTTCAATGGTACTAACTCCGTCAAAATGCTCCAAGATCTGCCAGTGTGTCATAGCGATAATCGTGTTGCCCTTGGCTTTGGCTGCTTCTGCCTGTTCTACTATCCAGGCTTGGGTGGCTGAGGATAACTTACCGATAGATGCTTTTCCGTCCGAACCGTCAATACCGAGAACCGTTACACCGGGAAGTGGTTCAGCTGCAAATGAATGTGATCCGGCATCTTTGGACACTGCATCCTTGAACGTTCCCGAATAGAGAGTCTCCCAGTTCGCACCGGGGATATCATGGTTTCCGGGGATAACCAACACAGGAATACCGGCTGCTTCCAAACGGTGGATTCCCGCCGATACGGTGTCGTGAGACGCTGCCTCACCATCCTTTGTCAAGTCGCCGGGGATGAGTACTAAATCCGGTTTGTACTTCAATGCCGTGTCTAACAATGCATGCCAAATAGGTTCACTCAACTCCAACATCTTACGTTGGGTATTCATGTATTTGTCAAAATCAACTTGCTTGTCAATTTCCGTTTGAGGAATCACATGCGGGTCTGAAATGACCATAATACGCTCTTGAGCAAAACTCATCATAGGCAGCATCAGTGCTGCTAATGCTAAAAAGAAGATTTTTCTCATATTTATAACTATTTTTATGGTTATTTTCGATGCACCCCTTTAAAGGCACTTTAATAAAATCGCCACAAAGGTACGACTTTTTTTTTAATTATGCAAATAAATTTATATTTTTATACTAAATTCTTACATATTTGATATTTTTGTATCTTTGTCGCTATTTTCTATTTCGTGCGAAATAATACAAATAACTATATACGATGTATCTCCATTTTACACGATTTGACCGACGGTCAGCCGACGGTAGAGCGACAGTCGAACGACGGTCGAACGACGGTCGAACACTACGTTCCTACTCTGTCGCTCCGCTAATTTAACTGTCTCTGTACTATTTTAACGTTCCCACAAACTGAGTTATTAATAAAAAAAGCACATATGCAAGTTTGCTACTGCATATGTGCCTTTTTGTATGAATGTTCAAGTATCTGTTGCTGAAAATGATTTACTGCCTATTTCGTTGTACCGGTAGTTAAACTCATTTTTTCTCAATCGCTTCAGCAATAGAATTGGCGATAATAGCCATCTCTTCTGCCGGCAAAGACAGTTTCGGGTTCGTCCAAAGCATGTCTTTCTCAGAATTCATCGGTACCAGATGCACGTGAACATGGTTCACTTCCATGCCCAAGACAGCCACTCCTACACGCTTGCAACCGGTAGCATCTTTGATTCCTCGCGCTACTTTTGCGGCAAACGTCATGAGACTCTGCAATTGCTCGTCCGTCAGGTCGAAAATATAGTCCGCCTCGGGTTCCGCTAATTTGGGAACTACCAGTGTATGTCCTTTTACCAACGGGTTGATATCCAGAAATGCATAGTTCTTATCATCCTCAGCTACCTTGTAACTTGGAATCTCACCTTTGATAATCTTTGTGAAAATAGTCATACCATTTATGATTTAGACAATTATTCTTACTTGCTTAAAGGCTTATTTCGAGGATTTCAAATTCGATGAGTCCTGCCGGCACTTTCACTTGAGCTATTTCGCCGACTTTCTTTCCCATCAGACCTTTTGCGATAGGTGTTGTAACGGAAATTTTGCCCTCTGCCAAATTAGCTTCTCCTTCCGTAACAAGTTGGAAAGTCTTCTCCATACCGTTATTACGCTGACGCACGTGCACTTTGGTCAAAATTTGCACCTCGTCCGTCTTGATGTCAGACGAATCCAACACGCGTGCATCCATGAGACGCAACTTCAATTGCGCAATCTTAGTTTCCAAAGCGCCTTGTGCTTCCTTCGCGGCATCATACTCCGCATTTTCGCTCAAATCGCCTTTTTCGCGCGCTTCTGCAATTGCAGCAATCACACGCGGGCGCTCGATGGTCTCCAATTCATGGAGCTCCTCTTTCAGTTTTTTTAGACCGTCCTCGGTCATGTACGTTACTGCCATACTATTTCTTATTTTATCATTTTTTCCACTTATTCATTTTCCTCAATACTTACGATTGAGTATCTCGTTCGCAATTATTGCCTTGCGGACTTCCTCTACATCCGTCAGATCCGGAATATTATTTCTTGTTTCGTCTGTCATATAAAAAATAAGGCATCCGCCTTGTATATTTCTTCTGTTTTTGTCTAAAAGTAATAGGAAACTTCACAGCCTCCTATTACCATTAAACCTAAACCTTAACTATGAAAATTTTGTTTTCGGTGCAAAAGTACTGCTTTTATTTGATATGAGCAAATATTTTGGCAAAAAAATGCATTTTTTCTTTCATTTTACTCAATTTTCCCCCTTAATGTAGCAGCAGATGCCTCAATAATGCGCACTTGCACCAAATCTCCCACTCTTTGGTCAGTCCTCGGAAATACAACTGTTTTGTATTGCTCCGTACGACCGAACATATCATCATGACTGCGTTTTGAAAATCCCTCCACTAGTACTTCGACCGTCTTTCCTATCTCTTTTTTGTTGGATTCAAGCGAGAGTTGCGTTTGTAACGCAATAATCTCGTTCAGCCTACGCACCTTCTCCTCCTCTGGGATATTATCCGGCAAGTGTTTGTGCGCATATGTGCCCGGGCGTTCCGAATATTTGAACATAAATGCGGAATCAAAGCCCACCTCACGCATAAGACTGAGCGTCTGTGCATGGTCTTCAAGCGTCTCATCATGAAAGCCGCAGAAGATATCGGTACTGATAGCAGCAGTCGGTAGAATACGGCGGATAGCGGCAATTCTGTCAAGATACCACTCGCGTGTGTATTTGCGGTTCATCAGTTTGAGAATATGGTTGGAGCCGGACTGTACTGCAAGATGGATGAACTTGCAAAGGTTTTTATGTCTGCTGATGGCTTCCAATGTTTTGTCGGACATGTCCTTGGGATGGCTGGTGGTAAAACGGATACGCATATCCGGTACTGCGTCCGCCACAATCTCAAGGAGATCGGCAAAGTCAATACACTTACCGTTTGGCGTTGTATAGCGGTACGAATTGACATTCTGCCCCAGAAGTGTCACTTCTTTGTATCCACGCGCCTGTAGATCACGTACCTCATTCAATATGGATTCCACATCTCTGCTCCGTTCCCTGCCACGAGTGTAAGGCACTACGCAGTATGAGCAGAAATTATTGCAGCCCCGCATGATGGACACGAAACCGCTGATAGAACGTCCTATACGTGAAGGGATAATTTGGCGATAGGTTTCAGTAGTACTGAGTTCCACATTCATTGCCTTGTGCCCCTGCTCCACTTGCGCCAAGAGGTTCGGAATGTCCATATACGCATCCGGACCCGCAACAAAATTAACACCATAGTCATCGATAAGTTCCTGCCCCATCCGTTCCGCCATACAACCGATGACACCGATTACCGGTAGCCGGTTGTCGTTATGAGATTTGGGATTTGAGACTTGAGATTTCCTGTTTCTTAAGTGTGCCTTGAGTTCGCGGAGACGGGCGCTAACCTTCTGCTCTGCATTGTCACGGATAGAACAGGTATTAAGAATAATGATTTCTGCCTCCTCCCATCGGTCAGTAATTTCGGCATCTGTCGTCTCCATAATAGCCGCTACAACCTCGCTGTCTGCGACGTTCATTTGGCATCCATATGTCTCAATATAAAATTTTTTTGCCATTTTTCTTGCGTATATCAAAAAAAAGTTGTACCTTTGCACGCTCTTTTGAAAAAGAGGGTGGCGGGAAGTGGCGCAGCCCGGTAGCGCAACGGTCTGGGGGACCGGAGGTCGCGTGTTCGAATCACGTCTTCCCGACAAAGATGACTGCGGTCATCTTTTTTTGTTGCCGTGATTCTCCACGTGTGTTCTCCGCCACTTTGTTCTGTCGATTATTGCGATCTCTCGCAATTCTCGAATCACGTCTTCCCGACTATTAAAGGCAGGTTTACTTCGGTGACTGCCTTTATTTGTATTCCCTGCAATACGGACTGCATGTCTGCATTCTTTTGTATCAGGTCAATCCACCATTCTGCCTCGTCCATATCCGCGAAACCGCTGATACGCAAAGCGGCAGTCTCGCCCCATACGGGCATTTTCTGCAAGTCGAAATCACGAATCAGGAATTGTGAGAAATTGAAAAGTGCTACTTCATAGAGCAAATCATTCAAAGCCTGCTCATCGCCAGTTGGTAAGATGAGCACGGCCACAGACGGCAACTTACGGTCCTCATTCCATTCCTGCACTTGTTCTGTTGAATCTTGCATTGTCTCTTCCACTTGTCCGCGCATTTCCGCCAAGTCACCTGTTGTGCCGCCTTTCTGACTTTCCATTCCCTGTCCCATCATTGCGAGCATATCTTTCGCCATAGCCCCTAACTCCGTATCTCCGTGTTTCTCCACCAGATTACGCAGTTCGGCAATAAATGGTTCCTGCCCTTCCGTCCTTGCGACAGAAACAGCATTAAGGAAAAGGAATCGCGGTATGAGCCGGCTTTGCGGGAAATTTGTTTCCGCATACTGCTTGTTGGCCTTGACTTCAGCATACTGGCCGTGCGTATAAGCATCATATGTAGCGGAGTACAGCGAATCCTGTTCCGCTAACATGCGTTGCATTCGTGCGATATATGCTTCGTCATTACGCAAGGCGCGCAAGCGTTCGTCTTCATGGACAGCCAACACGGACGGATGAGTAGCGAAACGCTCATCCAAAGCCTTTAATGTCTCTTGTGCCAACGCTTCGTCTTCCAGTTTGTCGCGATAGATATAATAGAGCGCCACCATAGCTTCGCGCCATAAGCTGTCGCTGAGGGCGTAGTCCTGCTCTGTCTTAGGTATTTGTTGTAGGTAATACTCCGGCTTATGTGTATCGGTCTCTTGTACAGGATGCGTCGCAGTAGAATCAGCAGCAACCATAGTAGAGTCCGTTCCTTCCGGATACTGTTCCTCTGAATAAGAAGCCGTTACTTGTTTGTTCTGGCGTCTCCAGTTATCTTCAAGTTGGCGATTTCCCCATTTGCGGCGCCATTCTTGTTGCCCTTGTTTAATGAGTTGCGGGTTATAGAAATACCATTCCCCTTTCTGTGCCCCCCCGCCTCCTAACATATTGGCGGTATTAACACTCCGAGGTCCATCATCTTCAAGTGCGAGTTCTCTTTCCTGCTGCGCCTGCTTGGCCGAATCCGCTTTTTCGGCAGCGATCAAATCGGCGATTATTTTGTCCACAATAACTCGTTGTTCTTCTTCGGACATGTGCCCAAGACGCTGAAGGGAATCTTGCAATTGTGCCTGATTATAAGACACAATCAACTCATCCAACACTTCCGAGCGCTTTTGGATTCGGGCATAATCGCTATTCTCCGCCGTTATGATAGTAACGGCTTCGCGATAACATGGTTGTGCTTTTACGTAATTTCTCTGTCCGAAATAG
>Ga0310694_10004370_pt1 | contig 13683 bp, 17 predicted proteins | sample 174DNAGHGhighgp2_FD_203884 | JGI IMG/M metagenome (GOLD analysis project Ga0310694, IMG submission 203884) | Sheep rumen microbial communities from Palmerston North, Manawatu-Wanganui, New Zealand - 1742 DNA GHGhigh gp2 (v2) (version 2) | ecosystem: Host-associated > Mammals > Digestive system... | reverse complement strand
AATTCCCCGGATTAGGATTATTATTGGATTGCCAAAAGCCTATTAACAATGACGAATTATACAAAATCCATATACCACCAGAGATGGTATATCCTGAAATGAAAAAGCGAAAATGAAGACTCAATTACAAAATACGCTCGAGATCTTAGAGGCTAAGCATCGCAGGAAGGAAAAATCACCGGAAGCGCTACCAGTATATTACGGATGGGCAAAGCTCAATAAGGTAGTGAAACGGGAGGCGCTGATGGTGATTTTCCTGAATGACCGGCCGGGCCCGCGTATAGGTAGAGACGGATACGACGGTGTAACGAAATGGATCGTACCGGTGTATAAGCGGATCCAGACAGCTGAAGAGATGGCCGATGCCAAAGAGTGTAACCGGATGTACAGCGCATACAGCCTGTTTATGGATGATAAGCAGTTTCATGGTAGCCTGCAGGCGATATTGGGCGCCAATAGCGAATCTGACCGCAACCATGTATCTGAAGATGAACGTCTGAAGATAGCCGAAGAACTTAGGAAGGCATATATGGACGGCCATCCTCATTACAAAGATCACGGAATAATGCAAACGTCAATACATTTTGAATGATATGAATTTTTGGTTTGGAAAACGGATATCGCTCGTCGATAAGGTTATCGAGAAGGCGAAAGAGATGGGAGGTGGCATAGAACTGACATGCTGCACCTTCGAGATGCCGCAAGCCGCCGGTGTGAAATTGAACTGCGCAGTGGCCGATGGCATTCTGAGTCATGTAACGGTCTATATGGAAGGCGGCCACAGGCGCAAAAAGAACTGGGTGCAAGCAATGATCAAAATGGGATGGACTATTTATAACATTCCCATGCACGCGAAAGTTGCCATACTCGAGAAACCCGGACGAACTGAAGAAATATGTGTTTTTCTAAGTTCCAACAACTGGCAAGCCGGAGGTAATCATGAGTTCATAGAGCTAATCAATGATTTCGATTCGTGCATGACGATCAAGCTCCGGATGTGGGATGCCTTAAAGGATCTGAAGCCTGTAGATCCGGCATAAAATTCCTGTCTTTTGCCATGTGAAAAAAAAGTAGTACCTTTGCAATCGCAATAGAAAATATACAGCTATGACCAATCCATTCAACAGTGAGAATTTCCAAGAGGAAATGAAGCCGAAGCTTAGTATGGCATTCAAGGCACTCGAATATGAGAATATCGAGAGCTCTATCCAGAAGGCTTGCGTAGAGATGAGCGATAAGTTAGGTAGCGAGACCTACGAAGCTATTTGCGCCAAGCCGGAACCGACTCCGGATCCGGAACCAACTCCGGAAGAGGAATCTGAAGAGCAGGTAGAGGATCTGCAGGAACAAGAGACAGAGACCGCCAATGAGGAAGAGGCTACAGATTCCGGTGTGAAGACTGAAGCTCTCGATTACCTGCAGCGGGCTATTCTGCATTTCGCCCTGTATCACCATATTATCTATCTGATCGCCAATGTAAGCAATGACGGCGTGACAGTTACCAAGTCCGATGACAAAACCACCATCTATAAGTATCAGCAAGATCAGCTGGAGGAAAACCTGATCGCTGATGCCTGGTTCTGGTTAAACCGTCTGATCAAGCTGCTTAATGACAATCCGGAAGAGTTTCCGAGCTGGAAGGATAGTGAAGCTCATAAACAGATGGAGGATCTGCCTGTAAGTTTGTCTGATTTCGAGCGCTATACCGGTGTGAGTGATCCCACTTTCCTGTTATATGCCGGATGGATAGTACGTGAGGTTTACCGAGAGTGCATAATGAGCCGGACGAAGGAAGCTTCCCTGAGCGAAGTCCAGAAACAAGCAATATGCTATGACGTTATGGCCCGCGCATGCCGTCGTCTGGCCTTCCATGCGCTCCCCTCACCTATCCGGATAGATATTAACAATGAGATGGGTAAGAATCACGCCGCGCAGGCTGATACTACCATCCGCGAGAAGGTGGCCGGCGTATTTGCCGAGAAAGCAGCTGCATACTGGAAGGCTGTAGATGCAGAGCTGGAGAGGAAGAAGGAAGAGCAAACAGCTACGTATAAATCCACACGCCAGGTTAGCGAGCGTGATAAATTTGCCGTATCATGAAACGCATAAAGACCTCCGGAAAGGATCTACTCCTTCCTGAAGACTGGATGGAGTTACCCGAAAAGCAACGCCGCAAAGGATTCGAGCTGTTAGCCGCCGTAATGGCTGGCGCGATGGATCCGTTTGAATGGCAGATGAACATGCTGTTTGAGATCACCGGCTATAAGCCCTCGAGAGCTACACGCCGCGCGCTATCCGGATATAAGCAGCATGCCATCAGAGAAACCGTCATCGAGAACTTAATCCGATTGGCCGGATGTCTGGATTTCGCCTTCGATATCGAAGATAACCAGGTCAAGATAAACTATGAGATGCACGATTGCCCGTTTGAATTATTCGAAGGCGCAAGTGTGCAGCCTCATTTTATCCGGGACAGGCTCATCGAGACTAATCTGACCGCCGGTATCTATGCTGAAGCTACACAGATCCTGTCTATGATAAATGACACGGATAATAGCGACGATGACCGGTTATACTACATGACCAAACTGGCAAAAACACTATGGCACGTGGAGATGAACGCCCGCGTGTCCGAGCCCACTCCGGTTGAGCTATTGGCTGTGACGGTGTGGTTCACCGGAGTGGCTCTGTTTTTCCAAGAGCATGAAATATACAGTGTGCTATTCGATGCCGTCAATTCCGACAAAGCCAAGTCTGAAGACTATATCTCATTAGGTGTACAGGAGATTATCCTGGAGCTGGAGACGGCCGGTCATCGAGACGTGAGAAATATGGGATTGCTCGATTTCTTCGATGCACAAGTAAAACTGCTGAAGGACCGTATAGCAGACGCCAAGTCCGGAGGATCTTCTATTGCAGATATCGTGAAGAAAACCGGACTTTCTATCAATACTATTACCCGTTTATCGTAAATAATACAGATCTATGGATTTAGTAGAATTATATCGTTATTTTGCCAAGTTCGTACCGCTGGATGTGCTCAAAAAAAACTACATCAAATCCGGCAACGAAAAAGATGCCGCGCAGATCCAGGCAGAAGTAATGGCCGATAAGAGTGATCGCCGTATCGACTCGATAGGCGATTTCATCTTCATCGGTGATTCGGATTTCGTGCTACAGAAGCTACGTAACAGTAACAAACAGATCTTCATGGTCGATTCCGATAAGATCAATTACACACCCGGAGTGGATGACGGATCTCAGATGTCATTAGGTATCAGTGTGTGCGAGCACTACAACCGGTCCAATACGGATGTAGTAAGCGAGTTGGCCACGCAGAACCGATGTCTGGAGACGCTAAAGCAGATCTGCAGAGCTATATCGGCCGATGCCGAAAACGAGTGTTTACTCGGAATGCATCTGGAGGGAGATTTTGAGATACATTTTTTGGATGCCAAAGCCCTTAATGGTCTTATCGGCTATACGGCATTCTTTACCTTTATAGCAAGTGATTATGAACAAGCAACAACTAATTAACCAACAGACCATCGTAGCTGACGGTCTGAAGAGTGCCGGTGACAAGCACGGTATCATGGAGTATCTGTCAATGGTAGGTCAGGATCTACATCCTACTATCTTAGGCCAGGAACATCTGATAGCCGGTTGTATCAGCCGCACCGTTTTTAAGGTCGATTTTGATCAGGACGGATTTATCCATATCGCCGGCGACAGTCAGAGTATGATCATGAAGGGAGTTATCAGCCTTATGGCCGATGCCCTGAATGATTGTGATGCAGAGACGATCAAAGAGGTAGGAATCACCTGGGTAGATTCCGTAGGTTTAATGGATATGCTAACGCCGCAACGCCAGGGCGCGATTCGTCAGATGGCCGAGCGGATCTATCGCGCATGTGATCAATGGTTACAGAAGGAGTCGTAAAACATGAGTTTATCGTTCAGACGCTGCAGTGGGGCTTAGACAAATTGCGCCGTGCGCAGCTCGAGCAGCTGAATGCCAAGCGATCACCTATCGAGGATTCCGGATTTAACTGGGATGCCTTGGTAAGCGGAGTGGCCGGCCGTCAGGATGGTGTAATAGGCAGTAACGGCCGGTACCGGATAGTGCTGCCTATCGACAGGCGCCTACGTTTTGCCGATATGAAACGCCTGGGAGGTAAGAAAGGTGCCAACGCAGCGGTGTACAACCGTCCTACATGGGGAGTATTTTTCGGTAGAGATGACAGTGTACGCACACGCCTCCGGACGGGCATAAGCGAAGCTATACGCGAGTCCGTACTAACCAACTTGCGCCAGGCTATAGAACAAAAGCCATGACAGACGGCTTAAAGTCTGTCTGCAAATGCTTTTCATGGTATTAGATTTAAGGTTAAGTAATTAAGAAAACAGCTCGTCGTGAGACGGGCTGTTTCGTTTACTATAAGTTTACTATAAAGTTTACTTTATGCCGGTGAATCCTGCATAGCCTCCGGATAGATCATGGTGATCGGCCACATTGAGGTATTTTTTCGAGAACTCTCCCCATAGAAGGTACATAAATGCTGAAGCTATCTGAGTGGATCCGAAAGCCTGCTCTTCAAACGGCTTTTTCTCTGAGCTCTTATCCAACTCCACTTCACCGCCTGTACGCTTCAGAGGTGAGTTATAGATGGATGATATCAGGGCTTCACATTCATTTTCGTCTATCCGGATCTTAATCACCGGAATACCATGCACCTGGTAATCATCTTTTCCGGAGAATAGACGCGATAACAGATGCAGATGCTGTTTGTAATAGATAGTAGGCTGGCCGAGTGACATCAGATCCACATTCCATCCTCTTTGCTCGAGCTCCATACGCAAGGTTTGTGCATCGGTATCCGATTCGTCACCGAAAGTCGGTTTGTACTTTTTCCATTGCGGATCCCGCTGGTTGCCGGCACGGTCATAATGAAGGAAGATCTGTTTATTACGCATCGGCGCAAAGAAGTTCTGGAATAAGTACGCTAATTGTGGCTGTTGTTCGGGCCACCATGTGTAGATATCCTTCAGTATATGGAAGACAGTACGATCTTCGTTATACTGGCCGATGACCATAGAGGTGAACGGGCCTGGGTCATAGCCGATATACAACGGTGCATCGAGATTGCAGTTTTTCATATCCGCACAGGTGAAATTCGCCTCTTCTCCTATCGAGAGTAATTCTATACGCTCCAGTTTATAGGTATCTGATTCGATGTACTTCAGTCCGAAGTTACCGAAGAACATATCTTTGACGCGATTTTCACGCACGGCAAAGATAGAGGTATTCAGAGAAGCTTTATCCAAGGTGCCTTCCATCTGTTTCTGGATATAGTCTGTACCAAGGATCTTGATATTACTGAATGATGACGCCCGGAGATAATAGATCGTACCACGCCGTAACTGGGTAAGCATCGCTTCTATCCGTCTACAGTAATTCGTGAGCTTCCGGATAGCCGCCTCGTCATTACGCAGTTGTGCATTCTCCAGGAGATAGTACCGGTGATCGAGCTCGAGCGCGATAGCTTGAATCGTACGGATCTTTTCCGGATCCACTTTTTGTTCATACTTCAGAAACCAATCCTGGTCCGTTTCGATATTCGGAGTGGATGTCGTACCGGTAGTACCCATGAAGTAAGGTGAATCGTAGAAGCACGTCGATTTGGAACGCATCGCCGGCCGTACATTCTCATCCACTACACGCTGCTTGATATGCAGCATCTCATCCATGTATAAGTGAGCTATATTCTTACCGTTTGCCCGCTCCGGACGCTCGCAACTTACAAACTGGATCACGGTGCCATTCACAAATGATATCGTATTCTTCCAGTCGGTAATGAGTGTGCGGCATGGCTTGAAGTGTACCGGTGGCCGTTTACCTATACAGTAATACATATCCTCTTCATAGTGATCGGTAAAGAACTCCATGATACCGGGCACCAGGTTCTCGAATATAGATTTGTAGGTAGAAGCCAAAAACACCTGTACAGATCCGGGCATACTATTCTGTACACGATCTATACGAGGTCCGAGTATATGAGTAGTCTTACCGGATCCACGGCCTAACTCGAAATACATATCCTGAGTATCGGCCAATAGAGCCAGTGTCTGTACTGCAGAATAGTACTGCTCATCGAAGTGCTCTTTATTGATTACCCGTTTCTTCATAGTCGATATCCTCTATGCCGGCTTCCATCTCCAGCTCATTCAGTACACGCTCCTTATCCTTATTCGACAGGCCCGATTCCTCGATCAGCTGCTTACCACGCGCTAACAGTTCACGCATACCGGATCCACCCAATCCGAGGCGCGCAGCCTGCACATCCGGAGATACTAACATCCGCTTGTATTTGATACGCTCCGGATCCACGCGACCCGCAGCGGCTTTTGTGCGATACTCACATGCTATCTCGTATGACCGTCTGGCCGCCTCCAGTTCACCATTCTTTTCACACAGGCTACCGAGGCGATCCATCTTATCGGCATAGAACTCCAGCCATTCCTCCGGGCATGTATCCATCTGAGAGTGTACATAGGATATGCTTTCAGATATACGACGCCGTGCAGTACGCAGGCTAATGGTAGGGAACTCCTTCTGCAGCTGTATGGCCGCACTCATGATTGTACCATCTGAATCCGGGCTGCTGAAGATCTCGTAAGCACGCGATATCTGCAGAATGACATCCGCTAACTCCTTAGAGGCTCCTCCGAGCTGCTGACCATTCGTCTGTTTGATGAGACTTACGGTTTTAGGATCCAAATTTCTTATTTGCTCGATGTTAGTTGCCATTTTGTTGAAATTGTTAATAACCTGTTGATAACTGGGCAAAATCATATATCCGTCATTTTCCGGATCGTGTCATCCACGCGAGCGAACCAGCGTGCGCGGACTTCGGAAGCAAACACACATGTCTGTTTTTTTTACTCCGGAGGCCCCGGGCACTGATATACCGACGTTTATACATTCTGCACACGGCCACGGCGAGCCGAAATTTACAATTTTTCCGCAAGGATTTGTCTTTTTATCGTTAAACTATCGCCACAAAGGCCTGTTATCTATCCACTATAATTGTTCCACGGTCATTTTCGCGCGCACGCGCACACGCTCATATCATACACACACATGCGCAGGCGCGAGATCAAAAGACGCAATTTTTTTTGAAAAAAATTTCCAAAAATCCACTCCTACACTCCTACACTCCTACAAAATGCGTTTTTGCGTCTTTCGGCAATCCCTATTATTATATATATAAATTATTCATTTTCAATATAATATATATAAGAATAGCGCTGTTATTGGCTTTGTAGATTTTTGTAGGAGTGTGTCGGAAATTGTAGGAGTATGTAGGAGTGACACTTTTCGACGCTGTAGGAGTTGTAGGAGTGTAGGAGTACCCTCCACCTACACTGTAGGAGTGTTTTTTGGCTACTCCTACCAAATTTGAAAATCAAAAATCGCTGATTTTAAGCACTTTACATTTTCCGACACCCTGCCTTGTAGGAGTGTAGGAGTGTAGGAGTGGAAAAATCGAAAAATTTTTGAAAACACAAATTTTTTGCAAAATCGCGTCTTTTTGTCACTACCGGCTATCCTACAGGCTGCTTTTCGGTGATCCGATCAGAGGGCGTAGTGTCCTGCTGTTTCACCGGCACTTCGATACGGAAACCGAGTTTTATATTTTGTTCCACGGCATGCGGGAAGTTGAGTTGAATAGCCCGGTTGATCTCCCGGCATACGAACTTCTCCGGATACGAAAGCGCATTCAGATAGACCACGTAGTTATAATAGACATCGGCACCGGATTTGGATATCACACCGTCATTCTCCACATTGGTAATACTGGAGTTGATGCCGATACCGGCGAGCGTAACCTGATCCGCGCGTTTGTCATAGCTGATGACCGAATCGAAGTAATCTTTGAACTTAGACGGGAACTCTACAAACTCCCAGCCTTCCTGACCGACCTTGGTAGTGGCGTACAGTTTGCCCTGGTTCTTACCTTCTCCGGATAAGAGGTTGGTGATCTTCTCCAGCTCATTGGCTATCAGATCATCCACCATATTCTGGTTGAAGGCGTACGGTACTTTCTTTTCCGGATCCACGAGCTTCACGCCGCGGTACTCAGGAACCCATTTCGCTTCCGTAGTGCTGACATTCTGACTGCAGAGACTTTTCAGGATATCCGAATGGATCTGTATCCACGCTTGCGGGATCTTCACATGCACATGTGCGTTAAGCGCATTTTTCAGATAGCTATTCAGATACTTAGGCGTGAGGTTGGAAGCCTTCACCCATTCACGCAAGCCGGCAAACCACTCATTATAGGCATATACCCATTTGCCGAATGATTTGGAGCTGTTAAAGGCAATCGCATTCGGATACTTGAACGGCTCTGCAGGATCCAGCCGGTTATAGATTTCAAAATCCATTCCGTTCGAGCGCAGCATCCAGTCTCCGACCGCCACATAATGACAATCGCTCTGCTTTACCCGCCGATGGATAGGATTCTCCTCCATCGCCAGGCGTGCTTCATCGGCTCCGATGTAGCTAAGTGCCAGAATGGATCCACGCTGGTATCCTTTAATCTTTCGCCCTTTCGCAAAATGGTATTGCGTGACGCAGGTACGCACACGGTAGTAATCGGTGATCAACTGGCGCAGGTAGTCCTCATAACTATCGACGCCGTACTGCTCCCAGCTATCGAGCCAGTTCTGGATCTGCTCGTCCTCCACCGGTACACGGATCTTCTTACCGTCCACGATCTGCTCCTGATAGAGATACGGACCATGACCGTAAAGAAAGTCCTCCTGTTTGCGCAGAATACCCGGCAGAAGCTTATTCTCCCGGATCAACGCATCCACTTCTTGCGGATAGAGGTTATGCAGTTCACCCCAGATGGGTATATGATATTCTCCGACGGTGACGCATACATTTTCGCCGGTGTACGGCCTATAGAGCCGCCGGTATGTATCCAGCCGTTCCTGCTCGTCATCGCTCAGACCGTCGATGGTAAACATCGCCACGCCGCCGGATTTGGACCGCGTATAGCCGATGCCATCGCCAAGGAATGTCGTTTCGGCACTCGAGGTGCTTACTGTTTTTTCTTTTTTCATAGAGGATATGTATTATTCAAGTGTTACTTCATACCAGTCATTACCGAAGCGTACCTTTGTTATCAGGCGCTTGCGGCACTGTTTCGATTCGCCGGTATCGAGATCCGTAAAATACAGGAACCGATCGGTCATTTCGAACTTTCTTCCGGAGGTCTTTTTATCGCCTGCAGCATCGACCGGCCGTGACCGGAGGGCGCAGCGCTCCACCTTCCGGAGTCCGAAAGGTTCTCGAGAGGCGTAGAACATCAGACCGAAGTCCAAATGTGCCTGACGCATCAGCCTCATGCGCTGTATGGCCGCCGACATTCTCATTCCTTAATCACCTTCTGCATCAGCTCATGCAAGCGCTCCGAGTTTGCCAGATTGCGCTCGATCGCCTCACGTTTTTCCTTGGTCAGTTTATCCTTCTTCAGCTGCGATCGGTACCGCGTGATATTATGCTGCAGGTTGGCCACCTGTTTCATAAATGCTTGCGGATCTTTCGCCTTCAGGGCGCGCCATTCCGTGAACTTCTTACGCTCTGCCATGAACTTCACCGCCAGCGGATGTTTGCACGGGAAGATACCGGTATCCTGGAATACCTCCAGCTCATGGTGTGCCATCCGGTTCCGGTCATCGAGATCAGCGATCGCCAGCGCTTTCTCCGGATAATCATCGATCTCCTGACGCAGCTTTACGAGTTGCTGCCAGGTATTGACGCGCTCGTCGTACAGAAGGATCGCCAGCTGGATATCTTCAGACTGATTATTGGTCCAATCGATCTGGGGAAACTCCTCCGCCTTCATGTTCTTTTTGGGCGCAGCGGGTACCGCCAGTGTCCCGGTTGTCTCCCGCTCATCTCCCGGTACCGGCATCGTCTCGTCAACGACCCGTATCCGTCCCGTAAGCGTCTCGTGATCACGAATACCCTTCCGGTACTCGAGGATAGCAGCTTCATCGACCTTCTGCAGCATCTGATAGATCATGCGGCGACAGAGGCTCGGTTTGTTTACGCGATTCACACGCGCCAGCTCTGCCATCAGCGGATGGTGAGGGAAGATCTGAGCGAATAACTCCCGGTCACGGCTGAAGTGCTCTTCAGACGCCAGCCGGTCCTTGATCGCCTGACGTTCAGCGATGGAATACTGTTTCATACTTACGATTTTTTGGATTCTACATACTCATTGATCTTCTCCAGATACTCCTTCAGCTTTTCGGTACCGACGGCATCGACGGTAGCCGCGGCGAGTTGCATGAGGTCGTCTATCTTGTCCTCGTCCTTATTCTTACCCTTACGGGAGTTCTCGAGTACGGAAACGGCCTCTATGACCAGTTCACCGATGATGACTCCGATGGAGAGAATGGGAATACTGAAGACGGGCAGGAACTGCGCGAGCGCCGACAGTACCACATCGAGCAACAAGAAAGCAAAGAACACCGCGAAATACTGAAGCAGCTTTGTGAGCGTGCGTCGCATACCCCACGATGTCGTGTGTTTGATACCTGCGCGTTTGGAAGCAGCTATACCGCTGACCAAATCGACGCCTGCGAGAATAACTACCAGCAGCCAAGCAAACATCATTACTGCCAGTTTGACCATAAAGCCATGGATGTCTCCTTCCATGAGGGCCGGGATGAATAATAACAGGTTTGTCATTTCGGATATAAGTTTTAAGTTGTTAATCAGTACTAATCGAGTGCAAAGGTACTACAATTTTTTCAAATGGCAAAAGACAGGCTTTTAGGGAGCCTTCAGCAGAGGTTACGCTGACCTTGCGCAGAGGTTAGATAGCACAAAAATCGCACTTTTCGGAACAAAAAACGCGCTTTTCTTGCAAAAAGTGGCAGAAAACTGCATTTTTTTCTTAAAAAATTTGCTCATGTCAAAAAAAAGCAGTACCTTTGCACCGTCTAAAGTTAAAATATACGAGGGCGACCGGATGAGGCGCCGCAAGTGAGCGGCATTTTTTATCTCCGGTTATCCCAGAATTGTAGAATCGGATACCCCGTGAGTTGGCTGTAATGACCACTCGAAGCCTTCGTATTAGGACTTTAGACAACGGGTAGTATCCGATTTTTATTATTTAACGTCTAACAACTAATACGATTATGTGTAAGATCAGTAAAAGCGTCGATGTTCACGCTATCAAAGAGCATCTGGAGCAAATCATCGCAAATCTTCCGAGTATCAATGAGAAGGTAAACGCGACCTTGGTAGATGACGAGACGTACATGACCATGACCGCCGTCTTCGAAGACAAGGTATTATGTATTAACTTCATGCAATCAGGAAAGGAGAAAGAGGTATGTTAAGAGATTATTTTGCGCCGGAACTGAAGGAGGCACAGCGCCCGGTCATGGAAAAATGCCGGCGTTTGAATGAAGCGCTTATCCAGTGCTCACAGACACTTGCGATTGTACCGAAGGACTTCCGATTTGATTTAGCCGATGCGATATCGACGATGGCCGATACGTATGTGATGCTGAATGACATGCACAATGCCTTTATGAGAGAGTACGAGCAGACGCAAGGTCCTATAGAGCAGAAATAAACCCCGGCAGAGGTTCGATCTGCCAAGCTTAAGGTTTAATGGTAATTTTCGGATGCACTTCGTTGGGAAACGAGGTGCATTTTTCATGTCAAAAAGTGTGTCTTTTGCCATTTGGAAAAAAAGTTGTACCTTTGCACAGAATTTCAAAAACAGCCTATATGTGGACCAGTGAACAGATATGTAGCACCGTGGTTTTATGCCCCGCCAAGTACGTGACCGCCTGCACGGAAACGAACTTCCTTGCGTCTGACGAAAGCAAGGTGATCACACTCCGTAGCCGCGGACGCGCACAGTTCAACCGGTCCGAGAAGAATACGGATGGCGGGAAACTGCAGGAAGAGGATATCACCTTTACCTTTGAGGATAACAGCATCACCGCTGCGCTCCGTAAATCGAAATTCAAGTACTGGATCGCGCGTATATACACCATAGAAGGATACACGCGTACCATCGGAAGCCTCCGATACCCCGCCGTCATGGAGCTGGAAGGCACCGACACCAACGATACGCTGATACTAAAAACGAAACAAGAGGTATAATTATGAATAACCAGATCATCAACGAGCTTCGTACCTCGCCGCTTGCGATGGTACTTACAGGAACTACAGAGATGGAGGCGGTTCTTCACGAGGCGCAGCGGCCTGCATCCGGTTATCCGGAGATCAATGCCGTACAGCGCGCGCAGAACGCCACCGATATCTGTAACGTCTTCAACAATTCCGGCTACAGCGCCGAGCGTATAGCTATCTTCAGCATCACCGGTATGATGATGAAGTACGCACACTTCAACTTCAGCGCTGAAGATCTCGAGTGGATCGTGCCGGGCATCGACGATATCGCATCGCTGCTCGAGTACGTTATGCAGAGCGAAGATATCGACGGCGCTATCTTAGTCTTCAACACGCCCGGCGGTACCACGCAATCGCTGATCCGGCTGGAGGAAGTACTGAAGAATCGTACCAAGCCGGTAGTGGCCGTCGTAGATGGCATGTGCGCCAGCGCCGGTATGTATGCAGCTTCTCTCTGCGATCGTATCATTGCGCTCAATAAGATGTGCAACGTCGGATCCATCGGCGTTATGGTACAGCTCGTCGATTATGGTCCGTTCTACAAGAAGCAAGGCATCAAAATTATCGAGATTTATCCTCCGGAGAGTGCAGATAAGAACAAATCTTACCGTGACGCTATCGACGGAAAAACACAGACCATGATCGATGAGGTACTTACCCCGCTGGCTGTTAACTTCCAGGATATCGTTAAAACGCACCGTCCGGTGGATGAATCCGTCGAAGGCGTATTGTCCGGAAAGATGTTTTATGCCGAAGACGCAATCAAAGCCGGTCTGGTTGACGAGATCGGTAACTTCGAATCCGCTGTAGCCGTTATTAACGGCATCAAGGAGGGTAAGGAGATTGCACAAGCTATGTAAATCCGTCACATGTAACTATAGTACTAATCCTTTAACTTTTTTTCGCAATGAAGAAATGGCAAAAAAATGTTGCGGCGATTCTCAAACAGATGGGTATCAGCCGCGAGAAAGTAGCCGCCGGTAACATCTCCGCGGAAGAGTGGAAGCAGATTGAGGAGGCCTATAAGACCGCTCACGGCAAAACTCTGGCCGAGGACAAGGAAGCCGGTGAGGACGCTGACCCCGACCCGGATCCGGAACCCGAAGCTACAGCTGCTCAGCTGAGCGACGAAGAGCGTACCGCTATCGCCGACATGCTGGGTGTGGATCCTGCTCAGGTAGCTCAGGAGCCCGCTGCAGCTGCACAGCAAGCCGCACAGGCTGCACAGGCTGCACGCCAGCAGGCCGAGCAGATGGCGCATCAGCCGGAAGTCAAGAAGCCGGTAGTAGTCGGTGCCATGAAGCGTGCAAACGTATTCGGTGGCCCTCATACCGCTACTCACCTGTACGGAATCGAGCACGAGCTCTATTCCCGTGAGAAGTTCTACAACCAACTGACCGGCGCTTCCGTAGTGAACGAATCACCGCGCGGCGAAGAGGTTCAGATGGTTC